>ENA-UERG01000104-UERG01000104.1-human-gut-metagenome-genome-assembly--contig:-NODE-104-length-75977-cov-24.757642_pt1 | contig 75977 bp, 57 predicted proteins | sample MGYA00242954_ERZ507954 | MGnify/ENA primary metagenome ERZ507954 (study PRJEB26167, sample SAMN06115478) | human gut metagenome | host: Homo sapiens | place: China:Sichuan | collected 2015-01-21...
TAATTGTTTCTTGTTCGCTCGCTGTCTATCTGTGGATTTGACGCTTCGTAATTCTCGTCCCGTTCGTTTTCCTTTTCGATAGGCGCGACGTCTTGTTTATGGTATTTCTCCATATGACACACTAAATATGAAATGATGATTTTCCTCCTGAAATTTGTTTTTGTAATCGTTGAGCAAAGTGTGTAGAATTTCCTCTGCCAACTGTTTTATTAGTGGATTCACAGCCTCGCAGAGCACACTATTTTGCAAAGCAAAGTATAGTGTGCTACACTTTGCTCATAAGCCTTCTGTTTCGCTTCGCATTTGCTTCCAAAGTTTTTCTCTACGATATACATTGAAAAGCATTCTTAAAAAACATTTTCAACTTGTATCCGACTTCATTTTTCTGCCTCCTTCATTTTATTTTTTTCTCAGTTTTTGTTCTTACGAGTCCACGAAAGATAAATTATCTCTCTATCTTATATGGACATTTGCAAGCCGTTTTGCGGGGGCATTTTCGCAAAAGTTTTTTATCCCTCACTTAACCAAGGACACGAAATTTCAAAAGTTCGGGATCTTAAAGAAAAATTTTTTTAGAAATTTTCTTAACGTTGCATAAATTCGATCCATTGCTTCAACCATAGAAGATTTTTCAATTCCATATTCCTTTCGAACCTCTTCCTGCGTTTTCCCTTCAAAAAAAATCTTACAAATTCCCGCTGCCTTAAAGTCAGTTTAGGAATAGCCTCATAGTAAGCCGTTTTGTTAGGATGTTCCGCAAAAGGTTTTTACCCCTTCACTATAATTGGAAAGTTACGAGCCGTTTGTTGGGGTATTTCACGAAAATTTTACAAAAAAATTGCCGAGAATTTTTCCCGACAACCGCATATAAAAAGGAAGTCCGATATAACTCAAACTTCCTTTTCTATTTTTATTACATTATCTCTTAAAATTAAAGGGTATAACTTACTCTTCCACAAAACCCATAACTATGTCTATTGGAATACAATACGCTATTCCATAGACAATGTTCCCTAAGCGATCCTTGGTTCGGAATGTTGTAATACCAACTAAACGTCCACGAGAATCTAACAACGCACCTCCACTATTTCCGTCGGCAATCGTCAGATCACACTGTATCACTGTTCGAACAGCTCCTGAATACTCAATATTTAAGAGTGGTATTCCTACAATTCCTTGAGAAATGGATAGCCCATAATTAACTGTATTCCCTATTGCATACACTTTATCTCCGCTTTTTAAGTTTGATGATTTACCCTTTTTGATAACATTAAATTTACAACTAGAAGATTCGCAAATTCGCAATACCGCTATATCTATTTCGACATCATATTTAACCAATTCTATGGGATAATAATCTTCTTCATCTGAAAAGCGTATTGAATAGTTTTCAAATTGATATACAGTTCCTAACCTTGTATAAGTTACAACGTGTGCATTAGTTATGAGAGTTCCATTTTTATCAATAAATTCAGCCGTTCCAAAACTTTCTCCAACATTATCAGAAGAAGCTCTTAATTCAACAATACTCTTTAAACAATCTTGATAAATTTCACTTGCTGCCGGTAATGGAATAAAATTTGCACACAGTATAACGGCGATTAAAATCGCCGTTATACCAAGCATAAGAATTATCGTAATTGATTTCTTTTTATTCATATAAAATTATGATGACTCCATCATTTCGAAAAACTATTTATATATTTCGTAAATAGTCCCCCATTCAAAGCACCTAAACTCATTAAGATCAGAAAACTTGAGTCTTGCTTTTCCTTTATTGGGAAATTCCTTATCTTCAACAGAAGCAAAGAAAAGTTTAACAATGTGATTTTCGTTGAGCAAATAACTTACAATTTTTCTGATTGTTTCAAATATTGAGTTCAATCCGCTGTAATTATCCACTTCTGGATTCTTAAATTCGTTTAATGGTTTCAAAAATGGCGTCCACATACTATCAAAATAATAGTTCGCTCCATCAACATTTTTTACTTTGCCAATATAACGAAAATTTACATCCCTTACATTATTTTCTTTAAAACATTCCTTTATCTTAAGATGTTGTTGCTTTGATAACCGACAGTTAGTGTTTAAAAATAATTCAGTACTCATTTTAACCCCATTAATTTAATGTTTTTTGAGTTATCCTGATGAACTTCATTTGCCGTCGTTAAAAACCATTCATAGTATAGCGGTAATCAAAATCACCGCTATACTATCAACAATTATTTTTTTGCTCATCCTCTTTTTTATTTTAAGGGAAAGATATCACTAGCTATATCGTCTAAAAAACTCTAACACATAATCAATTTTTGGCAAAATTCTTTCGCCGGACAAAATTTTAATAGAGTTAATATGAACCCCATCAAAAGAACCAATCGCTATAATTATATTTTCGTTAATTACACAATTGATTTCTTCATTACCACATAACAACCAACTATCACCTTTCTCATCTTTTCTAAACGTTGTTACAGATTGAATAGCTTTTTCCTCATTAATTTCAATTTCAGGATATCGCTCTCGTAGAAAACGATTTCCAATAACATCTATAACGAAGACTAAAGTTTTCTCCTGTTGTAGATTTTTTTTGTTATCATCTTTAATAACATACGAATAAAAAATCCCACATGGTTCAGAAAGGGCATCAATGTCTGAGTCTTTTGAAATTGTGAATCTACTGAATGCATCACACTTTATTACTGAAGTGTTTACATAATTATAATAATAACGAATATCAATCGGATATGCGGCATACTGCGATTGAAAATAATGAAATACATCTTGCACACTGTATGTTTTGCAATTTCCCAAAACCATTCTTATATTGTCAGCAGTTTCATTATAAATTTTTTCGTCAAAATAATAATCTAAATCACATTCTTTTTTTAGATAGTCAGAATCTCGATGATTATGTGCTTTATTGAATGATCCAAAAAAATATTTATACACTCCATCTCTCCTATGCAAACCAGAACGAATGCAAAGTTTTTCCAGCCACCTTATATCGAGGATTGTTCGACGGTCCTCTGTTTGCATTGTAATTCGGATCTTTAATATCTGCAGCTTGGAAATGAGGAACACCAACCCCTATATCAGCAAAAATGGGATAAGATGCAGGAACTGCTCCTTCTAACACTCTTCTAGCATCATACATTTCATCAGTTAATGAACTCATTCCCGTTGTAGACATAACGGTTACCATTTGACTATATGTGAGAGGATTTTCGATGTCTATTCTGTATGGACAATTCGAATTTGCTTCGCATTTAAAATAAATGTCCGGATTGGACTTTTTTCGATTTGCTTTAATTAGATCTTTTATCGCCGATTTAGTTTCATCACTCCAAGAGGCATAAACAATATTATTTGTTACAGTGACTTCAATACCAGGATAATAGCGTTCCCACATTTCAGCAGTAACAGTAACGCCAGCCGCAATAGCTGCAGTTACTGTAGCATACGCGGCAATAGTCGCCGCCACACCTGCAGTAGTAGTAGCAACACCAACGCCAGCAGCAACAACAGCAGGAGCAGCAGCCCCAGCCGTAGCAACAACTACTGCCGCAGCAGCAACAACTACCGCCGTAACAGCAACAACTTTAGCCACTTTCTTCACAAGTTTGGAAAACCAGCCACAATTTTGAATCATTCCAGCCTCTCGCATCTCGCTCAAAAGAATGCCCTCGCCTTCAACATTCATAACCGCATCGATTTCGCCTTGCTCGTTAATAAACCCCACACCGGTTATTGTATCAATCTCGATTTCTCCATATTCATTTTCCATCTCGGCAGAAATTGTCACAACATTATTATCCGAGTCATATGTAAATACATAACTTACGACGCAATTACTAATATCTTCAATTTCGTTTTCGCTTATTGTATCAATTTCCTCAAATATTTCAGAATCCAAAGCTTGAGTGCCTCTAAAAGTTGTGACATTATCTTCTTGAATGAGCTCCCCATTTTCAAATTCATCTAAAAGTGCTTGAAAATCTATATCTGTTTCAGCCAAAGTGACCGTTCTAACATTTGAGGTGATTTCTTTACGAGAAAAAAGTTTTCCAGCCGAATAATACAAACCAACAATCAAAGTAAGAACAACAGCAATAATCGAGAAACTATATTTCTTTATTTTCTTCATAATAAACTCCTTATCGTTCTTCATGTTTTCTAAAAAATCACAGAAAACAAAACAACCCCTTTATGTTATAATAAAAAGGTTGTTTAAATCACTTGCCATATTGGCGTATCCTCCCTTATATAAACTTCTAAATTTGTCTTTGACCTTTAATTCGCTCCCATTCTGTATTCACAATATCAATTTCATTTTTATTATATCACAAACATCAAATATTGTCAATAGATTTTAGAAATTTTTACTAGAAATTGATTTAAAGTACCCTATAGCGTAATATTCTGAATTTTTCAACCCTATTTACTCGTTCTCAAGTAATTCAATCACTCTTTATTTAATTTGACTTGTCCGTTTCAACGCGTTCGCTTTTTGATTTTGTTCTCCTTATGGAACATAAACCTTTATGATAGACTTTATTTTTGTTTTCGTCTAAATGGAAATATACAAACGACACCTTTTTCTTTTGCTTTATAGCCGTTTCTATTGCGTCAATATTGTAAATTATGCTCGAATTGCCAAATTTCTTCGCATCCAAGAAGATAATGTTGTCCGTAGCGGTATCTCTATACAAACCTATCGTCGAATACAACTTATTTATAATTGTTTCTTTTCTCGATTGTGTAAGCTTCGACGCTTTTATTACGTCGGCAAGCATTGTAATTTCCGCCGTATCGAAAAGTTGATGAACGGCATAATAATACCGCGATTTCTTCACATACGAACAGATTTCATACCCGTATTTATTGAGCAAGTCTATATCCGACGGCAAAACTTTTCTCGAAACCGATATACCGCGCTTTTTCAATTCTTCGATGATTTCGTTAGTCGAAAGAGCGTGTTCTTCGTCGGTCAATTTTAACAATATGTCGTATAAAACGAGTAACTTTATAGAACTATCCGTGTTCTTTGCCATATTTTCTGCCTTTTTACTGAAGTTTTTTCTAGTCCGCCATTATAAGAACATTGTCATATAAAACGGAATATAAGTTGTGTTACCTTCTCTTTTAACGTCTTTACAGTAAATAACATAAGAGTTTTTAACTCTATCCGAATACTTTTCTTGAAATTTATCCAGCGATTTATGCGTACTATACGATGACGATTTAACTTCGATAGGCAACAATTTTTTGCCCGACGTAAGCAAAAAATCTACTTCGTATCTGTCAAACCTATGGAAAAACAACTCATATCCGGAACAAACAAGTGCTTGCGCAACGACGTTTTCCATTACCATTCCGATATTTACGCCGAGTTTGTCTACTATTAACTGTTTATAAATCGACTCTTCTATCGGCAACTTAGAATCTGCGAAAATCGACGTTACCAAAAGTCCCGTATCGCCCATATAAATTTTTTGAGTCGAATAATCTTTAGTTCTGTTCAGCCCAACGCTCGGATCTGTGCAATTATTAGCAATATTTACTATCATAGAATCTTTGATTGCTTCATACGAACTATACGTTTTAGACGCTCTGCTGTTCTTGCCTATTGCCACCGAACGGAACAATTTGCTTTGAGTAGACAATTCCGACGGAACAGCATCTAATATAAGCGACGTAGAAAAGTGATATTTCAAATCCAACTTCTTCAAATCGTCTCTGTACAATTTAAAAATATCTCGTTTTACTTCGTCAACGCGCGAAAAATCGTTCGACTCCATAAGTTCAATTATTGCTTGCGGCATTCCGCCAACCGCGACATATAACATAAAATCTTTCAGAACTTTTCTATGTGCAACTTGCCCTAACGGTTTCAGATTCAAAAAACAGTCTCTGATAATATCCGCCGTAACGGTATCGCCTCTTGCCCACAAAAATTCTTCAAAATCGAGCGGATACATATTTATAGACTTCTCTTCGCTCGGAATCAAAATCTTTTCCACGTTCTGCTTTAACGTTATTAGCGAACCCGTTTCGATATAATCGTATCTTCCGTCGGCAACAAGTTGTTTTATAGACTGTCTTGCAAGCGGAAACAGTTGAACTTCGTCAAATATAATCAATGACTTTCTTTCTATCAGTCTTTTTCCGTATAACAACGATAGATTTCGGAAAAAAGTATCGAGATCGGAAATGTCGTTCTTAAAAAGTTGTTCTACTTTACCGAGATCTGACTGAAAATTTATAAGTATATATGTTTCATACTCGTTTTTTGCAAATTCTTCTACTATCGTTGACTTTCCGATTCGTCTTGCACCTTGAACAAGCAAGGCTCTTTTGCCTGCCCAATTTGCCTTCCAATCCAAAAAACTTTCGTATATCTTGCGTTTTAGTACCATATCTCGCCTCCGAAACTTTTTATATTAGGATTATAGCACACTTCAATCTAAAAATCAATAACTTTTGACGGACTTTTCCCCATAAATACAAAATGTTTTCGTTGACATATCCGCAAATATCAAATATTTCACTATTCTTCGACTAAATTTTCGTTCGGTGCTTTATTGTTTTTTAGGCGAATTGTTTTAGTGTCCATTTCAATATGCTCGATTACAATGTCTTTCTCTTTTTTTGCGTATCAGAAAAAGTCTTGCCGTCAAGTTAAAAAAATATGGCTTAAAACTCAAAAGTATATAACTGCAACGACAATATTTTTTTACCGTAAGCCTCTTATTGTTTATGCCGCTTGACTGCCGCGTCTTTTTCTGATTTTTCGTGGTTGTCGAAAGACAAAGCAAAGCAAAAAAAATTGCTAAAAGAGCAAAAAAAATTTCAAACAGGAAAAAAACCTTCCTATTTGAAGTTTAGAATGTGCTCAAAAGCTAAAACAAGGAGGCTTCCGAATGAAGACAGCAGTCATATACGCCCGTTATTCGAGCGACAGACAAACAGAACAATCCATCGAAGGACAAGTCCGTGTATGTAACGACTATGCCGAAAGAAACGGCATTTTAATCGTAAATCAATACATTGACAGAGCAACTACGGGAACGAACGACAATCGAGACGCTTTTCAACAAATGCTGAAAGACAGCGATAAAAAACAGTTCGATTTCGTTCTCGTTTACAAATTAGACCGGTTCAGCCGTAACAAGTTTGAAATGGCTATGCACCGCAAACACCTTAAAGATAACGGCATTAAAATTCTTTCCGCTATGGAGAATATCCCCGATTCGCCCGAAGGCATACTGTTGGAAAGTTTGCTCGAAGGAATGAACCAGTACTACAGCGAGGAATTATCTCAAAAGACAAGGCGCGGTCAAAAAGAAACTCGACTGAAAGGTTTACACTGCGCCGGTAAACTAAATTACGGCTATTACACCGAAAAGAAAAAGGTGTTTATCCACGAAGAAGAAGGTCCTATCGTCAAAGAAATATTTGAAAGATATGCCGCCGGCGAGCGTGGTAACGAAATTGCAATAAGTTTTGCCGAACGCGGTATACTCTATCGCGGTAAGCCGTTCAGCGCGGCAAATATTTACGTAATCCTTCACGGAGAAAAATACACGGGCAAATACGTATTGCACGGCGAGGTTTACGATAATATTTATCCGAGAATCATCGAGCCGGAGTTATTCGAGCGTTGCAAAGCAAAAATAGACGCCAATCGTTACGGCAATCATATCCCGGATTATTCCTATCTGTTACGAAAGAGAGTTTACTGCGGCGAATGCGGCACAAGAATGACCTCTTACAGCGGAACGTCGAAGTCCGGCAAAGTTTCCAAGTATTACAAATGTTGGAATGCGAGAGACAGAAAAAAATGTAATGCTAAGTTCATTAAAAAAGACTTGCTCGAAAGCATTGTGCTTAAAGCCTTGCAAGAAACCTTGACGGGTAAAAACTTATCCGTAATCGTTGACGAGATTTACAAACAGTATAACGCAAAACTGTTAGGCGATAATCCCGTCAAAATGCTCGAAAAGGAATTGTTACAGATAAACAAGTCCATAAACAACATTATGAAAGCCATTGAGCAAGGCATTATTACCGACACCACAAAAGAACGTTTGCAAGAACTTGAAAACACGCGTAAGGATTTACAAGAAAAACTTATTTTCGAGCGTATGCAAGAAAAAGTCGTATTGGATAAAAAAGTCATCGAAAACTATCTTAAAAAAGCCGTAGAGAAAGAACCCGAAATTATGATCGAACTGCTCGTAGAAAAAGTTTATGTTTACAGCGACGACCATATTGAAATTATGTTGCACTATGTCGATACACCCATAAAACCCAAGCCGATTGAATACGATAAAGACGAGAACCCAGAAGGTGAAAGCCTTCGGGGTTCTCTTATTTATACGACTAAAATCTTCGTCGATAACGATATCTTTAAGGGTATGAATAAAAAAATCCTCGAACCTACGTTCAAGGAAACTCAAAAAATGCCCGTTTTAATTGAAATTAGAGGATAAAACTATGTTTTTTACTACTAAAAGGTGTTCGTGCGAGGTTAAACAAACGCATTATAGCCGATAGATTTTACGCTGTTACCTATCGTTACGTTTGTAAGCCCGCTGCAATTATAGAACATACCGGAGTCGATAGATGTTACGCTATTCGGTATCGTTATGTTTGTAAGACCGCTGCAACCGCTGAACGCAGACCTGCCTATGGAGGTTACGCTGTCCGGTATCGCTATACTTGTAAATCCGCTACCCCCTTGAAACGCACAATTGCCGATAGAGGTTACATTATCCGGTATAACAAGATCTGTAACAAGTTTGTTATTCAGATACAAGCTATGCGCATAATACACCGGATTTGAGTATGAAGACTTAAATAAAATATTGCACCATCGTTCCAAATCGGTGATATATACGCTTGTAAGCCCGCTGCAATTTTCGAACGCGCAATTGCCGATTGAAGTTACGCTGTCGGGTATTACAACGCTAATCAGTCCGCCACAATTTTTGAACGCAAGCTCGCCGATAGATACTACGCTGTTCGGTATCGTTACGCTTGTAAGCCCGCTGCAATCCAAAAACGTACAATCGCCGATAGAGCTCACTGCATTCGGTATCGTTATGTTTGTAAGCCCGCTGCATTTTTCGAACGCGTAAATACCGATAGAAGTTACGCCGTCCGGTATCGTTATGCTTGTAAGCCCGCTGCAACTGCTGAACGCAAAAGAGCCGATAGATGTTATTTTTACGCCGTCAATTTCGGCGGGTATAGCAATCTCTGTATATTTCTTTCTTCCGTAATCCGTCAATCGCGTGATTGTATCGCCGTTTTCGGAAAGTTGAAAAATCGCATTCCATTGTGCCGTTCTCGTGATATTTTCGGCGGGCATTGTATCGGGAATAGTTTTATCCCAACCGATAAAATCATATCCCGCGCGTTCCGGATTCGGTATTTCAAGCTTCGCATCACAATCTTTCGCGATAATTTCCGTCGGCTGTCCGTTTCCATAGATAAGCGTAAGGGTATACCGGTTGGCTTTCCATTGCGCCGTAACCGTAATATCTTCGTATACGCTTTCGGAAATGGTTTTATCCCAGCCGATAAACGTATAACCCGTGCGGGTAAAGACGGGCGCAACCGCCGAGCCCTCGTATTTTAAAATCTGATTGACTTCACCGTTTTCAAGCGTACCGCCGTTGCCGTTAAACGTTACGGTGTAGCTGTCGCGGGTATAATACACTTTCAGCACCAACGAGCCGTCGGGCGCGATATTGCCGCTGTCGGTTGCAGAGGCTTTATGCGTGAAATGTGCGAATTTTTTGATTTCTGCGGTTGCTTTGGTATCGGTAGTGCCTTGCAGATTGCTTGTTTCGCGCAAAGTGTACGCGTCGTTTTCAAAGTTTTGCAGATAATATTCGGTTTTATATTTCGTATCGGTTTTCGCCGCCCATACCGCTTGTATTTCGGTATCTTGCGTAACCGCTTGCGTAAAATCGTAATTCCAGCGTACAAACGTATAACCCGTTCTGCTCGGTGCGGCAGGCTCGGCGGCAAAACTATTTTCTTCTATCTGCTGCGTCTGCACTTCCGAATAACCGTCCGCATCAAACGAAACCGCGTACATCGGTCGCCGACGAATCGTAATCATGAAAGTATTCGTAATCTCGTCGTCAAGCGTTTCAAAAACGTAAAAAACGTTATCGCCCGGCGCAAGCGGCGCTCTATCGGTTGAAACCCGATGAACTCCGGATTGATCAAGCGCTACAATATACTTCGCCTTGCCCGAAACCGTAATCTCTCTTTCAAACGAAAACTCTTCCGTTGCATTGCTCACATTAAGATTCGCAGAGGAGTCGTTTATTATAAGCGTATTGAAAATAATTCCATTCGTTTCCGAATCATCTTTTTGACATGCGGAAAACCACGCAAAAATCAAAAAGCTTGCCGCCGCCGCGAAAATAAAAGCAAATATTTTTTTCTTCATACAAATCCTTTATTTCACGTTATCCGTTATCGGTCAGATCCCCGAACAACGCAAAACCAAAGCCCCTCCTTTGTTTTTCATTTTCTTATTTATTATTTTCACTTTCTTTCTCCTCTTTCTGTTTTTCTCTAAAAAGAGCTAGTTCATAGTCTTTTTTTAAGGACTTTATACCTCTATACGCCATAGTATCTAAAACTGCAACGATAGTAAGAAGAACAAGTCCAACCCACCAAACGTTTTTATACATAAAAAAGCCAAGGAATGATACAGGCACTAAAATCACTGTAAAAATAATCATGTACATCTTCAAATCCATAATACGAATTTTGTACTGATCGCTTGATAGTCCTTTATCACGAATATTCTTTGCCGCTTCATCATATTCTTTAAGCCACTTACACATAAATACTCCCATTTTTTATTCTCTATTCCATTCTTATATTATAACTTTTCTGTGCGGGTTTTGCAAGCATATTTACATTTGCGTCCGCCGCGAAAAATAAAAATTTCCGCTTTTTTCCGAAAATTTTTTCCAAAACGTTGACAAATCCCCTCAAAAAGGGTTATTATATATTTGTACGAAAAATATCGTTCCAAGGAGAATTTCACCATTATGAACAAGAAAACAATCAGAGACATCGACGTCAAGGGCAAAAAAGTCCTTGTCCGCTGCGACTTCAACGTTCCCATGAAAGACGGCGTCATCACCGACGAAAACCGTATTCAGGGCGCGCTTCCCACCATTAAATACCTGATGGAGCACGGCGCGAAAGTGGTTCTTTGCTCGCACATGGGCAAACCTCACAACGTGTTCGACGAAAAGCTCGAACTCAACAAGAAGGAAAAGGCGAAGATTGCGGCTCTGCCCGAATCGGAACAGGCTGCCGCCACGGCGGAAGCGCTTGAAAAGGCAAAGAAAGACGTGAAAAAGCTTACCCTCGCCCCCGTTGCGGCGCGCCTCAACGAACTGCTTGGCGGCAAGGTAACGTTTGCGAAAGACGTAATCGGCGACGACGCGAAAGCCAAGGTTGCGGCGCTGAAAGACGGCGAATGCGTGCTTCTCGAAAACCTGCGTTTCCACAAGGGCGAAGAGAAAAAGACGCCCGAATTCATGAACGCTCTGGCTTCTTATGCCGACGTATACGTAAACGACGCGTTCGGCACGGCACACCGTTCGCACGCCTCCACCGCGGGCATCGTGGAAGCGGGACTTGTAAAAACGGCGGTTTGCGGCTTCCTCATCGAAAAGGAACTCACCGTCATGGCGGATACGCTGGAACATCCCGCCCGTCCGTTCGTGGCGATTCTGGGCGGCGCGAAAGTGGCGGATAAGCTGGGCGTAATTTCCAACCTGCTTGAAAAATGCGACACGCTGATTATCGGCGGCGGCATGGCGTACACCTTCATCAAAGCGCAGGGCGGCGAAATCGGCACTTCGCTGGTAGACGACGAAAAAATCGAATATTGCAAAGAAATGCTCGCCAAAGCGAAATCGCTCGGCAAAAAGCTGCTTCTGCCCGTAGATACGGTTGTCGCTTCCGCTTTCCCCGACCCCATCGACGCGGCAATCGAAACGGAAGTCGTTCCTTCGGATAAAATTCCCGCAGACAAAATGGGGCTCGATATCGGTCCCGAAACGCGCAAGCTTTTCGCAAACGAAATCGCGGGCGCGAAATCCGTCATCTGGAACGGACCTATGGGCGTATTCGAAAATCCCACGCTTGCCGCAGGCACGAAAGCCATGGCGCAGGCGCTGGCGGACGTATACGGCAAAGCCACCACGATTATCGGCGGCGGCGATTCGGCGGCGGCTGTGCAGCAGCTGGGATATGCGGACAAGATGACGCACATTTCCACGGGCGGCGGCGCTTCCCTCGAACTGTTCGAAGGCAAAGTGCTTCCCGGTATCGCATGCCTCAACGATAAAGACTGAATCTGACAAAAACACCCCTTCCGCTCTTTTCGCAAAGAGAAGAGCGGAATCGCTATGAAAAAACGGAGATAATATTACTATGAGAAAAGCAATTATAGCAGGCAACTGGAAGATGAACAACACGGCTTCGGAGGGCGTGGCGCTTGTAAAAGCGATTGCGCCGCTTGTAACGGAAGCGACTTGCGACGTGGTGGTATGCGTACCCGCCATCGATATTCCCGCGGTATCGGAAGCTTTGAAAGGCACGAACATCCGCCTCGGCGCCGAAAACGTACACTTTGCCGAAAAAGGCGCTTATACGGGCGAAATTTCCGCGGCGATGCTGAAAGAGTACGGCGTGGAATACGTGATTATCGGGCACAGCGAACGCCGCCAGTACTTCGGCGAAACGGACGAAACCGTAAACAAGAGAACGCTCACCGCGTTGACCGCGGGACTTACCCCTATCGTCTGCGTGGGCGAAACGCTGGAAGAAAGAGAAACGGGCAAAACGGAAAACGTGCTGCACCGTCAGCTTGAAGAAGGACTGAAAGGCGTCGAGGACATCACGAAGCTTGTTGTCGCGTACGAACCGGTATGGGCGATCGGCACGGGCAAGACGGCTACCGCGGCGCAGGCGAACGAAACCATCGGGTATATCCGTAAAACGCTGGGCGAATTGTTCTGCGACAAGTGCGCGGCGAAAGTACGCATCCAGTACGGCGGCAGCATGAACGCAGGCAACTGCAAAGAGCTGATGGCGCAGGAAGAAATCGACGGCGGCTTAATCGGCGGCGCTTCCCTGAAAGCCCCCGACTTCTCGGCTATCGTAAACTACGATAAATAACAGGCACAGCCTGCCTCGCAGCGGACTGAAGCTTTGGCGTTTGAAAGCAGCATACTGCCTTTGCCGCGTAGCGGACTTAACCGCGCGCGTTTGAAAGCAGCTTAATGCCTTTGCCGCGTAGCGGACTTAACCACGCGCGTTTGAAAGCAGCTTAATGCCTTTGCCGCGTAGCGGACTTAACCGCGCGCATTTGAAAGCAGCTTAATGCCTTTGCCCCCTTTTTTAAGCCTTCCCCTTGCCTGAAAAAAATTCAGTAAACTTCATTTTTTCGGCAAAAATGTTCAGCCGCTTTGCGGCTTCCCCTCGGGGGGAAGCTGTCAACGAAGTTGACTGATGAGGGGCGCAGCACATTTTTGATTGAATTTTTCCATCGGAAATTTTCAATCAAGGGGCGAAGCACATTTTTGATTTTCTAAATATTTTTGACAAATAATTTTTGAAAATCAAGGGGCGGTTTCATTCAAAAAACAAAAACAAGTTTACGCACGGCTTAAATCACGCAGGCGCAAAAAAGCTCAAAATCCCCCGCGTCAGCAGCAAGCAAGACGCGAAGCGCGAGTACCGACGACGGGAATTTACAAACAGTAAATGACCGAGGCGGCACGGAGCGCGGGCGCAAATCAACAACGCGCGCGTTTCAGAGACGAGCAAGGCGCGAAGTCTGCGGCTTTTGCGCAGGGATTTTACAAATAGTAAATGACCAAGCAAAAACGCAAAGACGACAAAGTATTGCGAAGTCTATGGAACGCGCCAACGAATTAAAAGGAACAAAGTCAATGAAAAAACCTTATGCGATCATCATCATGGACGGCTACGGCTTAAACCCCAAACACGAGGGCAACGCCGTGTATGCCGACGGAAGCAAAAACGTAACCGAACTGGAAAAAGAATACCCCTCGTCCACGCTGGGCGCAAGCGGCATGTCCGTGGGGCTTCCCGACGGACAGATGGGCAATTCCGAAGTCGGGCACCTCAATATCGGCGCGGGCAGAATCGTGTATCAGGATCTTACCAAAATCACGAAAGAAATCCGCGACGGCGAATTTTTTAAAAACGCCGAACTGCTGCGCGTAATGCGCTACGTGAAAGAGAACGGCAAAAAACTGCACCTGTGGGGGCTTGTTTCCACCGGCGGCGTGCACAGCCACACCGAACACCTTTACGCGCTTGTGGAAATGGCGAAAAAAGAAGGGCTTGAAAACGTGTACATCCACGCTTTCACCGACGGGCGCGACGTTCCCCCCACCTCCGGCGCGGAGTTTTTACGCGAACTGCAGGCAAAACTGAACGAGCTGAACTTCGGCGTCATCGCTTCGGTTTCGGGCAGATATTACGCCATGGACCGCGACAACAACTGGGACCGCGAAGAAAAAGCATACGAAGCCCTTACCGAGGGCAAGGCGCACACCTTCGAAGGCAGCGCCGAAGAAGCGATTGAAAAGAGCTATGCCGACGGCGTTACCGACGAATTCGTCGTTCCCGTAACGCTTACGAAAAACGGCAAGCCCGTCGCGCTTGTGGAAAAAGGCGACGGCATCGTCTGCTTCAATTTCCGCCCGGACAGAGCGCGCCAGATCACGCGCATGTTCTCGCAGGAAACCTTCCCCTTCACCGACGAAAAAACAGGAGCAAAGCTCGGTTTTACAAGAAAAACGGGTTATCTCGCCCCCGTGTACGTGGGTTTCGCCACCTACGACGCGTCGTTTAAAAACGTGGGCGTTGCTTTCCCGCCGGACGAAATCGACGATACGCTGCCGCAATATATCTCTTCGCTGGGCATGAAGCAGCTGCACATTGCCGAAACGGAAAAATACGCGCACGTAACGTTCTTCTTCAACGCGAAAATCGAAGCGCCCGTACCGGGCGAAACGCGCATCGTCATCCCCTCCCCCAAGGTGGCGACGTACGATCTGCAGCCGGAAATGAGCGCGTACCTCGTAACCGACCGCGTATTGAAAGAGCTTTCCTCGGGCGAATACGACGTAATGATTTTAAACTTCGCCAACTGCGACATGGTGGGGCATACGGGCGTGATGAGCGCGGCGGTGAAAGCCGTGCACGTTGTGGACGAATGCGTGAAAAAAGTTGTGGATAAAATTCTCGAAATGGGCGGCGCGGCGCTTGTTACCGCCGACCACGGCAACGCCGACGAGATGATTGCGGACGACGGCAAAACGCCGTTCACGCAGCACACCACCAACCCCGTGCCCGTAATTCTCGTCAGCAACGAACTGAAAAACGCAAAGCTGCGCGAAGGCGGCGTGCTTGCCGATCTCGCGCCCACGCTTCTTGACGTAATGGGCTTGAAACAACCCGCGAAAATGACGGGAAAATCGCTTTTAATCCGTTAAAACGGAAAAAATCTTGCAAAAATCGCCGAAAAGCCGATAAAAAAGGTTGCGCAATTTACGATTGTATGCTATAATCTATCGTGCTATCGGATTTTTCCGACGGCTTCCGCTACGCTTTCCGCAGCGGAAAGCGAGAAAAACTGTCGAATTCAAGGAAGAAATTTGCCATGTCGAATTTATTTGCATTGCTTGTACCCACCACCAACGACGCGTCGTACGCGGCGTATCGTTTAACGAGCTTCATTTTAATCGCGCTTATGGGCATTGCCGCCATCGTAGCGATTATTCTCGTACTGATGCAGCCTGCCAACTCCACGGGCATCGACGCCCTCGGCGGTTCGGGAGAAACGTTCTTCGGCAAAAACAAGGGTAAATCCATCGAATCCAGAATGAAAAAATGGACGTGGATCTGTCTGATTATTCTTGCCGTGTTCTCCATCGCGTTCTTCGTGGTGCAGCAGCTCCCCTGGTAACGTATCGGGGCGCGGCGATCGGCTGAATTTTTACGAACTTTTTACGGCGGCTTATTTTTCGTAAGCCGCCCTTTGTTTTTTATTACGTCATTTTTCCGTCGGTCGGCAACGCCCGCGCGGAAAGTCGTTTACAGGTGATTGAATTATGCAACACGCTTCTATCGAAGAACGCATTCTGCGCTTCTTATCCTCGGCGGAAACCGCCACCGCGGAAACGCTGCGCCGCCATGCCGGCGTGCCGCCGCACAACCGCAAAACGTTTCTCGCCCTGCTTGCCCGCCTTTGCGCCGCGGGCAGAATAGAATATAAAAACGGCGTATACTCCCTGCCCCGCCCCGTTTTGTATACGGGCGTGCTGACGGGCAACGAAAAAGGATTCGCGTTCTTCACGCCCGACCCCGCGGACAAAAACAGTGCCGCCAAAAACAATGCCGCCGCCGAAACGCCGGAAAAGCCGCGCGATATTTTTATTCCCGCCAAATATCTGAACGGTGCCATGCACAAAGACCGCGTGGTTGTAAAAATCGTGAAGCGCGGCGAAAATGAAAGCGCCACGGGCGAAGTGGAAAAAATTCTCGAACGCGGTTATACCGAAATCGTCGGCGCGTTTTATAAAGACCGCCGCGCGGGCAGACTTCTGCCGGACGAACGCAAATATTTTTCCGAAATTTATATTCCCCTCGCCTCGTGCAGAAACGTAAAAAGCGGCGTGAAAGCGGTGGCAAAAATCACGGCGTACCGTTACGGCGCCTGCCCGGAGGGCGAAATCACCGAAGTGCTGGGCGACGACGACGATTTCTTCGCCGAAGAAACCTCGATACTCCGTTCGTTCGGCTTGCGCGAAGAATTTCCCGATTCCGTGCTTGCCGCCGCGGAAGAAGTCGCGGCGGAAGATATAACAACGCTCCCTTTAAAAACGGAACTTCTCCCCCGCCGCAACCTGCTCAACGAATTTTTCGTTACCATCGACGGCGCGGACACGCGCGACATCGACGACGGCGTCAGCGTGCAAAAACAGGGCGAAAATTACGTTTTATCCGTGCACATTGCCGACGTATCGCACTATGTAAAAGCGGGCGGAGAGCTTGATAAAGAAGCGTTTAAACGCGGCACCAGCGTCTACTTTCCCGATCGCGTGCTGCCCATGCTCCCCCAAGCCCTTTCCAACGGCTGCTGTTCGTTAAACGAGGGCGAAGCGCGGCTTGCGTTCACGTGCAAAATGCTGATAGCGGGAGGCGGCACCGATAAAGCCGCCGCCGAAAATGCGGGTAAAGTGCTGGAAAGCGAAATTTTTCCCTCGCTGGTGCGCTCAACGTACCGATTGACTTACGACGAAGTCGACGCCATGTTATCGGGCGGCGCGGCGGCGGAAAAACTGCTGGAAAAATACCCGCTGATGCGCGATTCCCTCGCCCCCATGCGCGAACTCACCGAAATTCTGGCGGCGCGGCGCGTCAAAAAAGGCGAAGTCAACCTCGATCTGAAAGAAAAACATATCTATTACGATAAAGAGCGCGACGTCATCGAAATTCCGGACGAAAAACCGTCGTTCTCGCGCGGGCTCATCGAGCAGTTTATGGTAACGGCAAACGAAACGGTGGCAACGTTTTTAAACAGCCGCGGCGCGCCGTGCTTATACCGCGTGCACGAACCGCCCGTACCCGAAAAAGCGGAAAATTTAAAGGCGTTTGCGCGGCTTCTCGGCTTTTCCCCGAAATGGAACGACGAGGAAGTTTTCCCCGCCGATTACGCGGCTCTTTTAAACGAAGCGCGCGGCGGCGCAAAGGAACAGGTGCTTGCCAAAGTTACCTTACGTTCCATGCAGAAAGCGCGCTACTGCGAAAAGAACTTAAAGCATTTCGCGCTGGTTTCCGGCTGCTATTGCCACTTCACTTCCCCCATCCGCCGCTACCCCGATTTATTCGTGCATCGCGCGCTGAAAGCCGTTCTGTCGGCAAACGAAACGGCGACGGAACGGCTGAAAGAATTCGCCGCGGAAGCCGCGAAGAAAACAAGCGATACCGAGCGCAACGCCGACGACGCCGAACGCGCCGTAGACGATTTGTACGCCGCCGCGTATATGGCAGACTATATCGGGCAGGAGTTCGACGGCGTGATTTCGGGCGTTACCGAACGCGGATTTTTCGCGGAACTGAAAAACGGCATCGAAGGGTTCGTTCCGCTCGATTCGCTGTACGGGTACTATATTTTCCTGCCCGACACGTTCGAACTGAAAGGCGGCGGCAAAAGCTACGCGCTCGGCAACAACGTGCGCGTAAAGGTAACGGACGTGGATTTCTACACAAGGCGAATCACGTTCTCGGCGGTTAAATCCGAAAAAACGGAGGAAAAGATATGAAAATCATCGCAGTGAATAAAACGGCAGGTTTCGAATATTTCATCGAAGATAAATACGAAGCGGGCATCGTGCTCGAAGGCAACGAAATCAAATCGGTGCGCGCGGGCGCCGTGAACATGAACGACAGCTTCTGCCAGATCAACGGCAGCAAGGCGGTGGTAAAAAACATGCACGTCGCCCTGTACGATAAATCCGACGCGTTTTCCACAAAAAACACGCGGCGCGACCGCACTTTGCTGCTCCACAAAAGCGAGCTTGCGAAAATCGCGGGAAAAATCAACCGTCAGGGGTACACGCTGGTGCCGCTGAAAATGTACTTCAAAGATTCGCTGGTAAAAATGGAGGTGGCGCTCTGCAAAGGCAAACACACGTACGATAAAAAGAAATCGCTTGCCGAACGCGACGTAAAACGCGAAACCGACCGCGCCGCCAAACAGGCGTTTGTCTAAATCAACCATAATTCATCCTTTCCCCTCGGGGGGGGCGGACGTCGCCCGTTTCGTAACGCACCCACAGGGTGTTTCATAACGGACTGTTACAAACTGTTTAAAATTTTAATTGCTGCCTTTGATATAGCCTTCCCCCCGGGGGGAAGGTGGCTGCGATAGCAGACGGATGAGGGGCGTAGCATATTCTGCGTAGCCCATTTTTGATTTTCTGAATATTTTTGACAAAAAATTTCTGAAAATCAAGGGCAGTTTCATACTCGAAAAGTAGCGTGAAATCGAACTCCCGACCTCGCCCCATTTTCGCCGATCTTTCGGGAAGAAAACCGCGGATAATCCGCCGTTACCCCCCTCATTTGTTAAAATCGCAAAAGGTGCGCGCCCGAAAGCCGCACCTTTTTTTTCGCCCCGCCGTATAATGAATAAGAACGAAAAAAAGGGGGCGCGCGGCTGATTTGAAGATATGCTTTGTAACCAAAGAACGGCTGTCCGAATTCTGGGAGCGCACGGGCGGCGAGGACGCCGATCTGATTTTCTTCCCCCTCTTCGACGACGTAACCGTGAGTTACGAACGGGAACTGAAAGGCGAAACGGCGTATTTCGAGGACGTCGCTCTGCTATCCAAAGCCTGCGGCTGCACGGTGGTGTGCGGGTACAACACCTCCACGCGCGGCATTGTGCGTTCGTCGGCGGTAGTGGCGGAAAACGGCAGAATTTTAGGCGTATCGGACGCGCTTTCCTCCATCGACGGAACGCGCAACTGCGGCGCGTTTTTAAAAGTGTACGAAACGGGCGCGGGCAGAATCGGCGTCGCCGTCGCCGAGGACGCATATTTTCCCGAAGTGCTGCGAACGCTTGCGACGTGCGGCAGCGATTTCGTGCTGTGTCCGTTTTCCCGCCGCGCGGACGGCGCCGAAAACGTGGTGCTCCGCGCGGCGGCGTTCACCTACGGAACGCCCGTCTGCCTGTGCTCGTACGGGTACGCGTTCGCCGCGGGCGCCGACGGAGAAACCGCGTTCGCCTCGCCCATGCCCGTATCGTTTTACGATATGGAAAAGAACGGCGAATTTCACCTGATAGAATGGCGCCAGCGCGGCTTTTTCAAACGCGACCACGGAAAATATTAGCCCCGCCGACTGCCTGCCGCCCCGCTTACCTCGCGCCGCCGCATGCCGCCCGTGCCGCCCCGAATGCCGCATGCCGCGCAGACAAAAACCTTATGCGATTTCCCACGCAAACGTCGCCGTATCTCTCTCCTTAATCTCTTCCGGTTCTATATCCATATCGTCCGCCGCGCCAAGCATCATGCACTTGTTTTCCACGTCGTAATCCGTTGCCGAATACAAATGCAACTCGACCCGGTTATAATCTATCGAAAGCAGCTCGCCGAGTTTCGCGCCCGAAGCGGCGCACAAAATTTCCGCTTTTTCCCGCGCGTTTTTCGCCGCCGCTTTCAACAGTTCCCCGCTGACCGCCGAAGAATCTTTTACCGTGAAATCAATCGAAATTTCGGGCTTTGCGATACATTTCGAAATTTCGGAAAGCGCCTTTGCCAGCCGCTTCGTATCGAAATCGAATTCGATTTTTAATTCGTGCCGGCACTTATACCCCATGAAAACGCTCGTGTAGTTTCCTTTCCCGTCGTTCAGTCTGTCATAATCCGCACGCACCCTGAAATCGGCTGTTTTCGCCGATTTTTTTTCAAACCCCGCCGCTTCCAGCGCTTTGTTCAGAAAATCGATTTTCTCCGCCGCCGCTTTCATCGCCGCGTCGTATTCGTATTCTGCCGTTTCCATACTCAACCTCAGTACAATCAGATCGGGCTTCACCGAAACCGCGCCTATGCCTTTCACCGTAATCGTTCTCATTTCCGATACCTCCGTAAATGTAATTTTGTACCCCTATTATACCGCGCGGCGCATGAAAAAATGTCGCCCGGAAAGCGACATTTTAAAAACATACGATTCAAGTCGGCTGTTACGAACCTAAAATTTTTTCGCCGAACGCATACAGCGCCTCGTTAATCTCGAAAATATCGTACTTGCCTTTTTTTATGAAATATTCCAGAATAATATCGAATTTACTGCTGTGCGTTAAAGAATACCCCGCCTTTTCTATCAGATCTTTCGCTTCGTCAAGCGGCAGCTTCAAAGCAATCGCAAACGCCGCCGCGGTGGTTTTCCGCGGCTTGTAATCTTTCAGCGTGCGTATTTTCGAAAACGTTTTTCTGTCGATATGCGCTTTTTTATAGCACTCCGCGTCGCTCATCCCCCGCTCGTCTATCAGGCGGAACAACGCCTCCGCAAAGCTCTCTTCCACATCGTCCAGCTCGTCCTCCAGATTCCCCGCCCCGTACGCCGCAAACGGCAACGGCGCCGCGACGGGTTCCGGCGCTTCATATCTCTCGGCGCAAAGCCATTCGCCCTCCGCCATACATTCGCCTATATACGCCGCAATCTCTTCTTCAACGCTTTTTTCAAGCGGCGCGAATCTTTTCCCCGCCGCCGCACGCTGCGAACCGTTTCCTTTCTTCTTCATCTTTCCTCTCCGCTTTATTTTTCCGTGATTATTATACCATAATTCGCCATGGGTGTAAAGAATTTTTCGCGCTTTCCCGCTTTTGAATCGTTTCAAAATAACTTTTTTTGTGAAATCGAAAAAAATTTTTGCTTACCCCCTTGAAATTACGAATAAAATATAGTATAATACAGAAAAGCGGCGAAACAACCGCCGCGCAAAAAAAACTATTTCAAGGGGAAAAAACTATGAGCATATCCGGGGAAAACATCAGAAACATTGCGGTAATCGGGCACGGCGGCGAGGGCAAAACAACGCTTTGCGAAGCCATGCTGTTCTGCGCGGGCGCAATCGACCGCATGGGAAGAACAGACGACGGCACCACGGTAACGGACTTCGACGAAGCGGAAAAAGCGCGGAAATCCTCCGTGTACTTATCCTGCGCCTGCCTTAACTGGAAAGGCGTAAAAATCAATCTGCTCGATCTTCCCGGTTTCTACGATTTCGAAGGAGAACGCAGCGAGGGCTTACAGGCGGCGGGCGGCGCGCTGCTCGTCGTCGGCGCGGGCGGCAACGTGCCCGTAGGCGCGGAAAGCGTGATCGATTACTGCCTGAAAATGAAAAAGCCTCTCATCATCTTCATCAACGGCATGGATAAAGAAAACGCCGATTACGCGGGCACGGTGGCGGCGCTGCGCGAAAAATATCCGGGCAAACTTGCCCCCATTCAGCTGCCGATTATGGAAAACGGAAAAATGCAGGGCTGCGTAAACGCCATCCGCGAAAAGGCGTTTTTATTCCGCCAGAACGGCACGGAGGAAATTCCCATACCCGAAAATCTTGCGGCGCAGATGCAAACCATGCGCGAATCGTTAATGGAAACGGCGGCGGAAAACGACGAAACCCTTCTCGATAAATATTTCGATTCGGGCGAACTTACCAAGGAAGAAATCATCCACGGCATCCGCCTCGGCATCGCCTCGGTGAACACCATTCCCGTCATGGCGGGCAGCGCCCTTTTCAACCGCGGCGTCATCAACCTGTTAAACGAAATCGTAACGTATATGCCGCAGGCAAACGAACGCGTGAACACGCTTGCGGAAGACCTCGTTTCCGATAAAATCGTAACCGTTCTGCCCAAAGAAACCGAACCGTTCGCGGCGCAGGCGTTCAAAACCACGGTCGATCCGTATTCCGGCAAAACCACGTACCTTAAAATCTTCCGCGGCGTGTTAAAATGCGGCGATACCGTTTATAACCCGAACCGCCACGAAGAAGAACGCGTCGGGCAGATTTACATGCTGCGCGGCAAAAAAACGGAAAGCGTTTCCGAAGCGCTTGCGGGCGATATCTGCGCCGTTACCAAACTTTCGGTTACGGGCACGGGCGATACGCTGTGCGCGCCGGGCGCCAAAGTGAAATTCCCGCCTATCCACTTCCCCCGCCCCACGTTCTTTATGGCGATCGGCGCGGAAAAGAAGGGCGAGGAAGATAAAATTTTCGCCGCGCTCAATAAAATGAAGGAAGAAGACCTCACCTTCTCCGTAGAAAAGAACGCGGAAACGGGCGAAATTCTCATCGGCGGGCAAGGCGAAACGCACGTGGAACTGCTTGCAAGGCGCGTAAAATCGCGTTACGGCGCGGAAGTAAAGCTTACGCAGCCGAAAATCCCCTACCGCGAAACCATCCGCGGCACGGCGGAAGCCGAGGGCAAATACAAAAAACAGACGGGCGGGCACGGGCAGTACGGGCATGTGAAAATCCGCTTCGAACCCTGCGAAAACGATTTTGAATTTGCCGAAGAAGTGGTGGGAGGCGCCGTGCCAAAATCGTACTTCCCCGCCGTGGAAAAAGGCTTGCGCGAATGTCTTTATAAAGGTCCGCTGGCGGGCTACCCCGTTACGGGCGTGAAAGCGGTATTATACGACGGATCGTACCACGAGGTGGATTCTTCCGAAGCGGCGTTCAAAGCGGCGGCGGCGATCGCGTTCCGCGAGGGCTTGAAAAACGCGAAACCCGTTCTGCTGGAACCGTACTGCAAACTGAAAATTTCCGTGAAAAACGATTTCCTCGGCGACGTGATGGGCGATATCAACAAATGCCGCGGCAGAATCATGGGCACCGCCTCGGAGGGCGATAAAACCGTGGTGCTTGCCGAAGCGCCGCAGGCGGAACTTTTAAACTACACCACAAGGCTGCGTTCGCTCACCCGCGGCTGCGGAAGATTCGTTTCCGAATTTCTGGATTACGAGGAAGTGCCGCGCGAACTCGCGGAAAAAATCGCCGCGGCGCGCACTGCCGAAAAACAGGAATAATTACGCGTTTTTATTGAATTTTTGCCGATTTTTCGCCGAATTTCAACAAAATACCGCTGTTTAGCCTTGCTTATTTTTTGTGTTTGTGTTATAATTTATTTGAATACAATAATAAGGCGGTAAAATTATGACGAATATGTTAAACAGCGTGTTTCAATCTCTCGGCGAAAAAATCGGCGTATCGGCTGCCACCGCGGGAATCATTGTGATTGCGGCAGCCGTTTTGCTGCTTGCCGCCGTCCTCGCGGCAATTTTCGTTCCGCAAGCGAAGAAAAGGAAAAATCTTAATAAAGGCGTTAAAATCGAATCCGAAAAAGATGCGGAAAAACCGCTTGAATGTGCCGAAAAACAGGAAAAAATTGTAGAAAACAAGCCTGTTTATGCGGAAAAACAGCCCGAAATCGAGGCGAAAACAAGCGAAAATGAGGTAAAGACCGAAGAAAATACCGAAAAAACAGAGGAAAAAACCATGAAAATCACAGAAAAAACGCCCGGAACCACGCAAAAAACAGCCAAAAAGCCAACCGGAACCGCCCCCGCGAAACAAGTGGCAAAGTCCGTAGCGAAAATAGCAACGAAAGCCGAACCCAAACGCATGCTCGGCAAGTGGCGCATCGTAATCAAAGGAGAAAACGCGTACATCGCGGTGCTGCACGCTTCCAACGGCGAAGTGATGCTCACCAGCGAAATTTACTCCACCGAGGACGGCGCGCGCAGCGGCGTGGAAACGATAAAGCGCGGCGTGGAAACGGGCAATTTTGTGATTTACCGCGATAAAGGCGGCGACTATTATTTTAAACTGAAGAGCGCGGGCAACCGCCTTTTGTGCGTGGGCGAAATTTACACCACGCGCGACGCCTGCGAAAAAGCGGCGGAATCGGTAAAGCGCATCGCGAAAGATTCCCCTCTGATGATTAAAGTTTCGGAAGGCGAACGGTTTATTGCCTACACCCCTGCGGAAGTTACGCCGCCCGCGAAAAAGAATCAGGGCAAATGGCGCATAGAACAGGGCGAAAACGGCGGTTTTTCGGCGAAATTGTACGCAAATAACGGACAGGTTATGCTTTCCACCGAAGAAGTGGCTTCGCGCAAAACCGCGGAAAAAGCCATTGAATCGGTGTGTAAAAACTGCGCCGCGGGCAATTTCTATATCGATAAAGACAAGTTCGGCAGGTTCTATTACAAGCTGCACAACGTGCAGAAATCGGTGATCTGCACGGGCGAAACGTACGACAAGGTGGACAGCGTGGTATCGGCGATTGAATCGGTGCGCCGTTTTGCTTCCAACGCGGAATTGACGGAGTAATTTAGGCAAAATCGAACTTTTGGCGCAGGATATTTTTACAGATTGAATTATGTTTACGGCGGCGACGGAACAAGCAATGATTCCCGTCCTACCGATAATTATGATTTAAATTACAATTTTAGCGATGAAAAAGCATTGATTAAGCCCGCCGCGAGGTATCGCGGCGGGCTTTCTATTTTTTTATCCTCTCTCGGCTCGTTGTCCCTCGCCACTCTTCCCGAAGGGGAAGCAAAGTAAATAAGGCAATAAATATAGCCCCCGGGGAAAGCCAAGAAATGCGGCTTTAATTTTTAGGTTCTTCCGCGGGGGCAAGCTGAGAGATTACCACCGATATAAATACCAGCGCGCAGCCGCAAAGTTCTACGGCGGAAAGCGTTTCCTTTAATATCATCCACCCCGCAAGCGCCGCAAAAACCGATTCAAGACTCATAATCACCGACGCTACGGCGGGTTTTACGTATTTCTGCCCCAGAATCTGAAACGTGTAGCCCACGCAGCCGGACATGACGCCCGCATATACGACGGGCAGCCATGCGGCTTTTAAATCGGTTAAGTTCACTTCTTCGAAAATCGCCGCGCCGATTACGGAAAAAATAGCCACCACCCAGAACTGCGCGCAGGAAAACGCCACGCCGTCGGTATCCGAAAATTTATCGATGATTAAAATCTGCGCCGCGAAGCACAGCGCGCCGAAAATTTCAAGCAGGTCGCCGAAATAGATTTTTTGCACTCCGCCGTGCATGCAAAGAAGATACATGCCGCCTACGCAACCCACGCACGAAAGCGCGGTGAGCGGGTGAATTTTTTTGTGCCGGATTGCCGTATACGCCGCCACGAATACGACGTACGTTGCCGTTAAAAACCCCGCTCTGCCCGATGCCGAGGTATCGGACGGGTATTTTTCGATGCCGAATTGCTGAAAATTGACGGCGGCAAACAACGCCACGCCGCCGATTGCGCCCGCTATCAACGATTTTTTCAGCCTTTTCATGCGCGCGGCTTTTTCGTAAGGTTGGTTGGCTTTCAGGGCGCGTTGCTTTACGACGGGTTCTTTGACGGCGACGATTGCGCTTAAAAGCACGGCGGCAATGAACGCGCGGGCGGCGTTGAATGTAAACGAGCCGATTTTATCGGACGCGTCGGATTGCGCGACGAACGCCACGCCCCACACGATGGTGGCGGTAAGCAGCAATGCGGCGCCGAGAATAGAAGATTTTTTCATGTTTTTACGGATTCCTTGTTGTGGAGTTATGGGTTGAGCGAAAGAGAAGATGGAAATTTTAATCTGACCTCTCCACCGCCGCTACGCGGCAGAGCCTCCCCGAAGGGGAAGCCACGAAATGCGGCGTTTAAATTGTTTGTATCAGAAAACAAGTTACGCCTCTTTGTTTGAAAATTCCTTAAAAGGCAAATTTTCAAACAAAAAAGAAAAGCAAGCTTTTCTTCATCAGTCGCTTTCTGCGACAGCTTCCCCCCGGGGGGAAGCCAAGTAAATCAGGCAATAAATATAGCCTTCCCCTTGGGGGGAAGGTGCTGAGCGAATGCGAAGCGAATGAGGGGCGAAGCACATTTTTGATTGAAATTTTATATCGAAATTTTCAATCAAGGGGCGTAGCTTGTTGTTTTATACTTTCAAGTTTTTCGATAATGAACCTGCCCCTTGATTTTCAGAAATTTTTTGTTGAAAATATTCAGAAAATCAAAAATGGGCTGCGCATAATATGCTGCGCCCCTCACCACCGCCCTAACGGGCAGAGCCTCCCCCCAAGGGGAAGCCACGAAGTGCGGCGTTTAAATGGTTTGTATCAGAAAACAAGTTACGCCCCTTGATTGAAAATTTCTAAAAGGAAAATTTCAATCAAAAATGGGCTGCACCCCTCATCACCGCGCTTTGCGCGGAGCTTCCCCCCGGGGGGAAGCCTTTAAAATAGGCGGACATTGAAATTTCAAACGGTTTGCAACAGTCCGTTACGAGGCACCCGAAGGGTGCTAATTCATTACTACGTCTTTCAGGGCGGCGTATTTGGCAAGCGCGGCACGGCGCAATTCTTCCCCGTCGAAGCCGCCTTCGAACGTTTCGTCGCACAGCTTTTTCGCTTCGAATATCACCTGCGCGCCGTATTTTAAATTTTTGACGTCCGATAACATTCGCCCGGACTGCCTTGTGCCCAGAAAATCGCCGCCGCCACGCATTTCCAAGTCCTTTTCCGCGATTTTAAAACCGTCCGACGTGCTTCTGAACGTATACAGGCGCTCTTTCGCGGTTTCCGTTTCCAGATCGGAAAGCAGAAAGCAGTAGCTTTTTTCGCTGCCGCGCCCCACTCTGCCTCTGAGCTGGTGCAGCTGCGACAAGCCGAAACGTTCGGCGTTGTAAATCACCATAATCGTGGCGTTCGGCACGTCGACGCCCACTTCGATGACCGTTGTGGACACGAGGCAATCGTATTCGCCGTTTTTGAACGCCGTCATCACCTCGTCTTTCTCTTTGTCTTTCATTCTGCCGTGCAACAGCGCGAATTTTACCGCAGGTAAGCGCTGTTTCAGCTCTTCGTAACGCTCTTTTACGCTGATAATCGAACCGTCGTCGTCCTCGTCGTCGCCGCCGTCGATTTTTGCGCAGACAAAATAAGCTTGTCTGCCCTTTTTTACCTCGCCGCCGATATAGTCAAGCATATCTTCGTAACGGCTTTGCGGGATAATCGACGTGGAAATTTCCTGCCGGGATTTCGGCTTATCGGTGATGGTGGTTACGTCTAAATCGCCGTAGAAAACGAGGGACAGGGTGCGCGGAATGGGCGTTGCGGACATGACGAGCACGTCGGCGCCCTCGCCTTTTTCCGATAACGCGTTGCGCTGCGCCACGCCGAAGCGGTGCTGTTCGTCGCAGACGATGAACGACAATGCGGGAGGCGCGACGTCCTTTTGCAGAATCGCGTGCGTGCCGCAGATAATCTGCGCTTCGCCGCTTTGTATTTTCGATTTGATTTCGCGCTTTTCCTTTGCGCCCGTACTGCCGGAAAGATAAACCACGTTGTAATCGGGGAAAAATTTCTTTAAAAGCGCGTAGTTCTGGGCGGCGAGCACTTCGGTGGGCGACAGATACGCCGCCTGATAGCCGCTTTTTACCGCCATATAGATACCGCACAGCGCCACCGCCGTTTTGCCGCTGCCTACGTCGCCCTGCAACAGGCGGTTCATTCTGACGGGCGAGTGTACGCTTTCGTAAATTTCGTTCACCGCCTTTTTCTGTCCGTTCGTAAATTCGAAGCCGAAGCGGCTTGCAAACTCTTTCACGTCTGCCGCGGTAACGGTGTATTTGTGAACGCGGACGTCCTCTTTGCCGCCTTTGACAAGCTTGAACGCGGAGAGAAGCACGAAATATTCTTCGAGGGCGACGCGTTCGCTGCCGGCGTCCTTTTCTTCGAGCGTGCGGGGCTCGTGCACGGCATAATAACTGCGTTCGAGGGAGGGCAGGCGGTATTTTGCGGCGATTCGCGGCGGAATCAGGCTTTCGAGCGAAACGCGCGTTAAGGCTTCGCGCACGGCGCCGCGCAGCGTTTTCTGGTTGAGCGAGCCCTTTAAAGGATAGACGGGAACGACGCCTTTTAAACGGTAATTTTTATCGAGCGGTTCGAACGTGGGATTGACGACGCCGACCGCGCCGAATTTTCGCTGCACTCTGCCGTAAAAAAGATATTCGCCCGCTTTGAGCATGTGCGCGACGTACGGCTGATTGAACCACACGGCGGTAAACGCGTAGCCGTCCTGCGAGCAGTAAGCTTTGACGGTGCGTTTGCCCGCGTAGTTGACGGGCGCGAGGCGCAGCACTTCGCAGGCGATGAGCACGATTTCGTTGTGCAGCGCGTTTTTCAGCGTGGAACGCTGCGTTAAATCGAGATACGCGCGCGGATACAGGCGGACTAACTCTTCCGCCGTGGATACACCCATTTTCAGGAGATCTTTTTCGCGCTTTTCGCCGATGCTGCGAAGTTCGGAAACTTTCATTTGTTGTACCCCTCCTCTGCGTTATTTTCCGCGCTTTTTTACCGATAAAATCCGAAAAGCGGGAAGCGCCTGCCGCCGCCCCCGCTTTTTGTTGTTTGTTTGTTTTCTCATGCCCCTTGACGGAGAAGTTTTTGCAATTCGTTTTTGAAACCGCCCCTCATTCGGCGGCTTTGCCGCCACCTTTCCCCCCAAGGGGAAGCCTATGAAATAGGCTGACAATTTTTGCCGAAAAAAATGAAGGTTACTGAATTTTTTTCAGGCAAGGGGAAGGCTTGAAATAAGGCATTATTCCAAAGAAATAATGTAGTAGTATACGGGCTGACCGCCGAAATGGAAATCTACGTCGCAATCGGGATATTTTTCGCCGACCTGCGCGGCAAGCGCGGCGGCGTCTTCTTCCGAAACGCCTTCGCCGTAGTACAGCGTAATCATCTCGTGCGAATCCTCTTTCATTTTGTTGAGTAGTTTTAAAACGGTATCGGGAATGTTCTGCGATTTCGCGAGAATCTTTTTATCGTCAAGCCCGATGACGTCGCCCTTGGAAATAGAGAATCCGTTCAGCGACGTATCGCGCACGGCGTACGTTACCTGCCCGGCTTTTACGTTATCCAGTTCGTGAATCATGTTCACTTTGTTTTCTTCCACGGAAACTTCGGGGTTGAACTGGAGCGCCGCGGCAAAGCCCTGCGGCACGTTTTTGGTGGGAATGACGTGAATCGTACGGTTTTCCACCAGATCTTTCGCCTGTTCCGCCGCCAGAATAATGTTTTTGTTGTTGGGGAAGATGAAAATATCGCGCGCGTTGATCTTCTGCGCCGCCGAAGCGATGTCGCCCGCGGTGGGGTTCATCGTCTGCCCGCCTTCGATGACTTTATCTACGCAGAGATCTTTGAAGATGCCCGCAAGACCTTCGCCCGCGCAGATGGCAAGCATGCCCATATCTTTCTTTTCCGCCTCGCGTTTGGCGCGCAGCTGACGGTTCTGCTCCAGCATGTTTTCGATCTTCGGGCGATCGAGCTCGCCCAGTTGCAGCGCGTACGTGAGCGCCACGCCCGGCTGATTTGTATGCACGTGCACTTTCACAAGCTCTAAATCGCCGATGCAGATGACGGAATCGCCCAGTTCGCAAAGGCGTTCGCGCAGGCGGTCGATATCCGCAAGTGTGGTGCTCTTCTTTAAATTGATAATGAAAAATTCGGTGCAGTACGCAAACTGAATTTCGCCGAGATCCAGATTGATGATATCGGAATTATCGCCGAATTCGTCGGACATCTTCTGTACGCCGGAAGTATCGGCTTCGGTGATTTCCTGCGCTTCTTCGCCCTTGAGGCAGGCAAGGAAGCCTTTGAAAATGGTCATGAGTCCCACGCCGCCCGAATCCACTACGCCCGCTTTTTTCAAAACGGGAAGAAGTTCGGGAGTTTTGGCAAGCGCGCGTTCGCCCTCTTCGATGACGGCTTCGAAAAATTCTTCGAAGTTTTTCTTGCGGGAGCCGACTTTCACGGCTTCGTCGCTCATCATTCTGATGACCGTTAATATGGTGCCTTCCTTGGGGGCGGAAACGGCGCCGTAAGCAACTTTCGTACCCGCCGCCATGGCTTTCGCAAACGTTTTCGTATCGAAATTTTCGCCGCATTCGCGAATCACCGAACAGATGCCGCGGAGAATCTGCGATAAAATAACGCCCGAATTACCTCTTGCGCCGCGGAGCGCGCCGCGGGAAACGGCATCGCATACTTCCATAAACCCGTTGGTGGTGCAGGCGGAAAGTTCTTTCACCGCCGACTGCATCGTTAAAGACATATTGGTACCCGTATCGCCGTCCGGTACCGGAAATACGTTAAGCGCGTCTACTTTCGCCCGATTTTTTTCGAGCGCCTGAGAACCGAGCAGGATCATCTTCCTGAAATCCACGCTCGTTATCGTTCTTTGCATTTTCTGCATTGTCTGCTCCTTTAATCCGTTGTGTTAAAAAAGAAAATACGCGCGGCGGAAAAAACCGCGCAAAAACGTTTCGCCTTCATACTTTTGAAAGCGAAACGCGATTCTACAGCTTTACCCCGATGACGTTCACGTTTACCGTATCCACAATCATACCCGTAAAGCTTTCTACTTTGTATTTGACTGCCTCGCGGAGAGATTCCGCCACCGCGCCGATAGATACGCCGTATTTGATGACCACGTACATATCGATATAAATCCGATTGCCTTCCGTGGTAACTTTTACGCCGCGCCCGCCCGCGTCGCGCTTTAAAAGCTCCGCCAGCGAATCGGTGAAACGACGGGAAACAAGTTCCACTATACCGTAGCATTCCATCGCCGTGTGAGAGGCGACTTTTGCTATGGCGAGATCGGATATTGAAATCTTTCCGTATGCGTTACTTGTATTAACCGACATAGTAAATCTCCGTTTTCTATCTTCTATTGTATCTCATTTTGCCGCGATTTGCAAGCAATTTGAGATACTTTTCGGCGATTTTATTGTTTCGGGAGCGTTTCGGAGCGTTTTTTTGCCCGTTTTTGCGGCTTTTTACGTTTCCGCGGAAATATTTTTAATTTTTTTGCGCTTTTACACGCGTTTTTTATTGCCTTTTTTTTCGTTTCGTGATATATTATTTATGCTCGTTTTACGGCGGGAGCGTTTTTTTGCGGTTTGCCGCCGGATAACGTACGGATTTTTTCCGATAAAGCGGGCATGATTATTTACGAAATATCATTTACGAATTTCGCGCGCGGAGGTGTTAATATGAGTAAGGTTTGCAACATTTGCGGTAAAGGTCAGACGACGGGAAACAACGTGAGCCATTCTAACCGTAAAACCAGAAGAACGTTCAAAGCCAACGTACAGAAAGTTTCTTACGTGGAAAACGGCAAAGAAACGAAAGGTTACGTTTGCACCAGATGCCTGAAGAAAGCCGAGAGAGCATAACGGCTTTTTTCGCTTCGTTTTAAAACAGAACCTGAGAAAGTATCCGAGGAAGATTTTCCGGCGGATACTTTTTTCGCGTTGTATTTTCCCTTGAAAAAAGTATCCGAACGCGGCTGTGCCGCCCTATCGGCTGTGCCGGCGGATACTTTTTTCGCGTTGTTTTTTTCTCTTATTAAAAGTATCCGGACGCGGCTATGCGCCCTATCGGCTGTGCCGGCGGATACTTTTTTCGCGTTGTTTTTTCTCTTATTAAAAGTATCCGAACGCGGCTGTGCCGCCCTATCGGCTGTGCCGGCGGATACTTTTTTTACTTACAAAATTGCGGCAAAGCGCCGTTTTGCGGAAGGAGAACGGAACAAAAACGCGAAAAATTCAGACGAGTTATCCCCCGTACGGAAGAAAGATAATTTTTGAATATTAAAAAAATATCGCTTGAACGCTTGACAAACGCCGCCCGTTTCATGATATAATAAATATGCATACATCGGTGCGTCCGCCGCGTACGCACACGCGTACGGCGGAACGCATATATTAAAAAGGCGCCCTTGCGGCGCAACCGATGACGAAAAAGCGCGACTTTTTGAGGTTCCGACCGGACGAGGGGAAAACCTCGTGCGAAAAAAATATATAAAAAGGAGAAAACTAACATGACAACGAAATTAAAGAAACTTTGGCTGTTCGTTGCCTCTGCCGTGATGGCAATCACCGCGATTTTCGCCGTGGGTTGCGACGACGGCGAAGGCGAAGGCAACGCCTGCGCCACGCACACGTACGGCGAATGGGTGATTGTGAAAGAGCCCACCGAAACGGAAAAAGGGTTAAGAAAGCACACCTGCACCGTATGCGGCAACGTTGAGGAGGAAGAAGTACAGCCGCTTACCTCCGCCGTTACGGCGGCAATCAAAACGCCCGCTATGACGAAAGGCACCGGCATCGACCTGACGATCGAACCGTTTACCATGACGTATACGACCGCGGATAAAATGAGCGAATCCGGATCGGACGCCTTGAAAATCATTTTGAAGAGAGAGCAGACGATCGATTGCTTCGGCGGGTATGCTTACCTCGGCATCGGCGACGACGGACTTCTGTACGCGTACGGGAAATATTCTATACATTCCGTAGAAAGCGTAACGACGATTGCGACGGGAAAGACGGAAACGACAGACAACGGCGTAGGCGAGGTTTCCTTCCTGTTAGACAAAGATACGTTTTATCTTGCCATGACGGTATACGAAAAAGACGAAGCCACGGGCAAATACACCGTGAAGAACGAAGACGAATCCATGATGACATCCGGCTCGATCGACGATTTTATTGCCGAACAGGACGGCTGGCTGCAGACCGCCGCGCAGTTGATTCTGCGTAACACCGAAAAATTCTTCGGCTTTATCGGCACCGACCTGCGCCCGTTTGCGGAAAAGGTGGCGGCGGCGTTCGGGATGGACGCGGAAGAAGCGCAGAAGCTCGTACTTTCGATGATTTTTTCCGAAAGAAAAACGGACGACGGTTACGTACTTACCGACAAAGAGAATCTGTTCCTGAATTTCAGCAACGACGTTACTACGCTGAAAATCAACGCGCTGCTCGATAAATATTTCGGCGCGGGCACGTATGCGAAACTGGAAGCGCTGCCGGAGATACTGGATCGGAAAATCGGCGACACGATGACGTTGCTGGCTGCGAAAGGCATTACCGTGGAAAAAATCACCGCGATTGCCGATACGGCGACGAAACTGCTTACGGGCGACGATACGGCGACGCTGAAAGGCGTAACGGGACTTGACCTGAACGAAATCATCGATTCTTACAAAGACGTAACGCTGGGCGAGCTTCTGGCGAAACTTTCCGCAGACGAAGAAGTCGATTACGAAGCCAAGGCGACGGATCTGTTAAATACGTTGCGCTCGTTCTATTACAACCTGTCGCAAGTGGCGGATCCCTACGGCGCCGAAACGGACGGAAGCGATTTCGAAGCGACGTACAACGAGAAATGGGCGCAATTCAAAACGACTTATCCGGACACGGACTGGGAGCACTATGTTGCCCTTGTTCAGGAAGCCTATAAAACCAAGGCGGGCGATACGGCATACGCGCAGTATTTCGGCGCGGACTGCACGAAAAAGCTGCTTGTGATAGGCATGATGACGGCGCTGGACGATACGGACGTATTTTCCGCCGCAACCGTCGCGATCGCCAACGAACTGAACCCGAACTACGGCAAGACGGAAGAAGAAATCGCCGCGGAAGAAAAAGCGGCGCTTGCGGAAAAAGTGAACGCTATGAAAAATACTCTTCAGTCGATTCTTACCGCGGGAAAGACGTACACGCTGCCCGAACTGATTGAACAAGCGACGGAAGGAAGCGTATCGGCGCAGATGATTAAACTGGGGATGAACACGCTGGCTGCCGAGCTGGATAAAGGCGTTTCGCTGAAGCTTACGCTGAACTTAGACCGCACCATTACCGGATTTGAAATTTCGCTGACGAAAGATTTGCTTGCGACGATTTGCGAAATGAGCGCCGAAATCGAAACCGACGGCACGACGAGTGTGAAAACGGGCTTTAGGATTTCGACCGGCTTGAAACTTTCCGTTTCCTGCGGAGCGGAAAACGCCGCGCACAAGGCGGATTTCAACGCGGAAGAATTCGTAAAACTGTTCCCCTCTCAGCCCGAAACCGACGGCGGCAATACCGACGGCGGCAATACCGACACGACGGCTTACGCGGCTTAAAACCGCCGGAATACGAGCCTTGTAAACGATAAAATAATTTTGCCTGCCGGCTCTTTACGGAGACGGCAGGCATTTTTTCTGCAGGCGGGCGATGTCTGACGCAGTCATATAATTTTCCGCGGTTTGCGGCGGTGCGTTATCAGACGGACAAAGCCTGCGATGCATTCAGGATAGCAGGCGGGCGGCGTTGAAATAAGCGAATTTTTCTATCTGACGGGGCGTGAACAGGCGTTCCAGCGAGCGGAAAAAATCCGGCATCGCCGCGGGACTTTCGGGGTACGGATTTTCCGTTCCGTAAAAATCGCCGCCGATTGCCACACAGTTTTCGCCGCCTTTTTCCGTAAGATACCGAACGTGTTGCGTAAGGCCGCAATTTCCCGCAAATTCGCGGACGAAACACACGCCGACCACGCCGCCGCTATCCGCGATTTTTTTAATCTGCGTATCGGTGAGATTGCGTTTGTGCGGGCACAGGGCGCGCACAAGCGAGTGGGTGGCGCACACCGCCGCTTTGCGCTCGCCCGCCAAAGCGAAAATATCGCGCGCGGCGCCGTCGGAAGCGTGCGATATATCGGGAATCGCTCCCCTTTCCAGCGCGTACGCCATAGCGGCTTTGCCTTTTGCGGTGAGTCCGCCCGCCGCGCCGTTGGGCGCGGAAAGGCTGTTTTTTGTATTCCACACGGGCGAAAAAATTTTTACGCCGTTATCGAACAATTTTTTCAGGGCGGACAAATCGCCGCGGGAGGCGGCGCCGCCTTCAACGGTGAGAACGGCTTTGCCGCCCGTGATTTCTTCGAACGCGGGACGGACGGCACGAAACAGCGCCAGCTGATTTTCGATTTTTCTGCGATCGGAATCGGCTTCGCCTTTGCAAAACAGCGCGAAACATTGCAGTTTACAGCCGCCGCGCCGGAACAAATCGAACTGCGCCGCAAGCGTCGGCGGCGCGGCGGTTTTGGATTTTTCGCCATTTCCGCCGTTTTCGCCGTTTCCGCCGCGGTTTTCCGGGGGATTCGCTCTGCCGGATTCTGCAGAATACGAGAGAAAATCGCAATGCAGATCGGCATACGGCAACGGGTGCGAGCGGAAATCCGGAGAAAAAATCGGCGCGGAATCAGCCACGTTTTTTCACGAAAAGGCGTAAAATAAAGCGCACGGGCGCGGGCGGTTTAATACAGATAAACATTTTTTATGTACCCTCCTCTACCCGTATTGTATGCAAAGACGCGGGCGGAGAGTGAACGGACGATAAAAAAACCGCCGCTGAAAACGCGACGGCTTTTTCTTATAAGTTGCGCAGGGCTTCGATTGCCGCGGCGCGGTTTTCGGCTTTGAACACGCCGCTGCCCGCCACGATGACGTTTGCGCCCGCGGCTTTTGCGAGTTTTACCGTTTCCGCGTTGATACCGCCGTCGATTTCCACATCGCACGAAAGGTTGTTTTTGCGGATGATTTCGCGGATTTCACGCACTTTATCCAGCACGTCGGCAATGAATTTCTGCCCGCCGAACCCCGGAAACACGCTCATGACAAGTACCATATCGCAAAGCGGAATCACCTTTTCGACGGCGGATACGGGCGTATCGGGATTGATGACCGCGCCGCACTTCGCCCCCGCGTTTTTAATGAGTTTCAGCGTATCTTCCAGCGTTTCGCCGCAAGCTTCGGCGTGCACGGTAACATAGTCGGCGCCCGCTTTTACGAAACGTTCCGCGTACTTTTCGGGATGCACGATCATCAGATGACAATCGAGCGGCAGCTTCGTGATTTTGCGGAGGTCTTCCACCATTTTGATGCCGAACGTGATGTTGTTCACAAAAACGCCGTCCATTACGTCGCAATGGATGACGTCGGCGCCGCTCTTTTCGAGGTTTTGCACCTCTTCGCCCATTTTCGAGAAGTCCGCCGAAAGAATCGACGGCGCGATTTTGATTTTTTCGTTTTCGGGTGTGTTCATATGATTTTTTCCTCGTCTGAGATTTTTATTTTTTATAGAAAACAAGCCGCGCCCGTCATCCCCGAAACGGGGGAAGCCGCGACAAAAAGAAAGGCTTAAAGCGGGTTTTCTTCCAGATAGCCGGCGCGGAGCTGCCCGCAGGCGCCGCCCACGTCGGAGCCGATCTGCCGCCGGAGCGTGGCGGAAATCCCCTGTTTTTCAAGCCAACCCATAAACCTGTAAGCGTTTTTGTCGCCTACGGATTTCAGCGTACGTTCTTTCACTTCGTTCAGGCGGATTAAATTCACGTGGCACGGCAAGCCTTTCAAAAGCTTCGCCAGCGCGTTTGCATGCGCTTCGTCGCAGTTTTCGCCGTCGATCAGCGTATATTCGAAGTAGTATCTTCTGCCCGTTTTTTCGAAATAATTTTTGCAGGCTTTTAAAATTTCCGCGATAGAATATTTATTGGCGACGGGCATAATGCGTTTTCTGTCCTCGTCTGCGGTGGCGTGCAGCGAAACGGTGAGATTGAGCGGAATATTTTCGTTTGCCAGCCGGTACATTTCGGGCACGACGCCGCAGGTGGAAAGCGAAATATTGCGCGCGGAAACGTTCAGCCCCTTTTCGCTTGTGAGCAGCCGCAGAAATTTCGCCACGTTATCGTAATTATCCAGCGGTTCGCCGCTGCCCATCAGCACCACGTTGGTAACGGCGCGTTTTTCTTTGCCGCTGCCCGGGAGATCGGGATCGCCCTTATGCAGCGCGTTGACGACGAGAATCTGCGAAAGGATTTCGCCCGCGGTGAGATTCCGTATCAGACCGTTCAGCGTGGAAGCGCAGAATCTGCAGCCCATACGGCACCCAACCTGCGTGGAAACGCACTGCGTATAGCCGTATTTATACTTCATTAAAACGCCTTCGATAATGTTTCCGTCCGACAGGCGGAAGAGATATTTTTCGGTGCCGTCGGAAGAATAAAACACTTTTTCTACGGAAACGGGGGCGTTTTCATACGTTTGCAGCAGTTTTTCTTTCAAAGCGTTGGGCACGGCGGGGAGTTCTTCTATCGTTTTGCCCGAAAGCATGCCGCCGTAAATCTGCGCGGCGCGGAATTTCTTTTCGCCCTGCGCGGTGAGTTCGGTTTCCAGTTCTTCAAGCGAAAGATCCTGCAGAATTTTTTTCATTTTTGTTCTCCCTCGCGCGCTTTGCCGCCGTTTACGCAAAGCATCGCGCACACGTAAAACCCTGCGCCGGACGCTGTATCGGGCAGAAACTGCAGCCCGTATTTCTTCTTTTCGTGCGGAAGCGGGCTATCGATCGTTTCGGCGCGGAAATCGGGATGCGCCGCCAGAAATTCCGCCACAACCTCGTCGTTTTCGCATGCAAACGGCGAGCAGGTGGAATAATACAGCCTGCCGCCCTCTTTCACGTAGCGCGAACAGGTATCGAGAATGGCGCGCTGATCTTCCGCGACGGAAGCGAACACGCCCTCGGTTTTCAGAATTCTGATATCGGGATTTTCGCTGACCGTACCGAAGCCGGAGCAGGGAACGTCGCACAAAACAGCGTCGAACGACTTTTCGTACGCGGCGTCGTATATGCGGCTGTCCTTGCAGAAAACGGCGATATTTTCGCGGCGGGCGCGACGGGCGTACGCCCTAATGAGTTCCGCGCGGTGTTCGTGCAGTTCGAACGAAGTGATTTCGCCGCATTTTTCGGAAAGCAGCACGGATTTTCCGCCGGGCGCGGCGCAGGCGTCAAGCAGTTTTCCGCACGGCTTCACGCAGGCGCAGATTGCCTGCGAACCGACGGACTGGAACGTATATTCGCCGTTATCGTAGCCTCCGTCGCGGATAAAGCTTTCGAAAACGTAACTATGCGCGAACGGAGCAGCGGCGACGCGGACGTTTTTTTCTTCCGCACGGCGCAGGTATGCCCCCTCCGTTTCGTACGGGGGCAGAAATCGTACGGATACGCCGCCCGATTTTGCGGAAGCGATTGCCGCCGCACGCGCGCCGTATTCTTTTTCCAGCTTTTTATAGGCAAATTCCGGATAACCGGTGGTTATCAAAAGTCCCGCTCTGCCGCCGGGCAAAGACGCGTTTACCGAAGCGGCGTCGAATCGGCGCAGAAATGCGTTTACGAAGCCCGCGGCGCCGCTTTTGCCGAGTTTTTTGCAAAGTTCCACGGCAAAATCGGTAACGGCGTAGCGCTTTTTCTGCAGATTCAGAAGAAAATACAGCGACACTTTCAACAGCACGCGCACGGATTGTTTAGGCGATTTGGCGGCATAGCGCGAAATGCAGTACGAAAAATATTCGTCGTTTTCCAGCACGCCGTAAACGACTTTCACGGTGCGGGCGCGGTACGCCTCTTCGATATACGTATCGGCGATCGCCTGTTTCAGGTATGCTTTTTCGCCGTACACTTTCATTAAAATACAATACGGATCGTACAGGGGATTAGTCGTCATTCGAATATTTCGCCTTTCGTTGCTTTTTTGCCGTTCAGAAAGTCCGCGCCGGACATGATTTTTCCGCCCGCGGGCTGTAAAGATAACATTTTCACCGCGCCCGCGCCGCAACGCACAAGCAAGCCGCTTTTCGGCTTATCCGTAAGCACTTCGCCGGGTTGCGCCGGATAAAACTCTTCGGGCAGAGATTCTTCCGGCAGCGCTTCCGCAAGATAGAAATTGACGGGCGCGCCGCGGAGAGAAGAAAACGCGACGGGTTCCGGATTCATGGCGCGGATTTTATTCGCCACGGAAAAAGCGGATTCCGAAAAATCGATTTTCGCCTGTTCGCGCGTGATTTTGCGATAGATATGCGCGCCGGCTTCGCCTTGCTTTTGCAAAACATACCCGCCGTTTTCAATCAGCGGCAACGCCTTTTGAATCAGCGTTGCGGAAAGTTCGGAAAGGCGCGCCGAAAGCTCGCCCGCCGTTTCGCCGTTGCCTATTTTCAGTTTTTCGCAAAGAAGGATATCGCCCGCGTCCAGCGCGAGCACCGTTTGCATTACGCACACGCCGCTTTCCGTTTCGCCGTTTAAAATGCAATTTTGCACGGGAGACGCGCCGCGGTAGGCGGGCAACAGCCCGGCGTGGATGTTCCACACGCCCTTTTTAAAGCAATCGAGGACTTCCTGCGTTAAAATCTGCCCGTATGCGCACGTGATCATCGCGTCGGCTTTGAAAGCTCTGAGTTCTTCGATATGCTCGCGGATTTTTGCGGGCTGAAACACGGGGACGCCGTGAGAAAGCGCGCACGTTTTGACGGGCGAGGGCGTAAGCTGTTTTTTTCTGCCCTGAATTTTATCTTCCTGCGTGATGACGCCGACGACGTTACCCGTTTGTATCAGCGCTTCCAGCGGTTTTACCGCAAAAGCCGGCGTGCCCGCGAATAAAATTTTCATTGCGATTTTTGCCCTCCCCGGGGATTAAAGTTGCGCCCCGTGATTAAAAAATTTTGGATAGAAAACAAGTTGCGCCCCTTGATTGAAATTTTCCGCCGGAAAGTTTCAATCACAAACGGGCTACGCCCCTCATTCGTCCAAAGCTTTGCTTTGTCCACCTTCCCCCCCAAGGGGAAGGCTGTAAATATTGCCTTCTTAAAACGCCTGAAGCCGAGCGCGCTTGAAGAGTGATACAGATTGCGAGTTTTATCGAGTACGACCGCCGCGAATTTACTATGCGTAAATGAGCAAGGGCGCACGCAGAGGAAGCCGCAAGATGTGCCGCTATGCAAGCGCGACGCAGTATTGCGAAGTTTATAATGCGCGCGCAATATCAATCGGCGCAGACGTAAGTAGCCTTATCGGTATACAAAATCCCGTCCAGATGGTCGAATTCGTGGCAGATGGCGCGGGCGAAAAAGCCCTTTGCTTTTAAAGACTGCGGATTGCCGTAACGATCGAAATAGCTGACCGCGACTTTCTGCGGACGGACCACGATGCCGCGTTTTCCGCGCACGGAAAGGCAGCCTTCCCAGCCCTCCTGCACGCCTTTTTCCGCGGTGATGACGGGGTTGACGAATTCGAAATACCCCTCTTCCACTTTTACCACCGCCACGCGGCGAAGTACGCCCACCTGCGGCGCGGCAAGTCCCGCCCCGTCCTCTTTTTCAAGCGTATCTTTCATATCGTTCAGAAGATTGTGCAACGATTCGTCGAACGTTTCCACGGGGAAACATTTTGTTCTGAGCACTTCGTCGCCTACCTGTACTACGTTTCTGATTGCCATTGATTTTTTCTCCGGATTTGTAAATTTTTATGCGAGCGAGCCGGGATTTTCTTCCACGGAAACAAGCACGTCGCGGGATTTATTGCCCGCGCAGATCTGATAAATTTGCGGCAATACGCCGTTTTCCGCCAGCCGCATCAGAACCTGATAGCGGAATTTGTTCTGGATTCTGCCGACGGGCGAACGCATTTTGTTGAAAAACAAAAACGCTTCGGGATTGTTTTCTTTCAGCGCGTTCAGCCCCTCGTACACGCCGCGCAGGGCTTCCACCGTTTTTTTATCGTCCTCGCCCGAAACCAGCACGCGCACGATTTTGGAAAAAGGCGGAAACAGACTTGCCGCGCGAAGCGAAATTTCGTTTTCGTAAAAACCCTCGTAATCGTAGGCGATAGCGTAACGCAACACCTCGTTTTCGGGATCGTACGTCTGCAACACCACTTTGCCCTTTTCTTCCGCTCTGCCGCTGCGCCCCGCCACCTGCGTTACCAGCTGAAACGTGCGTTCGCCGCTTCTGTAATCGGAAAAATGCAGACTCATATCCGCATCGAGGATTCCCACCAGCGTTACGGCGGGGAAATCGTGCCCCTTGGCGATCATCTGCGTGCCCACAAGGATGTCCGCCCGGTGCTCGCCGAATTCCTTTAAAATTCTGAAATGCCCCTCTTTGCCCGAAGTGGTATCGTTATCCATTCTGAGAACGCGGGCGGAGGGAAAGCGGTTTTTCAGCTCCGCTTCCACGCGCTGCGTGCCCGTGCCGGCGTACGAAAGATGCGTGCCGCCGCATTCCGGGCAACCCCGAAGCATTTTGTAACGCGCGCCGCAATAGTGGCATTTGAGGCAATCTTCGTCCTTATGATACGTGAGCGAAACGTCGCAGCTTTCGCATTTTGCCACATACCCGCAATCGCGGCAGATGACCGTTTGCGAATACCCGCGGCGGTTTAAAAACAAAATCGCCTGATTGCCTTTGGCAAGGCATTCTTCGATTTCGCTTTGCAGCGCGAACGAAAACGCCGTATTGTTGCCGCGGCGCACTTCTTTGCGCATATCCGCGATGACGATTTCGGGCAGCGGGCGTTGATTAACCCGCTTTTTGAGCGGAATCAGATTAAATTCGCCCTCTTTGGCGCGTTTATACGTTTCCACCGACGGCGTGGCGCTGCCGAGAACCAGCTTGCAGCCGTTGTGTTTCGCGCGAAGATTTGCGATATCGAACGTGTTGTAACGCGGCGCGGTTTCGCTCTGGTAACTTGAATCGTGTTCTTCGTCGATGACGATGACGCCGAGATTTTCAAGCGGCGCGAACACGGCGCTCCGCGCCCCCACCGCGATTTTCGCTTCGCCGCTGCGAAGCCGCCACCATTCGTCGAATTTTTCGCCGGCGGAAAGTCCGCTGTGCATAATCGCCGCGTTTTTACCGAAACGGGAACGGAGCTGGGCGAGCATCTGCGGCGTGAGCGAAATTTCCGGCACCAGAAAAACAGCGGTTTTGCCCTGCTTTAAGCAATCCGCAATCAGGCTTAAATAAATTTCCGTTTTGCCGCTGCCCGTTACGCCGTGCAAGAGTTGCACCGTGCGGGAATCGTTGCGGACGGAATCTACCGCGCGCTGCTGATCTTCGGTGAGCGTGTGCGCCGCGCCGCGCTCTTCAAGCGTTTTGTACGGATCGCGCAGTACCTGCTCTTCGGTGATTTTAATCAGTCCTTTCTTTTCCAGCGCGGCGACGCTGCCCGCAAATTCCGCGTTCAGCGCGGCGCATTCCGTTTTGCCGCGTTCGTTTAAAAGCGCTGCGGCGGCAAGCTGATTTTTTGCCGATTTCGGCAGTTTTTCTTTGGCTTCCTCAAACGGAACGCAAAGCTCGGCGTAACGTTTTTTCAGTTCGCGCACCTTGCCTTTGCGCATTTCCGCGGGAAGAAACAGCCTGAGCGCCGCCGCCAGCGGACAGGCGTAGCGCGCCGCGATTTTTTTGGCAAGCGACAGACATTCCGCGTTCAGCGCGGGCATCGGATCCGCCGCCGTTACCTTTTTCAGTTTTTCCGCGGGGTAATCGCAGCTATCTCTGAGCGCCACGACAAAACCCGCCGTTACTCTGCCCCCGAACGGGGCGTACACGCGCGAGCCTTCGGCGACGGTATCGTCGCAAAGATATGAATATATTCTGTCCGTTTCGCTTGCGGCGATGTCTACGATTACGTCCGCGATCATAATTTCAAGAGTTCCTTTTTTCCGCCGTTATTCCGCCGTGCGGCAGGCTTAAACAAGCAAAAGCGCCCCGACGTTTCTTCGGGGCGGAATTGTGCGGCTGCCGTTAGTCTTTGGCGATAACTACTCTGCCTTCGTCGATATCTTTGCAGGCGGCAAGAAGTTCTTTATCTCTGCCGGCAAAATCGCGGATGCCCGCGTTTCTTTCCTCTTCGATAATCTGGCGGGCGCGTTTGGACGCCACCGTGCACAGCGCGTAACGGCTGACGGGTTCTTCTTTCGTGCCTAATTTTCTGATCATGCTGTCTACAGAAGGTTCGTTTATCATATTTGTATCTCCTTTTTCCGGGTTTGTTCTTATTTTATTTATAACCGTTTTGCGGGGATTTAACCGCCGCGCCGCGGATGATAAATTCCGAGGTTTTTGTTTTGCCGCAGAATCGGACTGTTTTTTTCGCCGTCGGTCGGCTGTTCCTACGGCTTGCCTTCGGCGGCGGCCGTTATCAAGGCTTAGTTTTCGTTCTTCTTTTCAAGAAGGGAAAGATAAATTTTTTCCAGCCTGTCCACGGCGCTTTCCAGTTTGTCGTTTACGAGAATATAATCGTATTCCGGCGCTTTCGAAAGTTCGTAATCCAGCCGTTTCAGGCGCGTCTGCACTTCCTCTTCCGTTTCCGAACATCTGCCTTCCAGACGTTTTTTCAATTCTTCCACCGAGGGAGGCGTTACCATAATCAGCTTACATTCGGGAAAGTGTTTTCTGGCGTTCAGCGCGCCCACCACGTCGATTTCGAGAATCAGAGATTTTGTTTTCAGCTCCGATTCCACAAACGATTTCGGGGTGCCGTAATAGTTGCCGAAATGCTCGTCCCATTCCAGAAAATCGCCTTCTTCTTTGCGGCGCAGAAATTCCTCTTTCGTAATGAAAAAATAATCTCTGCCGTTCACTTCGCCCGCACGCGGCGCGCGCGTGGTGCAGGAAACGGATACGCCTACGTCGGCACGGCGGCGCAAAAATTCTTTTACGATGGTGCCTTTGCCTACGCCCGACGGACCGGATATTGCCATAAGTACGGTATTCATCTTCTGCGTTGCTCTCCTTTCTTCCTGTGCGTGCGTTCTGCGCGTGCAAGCAAACGTTTATTCTACGTTCTGCACCTGTTCGCGGATTTTTTCGATTTCGTTTTTCAGGGCGAGTCCGGTTTTCGTGAGAAGCGCGTCGTTGCTCTTCGAACAGGACGTGTTTGCCTCGCGATTGAATTCCTGTACGAGAAAATCCAGTTTTCTGCCCACCACTTTTTCTTCGCAGATGGCGCGGAACTGCGCGATGTGCGAACGAAGCCTTGTGAGTTCTTCGTCGATATTGCATTTATCGGTGAACACGGCGACTTCCGTTAACAGCCGCGTTTCGTCGTATGCGGCGCCGTTCAACGCCTCCTCGATACGCGCTTTCAGCTTTTTGCGGTAATCTTCCGCCACCAGCGGCGCGCGCACGGCGATGTCGCCCACCAGCCGTTCGACGGTATCCACGCGGGAAAGCATATCCGCTTTCAGCTTTTCGCCCTCTTTTTCGCGCATGGCGTTCAGATTTACCAGCGCGGCTTGCAGCGCTTCTTTCACGGCGTCGATCGCGTGTTCGTCCTCTTCGCTCTCTTCGGCGGAAAGCACGTCCGGCAAACGCAGCAGCGCGGAAACCGTAAGATCGTTCTCCGCTTCCGGCACAGCCGCTTTCAGTTCGCCCGCGGCTTTCGCGTAGGCTTTTGCCAGCGGAAGATTCACCGAAAACGAAACGCTCTTATCGCGTTTATCTTTATAGACGACGCCGATTTCCGCATGCCCGCGCGTGATTTTTTCCTTGACGAGTTCTTTTAATTCCGCCTCGTAAGCAAAAAATTGCCGCGGCATTTTCAGGGAAAGATCGAGATAGCGGTTGTTCACCGTTCTGATTTCGCAGGAAACTTCTGCGTTTTCGTTTTTGTACGTGCCTTTGCCGTACCCCGTCATGCTGTACATTTCGTTTATCTCCTCAGGCTATGTTCCCCGTATCAGGCTGCTATCCCCTTGTCAGCCTGCTTTCGCAGTCAGCTTCCCCCTTGGGGGAAGCCTTGCATACAATTATAGCAGAAAAACCGAAAAAAAACAAGCGGTATCGCGTGCGTGCGCGAGCTTTCCGCTTATTTTTTTCGATTTTTTCTTATTTTTCCGCGGCGTTTTCTTCTTCGTTCCGCTTGTTTTCCGCAAGCAGGCGCAAAAATTCGCGCTCGTCGATGATTCTGACGCCCAGTTTCTGCGCTTTTTCCAGTTTACTTCCGGCTTCTTCGCCCGCGATGACCAACGTGGTTTTCGACGAAACGCCGCTTTGACATTCGCCGCCTTCCGCTTCGATAAGTTTCTGCGCTTCGCCGCGCGTATATGCCTGCATGCTGCCCGTAAGCACCACTTTTTCGCCGGAAAATATACCGCTTTCGTTCTTCGCTTCCGCCTGTTTTATCCGCACGCCAAGTTCGAACAGCTGCCCGATTTCGCGCAGGTTGTCCTCGTTTTTAAAGTAAGAAACCACGTTGTTCGCGGTGATACCCCCTATGTTTTCGAGTTGTATCAGTTCTTCCGCCGTAGTCTGTTTTAATTTTTCGAAATCGCCGAACGCCGAAGCGAGGTCTTTCGCCGCCACCCTGCCGATGCCGTCGATGCCCAGCGCGTAAATGAACGCGGGGAACGCGGGCGTTTTGCTTTTTTCGATTGCCGAAAGCAAATTTTTAATCTTCTTTTCCTTAAAACCGTCCAACGTTTCCAGCTGCTCCGCCGTCAGGCGATACAAATCGGAAAACGTTTTCACGTATCCTTTTTCGAACAGTTGCGTGGCGGTGGAATCGGAAAAGCCGTCGATATCCATGGCGTTTTTCCCCGCGAAATGATCGAGCGCCGCCACCACGCGCGGTTTGCAGCCGCGGTTGGGGCAGAACAGATTCGCGCCCGTTTCGATAAGCGGCGTATGGCAGGCGGGACAGACGACGGGCTTTTCGATTGCCGCGCCGTCGCCTTCGTCTACGGCGCCTAAAATTTCGGGAATGACTTCGTTGGAACGCCGTATCAGAACGCGCGAGCCCTGTTTTACGCGCTTTCTTAAAATATCGCCGTAATTGTTCAGCGTGGCGCGCGATACGGTTACTCCCGCGAGTTCTACCGGCGTGAGCAGCGCGAGAGGCGTTAATTTGCCCGTTCTGCCCACCTGCCATTCCACTTTTTCCACCTTGGTTTCCGCTTCTTCCGCTTCGAATTTGAACGCAACTTCGAAACGCGGGAATTTATCGGTATACCCCATTTTTTCGCGCAGCTTAGGTTCGTTCAGTTTAATGACGGCGCCGTCCGTAAGAACGTCGATATGCTTTCTTTCCACTTCGATTTCGTCCACGGCGGCTTTGACTTCGTCGTAATTTTTCGCAAGCTTAAAATACGGAAACACCTTGAAGCCCTCGGCGATTAAAAATTCGTGCGCTTCCCGCTGCGAAAGCGGCTCGCCTTCCGAACGGTAATTCACGTCGTAAAAATAAATATCGACGTGCCGCGCCGCCGTAACCTTGGGATCGAGATTGCGGATGGCGCCCGCCGCCGCGTTACGCGCGTTTTTTAAAGGTTCCGCCGCCGTCCGATTGTATTTTTCCAGTACGGAAAGGCGCATGACGGCTTCGCCGCGCACTTCCAGCGTGCCTTTGTACGAAACGGAAAGCGGAAACGATTTCACGGTGAGCACCTGCGCCGTAACGTCTTCGCCGACGGTACCGTTGCCGCGCGTGGCGGCGCGGACGAACGCGCCGTTTTCGTACGTCAGACACACCGTAAGCCCGTCGAATTTATATTCCACGGTGTACGTGGGGGCGACGTTTTCTTCGGTGCCCGCCTTTTCCGCGCGCGTAACGAACGCCGCCAGTTCTTCGTCGGTTACCGCTTTATCCAGCGAATACAGGCGACGGACGTGCGTGTGCTGCGAAAACGCCGCAATCGGTTCGCCGCCCACCCTGCGCGTGGGAGAATCGGGGTATACCTCCCCGGAAAGCGCTTCGAGCGCCTTTAATTCGTCGTATAATTTATCGTACTCCCCGTCGGGTACGCTGGGACAATCGAGCACGTAATACTCATACGCCCATTTGTTCAACAGATCTGTGATTTCTCTTTGACGGGACATATTTTTTCTCCTTTCAGCCGATGATTTTCAGCGGGGCGAGCGCGGCGGAAAGCTGTTTGATGCCGAATCCTTCGAACGCCACGTGCAATACCGTGTTGCCCTGAATTCCCGCAACCTTCACGATGGTGCCCGTGCCGAATTTCGGGTGCGATACCTTTACGCCCTCTCTGAACGCCGATACGTCTTTGCCTGCCGTTTTCGCGGCTTGGAACTTATTCGGCGAGCCTACGCCGCCGTATGTGAACGTGCCGCCGCCCGTGCTTTTGCTTCTGTTTGCCGAGGCGTACATTCCGCCGGAAGCGCCGTCGCCCGAAACGGGCTTGTACGTGCTTCTGATCGGCGCGGAATCGCGCGTTTCGGCGGCATACCCCGAAGTTACGCCGCGGTTGCCCCCGCCGTAAGAATTGCCGCCGTATGTACTTCCGTACCCGCCGCCGTAAGCCGAACCGTACGATTTTCCGTAACCGCCGTAGGTGGATTTCAATCCGTAGCGATCGAGATTTTCCGTGCGGGTATCTTTGGGGAGTTCCACCACGCCGGCGAGTTCTTTCAGAAACCGCGAACGCGCCGTGCTTTCGCGCTTACCGTATAAAAAGCGGCTCTTCGAGCGGGTGAGATACAGCCGCTCTTTCGCGCGGGTAACGGCTACGTACATGATGCGGCGCTCCTCTTCGAGGGCGTCCTCGTCGGTTTCCGCGCGGGAAGAAGGAAGAATGTTTTCTTCCAAACCCACCACGAACACACATTTGAATTCCAGCCCTTTCACCGCGTGCACGGTGGCAAGCGCTACGTATTCCGTTTCGTCCATTTCGTCGGTATCGGAAACAAGGGATACCTGCTGCAGGTATTCGGAAAGATCGGCGTTGCCGTTCAGGCGTTCGAAATCCGCCACGGAATTGACGAATTCTTCGATGTTGGCTTTTTTGTTCACGCTTTCGTCGTCATCGCCCGAAAACGCCGTATCCAGTCCGGAATCTTTTACGATTTTTTTCACGAGTTCGAGCACGGAAAGCTCCGACGAAGCGATAATCCAGTTTTTAATCTGTCCGCCGAATTCGGCAAGTTTCGCACGCGCGGAGGAATTGAGCGCGAGGTTCTGCGTTTCCAGAAGCGTTTCGTAATCGGAAATGCCGTTTTGCGCGGCATAATCCTCTACGGTTTCGATGGTTTTCGCGCCGATGCCGCGGCGGGGAAAATTGATGATGCGGATCAACGCCTCGTTATCGAACGGGTTTGCCACAAGCCGCAGATACGCCAGCATATCTTTGATTTCCTTGCGGTCGTAGAATTTAAAGCCGCCGAATACTTTGAAAGGAATCGCGTCCGCCGAAAATTCCTGTTCGAACGAGCGGGTGAGCGCGTTTACGCGCATGAGCACGGCGAAATCGGCATAGGAGTACCCCTCGCGGACGAGTTCGCGGATGGTACGGGCGACGAACATGCTTTCGTAGCTTTCCTCTTCCGCCTCGTATACCTTTACCTTTTCGCCCTCTTCCTTATCCGTCCACAAAGTTTTCTGTTTGCGCCTGCCGTTGTTTTTGATGGTTTCGTTCGCCACGGCGAGAATGTTTTTCGTGGAGCGGTAATTGCGCTGCAATTTGAATACCTGCGCCGACGGAAACTGCTTTTCGAATTGCAGAATGTTTTCTATCCGCGCGCCGCGCCAGCCGTAGATGGACTGATCGTCGTCGCCGACGGCGAACAGGTTGCCGTGCACGGAGGAAAGCAGCCGCACGATTTCGAACTGCACTTCGTTGGTATCCTGAAATTCGTCCACCATGATGTAGCGGAATTTGCCGCCGAGGTATTCGCGCGCTTCTTTATCGGTGCGAAGCAACCTCAGAGTGCGGCTTAACAGATCGTCGAAATCGAGGGCGTTATTTTCGGCAAGGTGTTTTTCGTACGCCGAAAATACGCGGGTGATGATTTTGATATTGTGCTCGCCTTGGTTGGCGGCGGCGTATTCTTCGGGCGTTACCCCCTCCGTTTTGGCTTCGGAAACGCTGCGTTTAATCTGTTTGAACAGCTCGTCGTCGCGCTCGTCGCCCTCCGTAATTTCTTTGAACGCCTTTTTTAAAACGTTGCTGCGTTCGGTTTCGCTGTAAATGGAAAAATTTTTGTTGATGCCGGCGCTTTCGGCGAAATCGCGCAGAATGCGCACGCACATGGAGTGGATGGTGCACACCCACATGCCATCGGTATCGCCGAGGCGGGAAACGCGTTCTTTCATTTCGTTCGCCGCTTTGTTGGTGAACGTGATGGCGAGAATCGAACGGGGCGAAACGCCTTTTTCCTGCATCAGATACGCGATGCGGGTGGTTAAAACGCGGGTTTTGCCGCTGCCGGCGCCTGCCAGAACAAGCACCGCTCCCTCGGTGGCGAGGACGGGTTTGATTTGTTCTTCGTTGAGTTCTTTCAATAATTCTTCGGTACTTTTCATCGGGTTCTTCTTTTTCGTAACGGAGTGCCGCACAGAAGCTGCGCGGCACCGCCTGTAAATTCTTTTGCTTTATTATACCATTTTGTTCGCGCTTTGGCAAGTATATTTCGCCCTGTTTTTTACCTTGTGCCGCGGACGTTTTGCGCCGAGGAAGAAAAGGCGAATTCGCTTTCGCGGCGGAAACGTTCGAGCGCGCGCAGATACTTTTCGCTTAAAGAGAGCGTGTAGCGCTGCTTTTCTTCATAGGAAAGCGTGGAAAAATATTCCCTGTCGGTGAGTCTGCCGATCGCGTCGGATACTTCGCCCTCGGAAAGGAGCATTTCTTTCACGCGCAAATAAAATTCGTCCTCTTTTTCGCCCGCGATCGCCTTTTGCGTTTCTTTGATGAAATAGCGTTCGGCTTTGCTTTCGTTCACGCCCTGCCGTTTCGCTTCTTCCACGCTTTCGCGTACGCTTTTTTCGCAATGTTCCCAAAAACCTTTTTTCATACGTTGTTTCGCGCTTTTCGCCGCGCTCTTCAATGTCTGCGCTTCCGCCACCTTTGTTGTTTCTCCTTTTTTTCGCTATATTTTTCATCTTTCGCGCGGTTTCGACGTTTTTTGCGTCCGTATAAAGCAATTCGCTTCCCCGCAGGTTTTGCGGGGAAGCGAATTCATGTTTTAGTTTTTGTTTCTCTTTCTTGCGGCTTCCGACTTCTTCTTTCTTCTTACGGAAGGTTTTTCGTAAAATTCCTTCTTGCGAAGATCGCCGATAATGCCGTCGCGCGAGCACTTTCTCTTGAAGCGGCGAAGCGCGCTTTCAACGTTTTCGTTCTCTCCGACTTTTACCGTGGACATTCTTTTCTCACCTTCCTTTGCCTGTGCGTTTATTTTTTTACGTCTTTGATTATATCAATTTTTTTTGGTTCTGTCAAGCTGTTTTGCGGGGTTGAACCAACCTTTTTTTGCGTTCGGCAAAGCTTTCCTCCGTTCGACAAAATTTTACCCGTTCAGATTGAGTTTATATAAAATTTCTTCCAGATACACGGCGGCGGTTTTCAGTTCTTCCACGTTTTCGTAATCGTCTTTATAAGCTTCGATCATCACCGCGCCGTTAAAGCCCGTATCGGCAAGGCGGCGGAACAAATCTTCGAAATTATACGTTCCCCTGCCCGGCAGGCAGGTCTTGCCGCAGGAATCGATATCGGATACGTGCACGTGCGAAATATGCCCCGCCGTTTCTTTGAGATATTCGCTTTCGGGATAGCCCGAAATACGCGTCTGTTTGATATCGAAGGTGGCGAAAAGGCGCGGACAGTATTTCAGCAGTTCTTTAAACACGCCCGGACGATTATACGTAGACCACTCCACCGTTTCGAGCGAGAGCGCCACGCCGTATTTTTCGCAAAGCTGCCGCGTTGCTTCCAGCGCCGCGCCGATTTTAGGGAAATTGTCGTTCAAGCCGCTTCTCGAATTTTTTTTGTAGCGCGCCGTGCCGTGAAACGTATAGTACTTCGCGCCGAACGCGTTAGCGGCGTTCATCGCTTCGCCGAGAAAATTAAACGCGTCTTTCCTCGTTCTTTCGTTTTCGGAAAACAGCTGCGGTTCGAGATTCGTTGTGAAAAGGTGGACGGAATTGACGGAAAGATTTCCCTTTCTTTCGTTTAACAGTTCGCCGTAAGCGCGGGTGTATTCCGAAAAAGTTTCCAGAAAAATTTCGCACGTTTTCACGCCGAGGCGATTGATCGTCTGCACCGCGTCTTCGTTGTATTGTCGCATGAACAGCGACGCCGTAGATATGCCTGTCCGCATGGAAGTACTCCTTATGAATATTTATATTATAGCATCTTGCGAAAAATTTTACAAACTTCCGCAGGGGTTTTTCAAAGAAAAATATTTCCGGAAAATTTTTCCGCAGGGGTTGACAAACGCGGCGGGTTGCCGTATAATATAAAGAAAAGCGTGGAGGCTTTTTATATGGTTAAAATCGTTACGGTAGGCAGAGAATTCGGCAGCGGCGGCAGAGAAATAGGCAAGCGGCTTGCGGACGCCATGGGCATTGCTTATTACGATAAAACGCTGATTACGGAAATCGCGAAAAAAAGCGATTTTTCCGAACAGTTTGTGGCGACGATTCTGGAAAACGGCGCGATGCAACGCAACTTTCTTACGTTCGGGCACACGTTTGCCGATTGCGCCTGTCCTTCCGCGGGAATCACGGAAAAAATACTTAACGCGCAACGGGAAGTAATTGAAAAAATTTCGGAAACCGACTGCGTGATCGTGGGAAGATGCGCCGATCTGATTCTGGCGGAGAAGCATCCGTTCCGTCTGTTTGTGTATGCGGACGAAGCGAGCAAACTGGAACGCTGCCGCGCGCATGAAGAAGGCACGGAACACCTTACCGACAAGCAACTGTTAAAGAAAATCCGCTCGGTGGATAAAGGCAGACAAAAACTGTACGGACTGTTCTACGGCAAGGAGTGGGGCGACAGAGAGAACTACGATTTGTGCGTAAACACTTCGCATGCGGACCTCCCCGCCGTGGTGCCCTGCATTGCGGAATACGTAAAAAAATGGTACGAAAATCAATAAAATGGCTATAAAAAAACCTGCGGGGCTTACGGCTTTGCAGGTTTTTTTTGCGATTTATTAACGAATTTCGTTTTTCTTATTCGACGCTTTTTACGGCGCACGCCATGCCCGCAAGGTTGGCAAACGCCTGCATAATAAAGTAACGGGCAGCACTACGCCGATAGCGGCGTGAAATTTTTCATGCCTTTTTCGCGCTCTGCCGCGAATCGGAAGCGACGTCCTTTTTCTTTTTATTCTGCCGCACCACGATTTTCGCGCGACTGTTAATAACGGAATCTTTCAGAATGATTTTCCCGATGGAATCGGCTACGATTTTGCCCGATTTCGGGTTTTTCACGCTGACGATGTCGCCTTTCACCGACGCGTTCACGTGGCTGTATTCGAACGCCAGATCGCAATCTTCAGTAGTGCAGTCGATCAGCCGCAGCCCCTTGCAATAGCAAAGCGGTTGCGTGCCGATGATTTTGCAGCGCACGAGCGTGAGATTTTCGGAATACCAGCCGAGGTATTCGCCTTTGATAACGCTGTCTTTCACGGTAACGTTTTTCGTGTGCCAGAACGCGTCCTTGGTATCGAAAACGCATTTCGTGAATTTCGCGTTATGCACGTACTGAAACGAGTATTTCCCCTGAAATTTCAGATTGCTCACGATGAGATTGCGGCTTAATAAAAACGCGTATTCCGATTGAATCGAACCGCCCGTAACGCGCACGTTTTTACATTTCCAGCCGAATTCCGGAGAAACGATTTCCGTATTATCCACAGTAACGTTTTCGCATTCGCGGAGCGCTTTGATGCCGTGCATTTTCGATGCGGAAATCGAAACGTTTTTATCGTACCACAACGCGGCGCGGCAATGTTCCGTCATTTCGATTTTCGAAAGCGCGGCGCCCGTAACGTGCCACAGCGGATATCGTAAATCGAAATACGAATCTTCCACCCGTAATTTTCCGCTTTCTTTCATAGCGGATTCGCCGTCCTCTTCGCCCTCGAAACGGCAGTTTTTCACAAGCGCGTCGTGCAGATTATACAGCGCGCGTTCCTCCGAAAACGAAGCGTCTTTGATGATAATCATAATCAGTTCCTCCTTCGTGCGATTGCCTGCGTGAACGTTATTTTATATTTATACCACCTTTTCCGCAAAGTAAAACGCGCGTTTTTCAACGCGCGTTTTACCGCCCGAGCGGTTATTGTTCGTCCGGTTCTTCTTCCGGTTGATGGGCATATAACTCACCCCCCCCCCTGCCGTTTTTCGGGTTTCCCGCGTATTTCTTGGGGGTAGTGCCCGTGCGTTTTTTGAATGCCTTCGAAAAATAAAACGGATCGTTGAACCCCACCTGAAACGCCACCTGCTGCACGGAAAAGCGGCGTTCCTGCAATAATTCCTGCGCGCGGGCGAGGCGCAGTCGCTGCAGATATTCGAACGGCGTGATGCCCGTGATTTTTTTGAATACGGAGCGGAAATAATTCGGCGTGAAGCCGTATTTCGCAGACAGCGCCGCGATATCTATTTCTTCGGCGAAATGGTTGCGAACATAGCGGATGAAATTATCCACGCACTGATAATAATCGTCGTTTTTATCGGCGTCGTCCTCCCACAGATAGGCGAGAATTTCCAGCATATCGCCCTTTAAAGAGAGGGTATCGGAATGCTGCGCCGTACGGTAGCGGTTTCTTGCCGTAAGCGATTCCATGCGTTTCAGGCACTCCGCCAGTTTATCGAATTCGCGCGGACGGGTTTTGAACGGACCTTTCATCAGCCCCACTTCTTCGCGCCCCGCGGCAAGCAGTCCCCTGTCCGGCGTAACCTCGTCCACGCCCGGAACGCAGCGGGAAAGATACACGCTGTTTACGTCGATATCCGCGCGGGCGGGATCGTAAATCATATCGAAGTGCACTACGTAATATTTGCACCTGTCGCCCTGTTTTATAATTTCGCGATGCGTAATCATCGGGGGCATCAGGTGAATTTCGCCCTCTTTCACGCACACTTCTTCGCCGCCGTAACGAAACCAGATGGCGCCCTGCAACACGCAGATCAGCCCGTAATCGTACAGCATCCGCCGCGGCACGTGGTGTTCGTCCGCGGCGATGTTATACATCATTACAAACCTGACGTACGGATTGATTTTCATCAGATCGAAAGGCTTTGTGAATACGTCCTTCAGCATAATTTGCTTTTCCTTTTTATTCTTCTTTTTCTTCGGCGCGAATTTTGCCGACGGGTACGATTTTTATGCCGGCGGGCGGCAACGTAAACGTTTTTCCGCCGCCCGGCAGAGAAATCCGCGCCGCCTGCGTTTCGGGATGCGCTTTCGCGAAATCGTTGTGTTCGCGGATGACGCAGATTGTGGAATAAACGCCGTAGCCCGCCGACAGAATTTCGGGGGAAAGCTGCGTTCCGTCGCTGTCCCGCACCACGTCGGCGCCCCACTTTTTTGCAAGGCGCAGCGTAAGTTTTTCATAGCCGGCTTCGCCGGGAAGCGTGAAATCGCCCTTCGGCTTCCGCCGGCGCGCCGCTTCGGATTTTTGTTCCATAATTTATTTCTCCGCTTCGGCAAGCACCAGCCGATACGCGCCGATTTTCACCGTATCGCCCGCTTTCGCGCCGTAAATGCCGCCCGTCGCGGGATTGTAAATCGTTACGTTCTTCGCCGCGACAAGTTCCGTTTCCTGCAGGTTGTTGTTGTAATACGCCGTAATGCCGCCCTCGTAACTTTGCCTGATAACGTTCTTCTTCGGCACAAGCAACGCGCGTTTCTTTTCCTTGCGGCGGATTTTTTTCAATAATCCGGAAACGGTGATGCTTTCGCCGAAATCCGCCGTATAAACGCCGCAGTTTTCGCCCACCGCGATTTTCGTTCCGCCGCCCGTTTTCGCCGTGCCGTCGTAACAGGCGCAAGCTGCCGCGCCGGCTTCGCGCTCCTCTTTCAAAAACACGATTTCCGCACCGTTTTCCGATAACGTTTTCAACGATTCCAGCGTTTCTTTCCGGATAAAATCGCATACGGGCACCACCACGCGGCGCATTTCCGCTTTCTTCGTTTTCGCGGCGTTCTTCGCCGCCTCCCGCAGCTGCGCGCCGTCCGAAAAGACGTATTCCTCGCCGCTAAGAAGCAAGGTTTCCGCCAGTTTTTTCAGGGAACGATCGAGCGCCGTAAGCACGACGTCGCGCGCGTATTTTCCGTTGTTGCACGGGGCGAATTTCGCCTGCGCGTCCTCCAAAGCATAGTACACGCATGTGATTTTCTGCGTTTTTCTGCCCGAAAGAACCGCGTACATTCTGCGCGCATAGGCGTTTAAATACAGCGACTGTTCGCGGGTGAGTCCGCCTTTGAACCGGGCGAGAGAAGCCACCGAGCCGCCGCGATAATCGCAGAGTTTCGGCAGGTAATAGCTGTTGATTTTGCGCGCGCCGAACATATATAAAATGCTCAGCGAACCCGCCGTGTTTTCAAACGCGTTTTTATAAAACGCTTCGGCGTTGAAAAACGGGCAGAATTCCACCATGAAGCCGTCGGAATTTTTCTTTTCGGCAATCATCTGCAGAAATTTCGGCGCGTTGAAATAAAAATCTTCGGGCGTGCATTGCAGAACGTCCATGCCGGGATAGCCCGCTTTTTCCAGAACGCGTTCGTAACTGCCGTAATTCGCCGCGTGTTCCCACACGTGTTCTTCGGCAAGATAATGCCCGGAAATTTTCGTGCCGCGCTTTTTTAAGTATTCGCCTATCTGCCCCGTGTAATTTTCCGCCGCCAGCTCGCCGACGGTTTCGTAAAAATCCGTACGGATTTTCGGATACAGCGCGTCGGTTTCTTCGAATACGAGCGGCAGATACGGCAACAGCGAATATCCGCGGCGTTTTTGAAATTCTTTAAATAACGTACCCGTGTACGGCGCGAGCGCGTAATTGAACGATTCGTGTTCTCGGGCGTAACTCGCCATCACGCTCGGCTCGTCCGTAAACACGGCTCGGGCGTTTTTGTAAGCGTTTTCGTCCGCGGCGGCAATCGGCGCGTACGCCACGTTTAAAAACCGTTTCACGGCGCGCTTATCCATAATATCGATGTAGCGTTTGCGGCTGGAAATATTATGCACCGTGTGCGCGCCCTCGTAGGCGGGACGAACGATGAACACATACGCCGCTTCGCCGGGCTGTAACGATATTTTAACGCGTTTTTTCGAAAAAGGCAAGCTTTCCGCGGCAGAAATTTTCAAATAAGCTTCGCAATTATCCGAAAGATCGATTTTATACTTCGCCGCGTACGCGATTTTATCGGAATCGCCGTCGATGACGTACGTAAATTCTTTCGGTTGCAGAAACGCTTCGAATTTGCGCATGTAAAACCCTTTCGCTTCCAGATTTTTATGCCCTTCCAGCGTGATTCCGCCCGCCTGACCGCTGGGATACCCCGTTTCGTCGTATATCCAGTATTCCAGTCCGTTTTCGTGCAGCGTGTTCACGGCGCTCACCAGTTCTTTTACGTTTTCCGGGTTTTGCGTGAAGCCGTTTATGCCCGGAACGTTGGTTACGGCGCCCGCAAAGCCGAAATCTTTCAGCGCCTCGCACGCCGCCGGAACGTCGCTGCCCGGAAGATTGTGCAGAATGGGATTGATCCCCGCCGACGGCGGCAGATGATCGAAAATTTTATCGTTCATAAATGTTTCCTTGTAGTTCGCGCAGGCGCTTTGGCGGCGCTCGGTTAATCCTGCTTTTCGTAAATCATTACGCGGGTGATTTTATACGCCGCCTTTTCCGTCCGCCACGAAGTGCCTTCAAACCAGAACTCCGCTTCCTGCGGCAGATACACCGAAAATAAATCGCTTGTTTCTTCTTTGCCGTTCGTGCCGCGCACCACGGGGTTTACCGTTACCTGCATGTTTACGCGCACCGTCAGTTTGTATTGCGCCAGCGGATCGCCGTCCACCGCGTACGAAAACCGCATCGCGTATTCTTTCGCCGCGGGCAGCCGCACGGTGAATTTATCGCTTGAAAACGGCTTGTCGTACAGCGTTTTTCCCGCTTTCACCGATAAATCGCGGCGTTTGAAACCGCCCTTTTTAAACGTTTCGGTAAGCATGATGCAGCGCAGTATATTCTCCGCCGAACGGCGCAGATCGAAGAGCGTTAAATTGCCCTGTCCGAGCTGCTTTTTCAGATCGTCTTTATACGTCGCGGCGTCCGGCACCACCATGTACAAATCGTTCTGCGCGCGTACGCCGGAAGCTAATTTCGTAACGTCGGCGTTTTCGTCCGCGCAGCCTACGCCCTTATCCAGCGCATCCGCGGAATCGCACGCCGCCCACCAGTCCGTCATCACCGCGCCGCGAAAGCCCCATTCGCCGCGCAGAATCTGCGTGGTAAGCGCGTAGGAATTGGAACAGTGCACGTTTGCGACGCGGTTATATGACGTCATGATATATTTCGCGTAACCGCCGCGCACCGCGATTTCGAAACCTTTCAGATATATTTCGCGAAGAGCGCGCTCGCTCATCTCTTCGTCCACCGAGCCGCGGCAGAGTTCCTGTTCGTTTCCCGCGAAATGTTTCAGCGTAACGAACGCGCCGTTTTTCGCCATGACTTCCGCCATCGCCGCCGCGTTTTCGCCGGAAAGAAGCGGATCTTCCGAATAATATTCGAAATTTCTGCCGCCTAAGGGGTGGCGGTGAATATTCATGCCGGGGGCCAGCGCCACGTCTACCCCGTGCAGAGCCAGTTCGCCCGCGAACCCCTCGTACACCGCGCCCGCCGCATACGGATCCCATGCGCAGGCAATCAGCGTGCCCGAAGGGATCTGCTGCGTTTCGATGGAACATTCCAGTCGCACGCCGCTCGGTCCGTCGCAGGTGGTGATGACGGGCACGCCCGCCTCCGCCCACACGGCGGATACGCCGCCGAAACAGCTTGCCGAGCCCGAAACGCTGCCTTTCACCGAGGACATGCCCTCGCCGCGCACCAGCATGCAAAGTTCTTCCGTCGTAAACTGCGCGACAAATTCTTCAAGCGTGGCTCTGCCGCTTTCGACGTCTTTTAATTTTATGCCGCGATTGCCCGTTACGGGCGCTTCCGCCGCCGCGCTTCTTTCGATGCGCACGGGTGATTTTTGCAGCGCCGCGGGTTCGAAAAAGTACGTTTTGCCGTCCGTCGTAGCCATTTTTTCAAACGGGAGCACGGGTGCGAGACACTGCGAACAGCGCGAAATAATCCGCAATTTATCCATACGGAAGGAGAAGCATTTTTCCGCGTCGCGCACGTTTTCGCCCGCATAAAACGCGTATTCTCCCGCTTCCGCCACGTAGCAATACGCCGTGTTTTCGCCGCTTTCCACGCCCGCGGCGCCCGTATCGTCGTACGAAGCAAGCGTGTAAAACGGCACGGAAATTTCGATTTTCTGCGTGTTTCCGGGCTGCAGTTCTTTCGTCTTTTTAAACCCGCACAACACGCGCGCCGGCTTGCCCAGCCTGCCCTGCGGAGCGGAAAAGTACAGTTGCACCACCTCTTTGCCGCGCTCTTTGCCCGTGTTTTTTACGCGGAAAACAAAATTCACGGCGTCGCCGCACACCGCGGCGGTTTCGCAAACGATTGCGAATTGCGTGTAAGTTAAGCCGTAGCCGAACGGGAAAAGCACGTCGTCTTTCGCAAACGTTTCGAAATAGCGATAGCCCACATAAATATCTTCGGCGCGGAAATTGCGCACTTCGTTGCCGAACGCGGGTTTGCCCGTGATACGCGCGGCAACCTCCTGCGGGTAGCTTTCCAGCCGCGCCGCCGTATCGGCAAGCCTGCCGCTTGGCGGAATTACGTTGAAAAGCGCGTCCGCCGTGCCGCGCGCCCCTTCCTGTCCGCCCTGCCACACCAGCGCCAGCGCGGGAACGGAAAGTTCTTCGTGCCAGGAAAGATCGATTAAATTGCCCGAATTTACAAGCACCGCCGCCCTGCCCGCGAAATATCTGCAAATCAGCGCGATCGACTGCCGTTCTTCGTCCGATAAATACCAGTTGCCTTTTTCCGCCTTGCAATCGTACCCTTCGCCGCAGATACGTGAGAGAATAAACACGGCTTTATCGTTCTTTTCCGCCGCGCGCTTTACCAGTTCTTCGGGTAAAAGCGGCTGTTTCTGCGAGGCGGGGTACGTCCAGCCGTCCCCCTCGGCGGGGTTTTCCGCGATAAAATCGCGATAAAACGCGGAAACCTCTTCGTCGAGCTGCGCACGGGAGGAAAATTCGTCGTAAAACTGCGTGATGTACGGGCAGTTGACTCTGCCGCCAGAACCGGAACCGCTTTTCACGTATTCGAACTGTCCGCGCGAAAACAAAGCGATTTTATCGCTGCTTTTCAAGGGCAAAACGCCGTTTTCGTTTTTTAAAAGAACAATGCCTTCGGGGATCAATTCTCTGCAAGCTTTCTGATATTTTTCTACCTGAAACATATTTTTTGTGTGATCTGATTGAAATGAAATGAGCCGTTTTTTTCAGCCCGTTTGTCTGAATATTTTATCCTCTCTCGGCGGCTTTGCCGCCACTCTCCCCGAAGGGGAAAGCAAGAATTATCGCCTTATTGCAAGCCTTCCCCGTTTAACGGAGGAAGGCTTTTTGTTTTGTTTTACGCCTTAGGGTCAACGCAGGAATACCGCAGATTGTTATAATACATGATTGCGGGAGTTTCTTCCGAGCCGCCTTTGGGCGATAATCTCATAGCTCCCCAGAATCCGCCCTTGTTTCCCGTAGTAAGCATAAGCACCGCGGTGTACCATGTGTCTTTCTGCAAAGTATCTGCTTTGTTTCCGTCTTTATCGTAAAAACGAAGAATTTCCGCCGTCTTGCCCGAACCCGGGTGGAAGCCGTTCCACTTGCCCCATACGCCGTTGTTATTGTATGTGAACGTATAATTATAAGAAGGCAACGCTTCGCCCAAAGGAGCCGTTTTATCTATTGCGGTATCTTTGCAGATATTATCGTAGAACCCTACGCCCGTGGTTGCGCCCGTAAAGTACACGTCAAGCGAAACATATCTCACGCCTTTTATAAGTACTCTTTTGTTTTCGGCATCGCTGATACCCGCGAACCACAAGCCGGTATGCCAGGCACTGCTTGTTGTTTCAATCTTTTTGCTCCCCGCAAATTCGCCCTCCGTTACCTCGGTTTCCGAGGTAGCCGTGGTGTCGTTTACTTTCGCGAGGTCTGCATACGCCGCGGGGACGTCGAACGGATCCACCGCCTTGTTTTCGATTTTTACGTCTTTGAAGTACAAAGTGTTATTTGCGGGCAAATCCCAGTACATGCCGCCGAAACGCGCCGAATCGTGATAATTCGTATGCACGGGGAATGCCACGGTATACCACGTATTCGTATTCAATTTAAACGTTCTGTATCCGTTTTCGTCGTAATACGAAACTTTCGACTCATTGAGTTTATAGCCGTCTCCAACGCCGCCCTCGGAAGAATCGTACCAGTCTACGGAAACCGCCCATTTATTATCGCCGATAACGCCGTCGCCAAGTTGCGAAACAAGGTTGAACGCGCCGTACGTCGTATAATAAGCTTTCATCGTAACGTAGTTTACAAGGTGCACTTTGCTATCTTCGGGAACGGTTACGCCTTTCAGCACCTTATAGTTTTTCAGATCGCCGCTGGCAAGCTGAAGCCGCGTGCCCGTAAATTTGTAGGCGCCCGCGAACTCTTCGCCGTCCTCGACGGTTGCCGCGGTAATCGCGCCTGCGGAGGAGAACGGAATAAAGCCGTCCGCTTCGTAGTAACGCTTGATAGAAAGCTGCTGTCCGCGGTATACGGGCGTTGTCGCGGACGATAATTCTTCGCGCAGCGCATAGCCCTCTTTCGCATTGCTTTCCGCCGATAAATCGTATTTTTCGCCGATTTTCGCCGTTACCGTGTTCGTTTCGCTTACTTCCGTTTTATACGTGCCGACGGTGATATCTTCGAGATAATCGTTTGCCGTAATGTTTACGGAAGCCGTTTTCAGCGCGACGGCGTTTTCAAGATAGTTCGTGCGGACGTAATTTTTCGCATCCGTATCGGTAACCGCGGCATCGGCAACGTATTTCGCCGCTACATAGTAGGCGGAGCGGGTGTTGTTTTCCGCGTTGCCGCCGAAATATTCCGCAAATTTGTATTGCGGCGTTTCTTCTCCCTTCACGGTGTATTTCACGTAGCCGCGCCCCACGAATCCGCGCGTAAGATTGCCCGCTTTAATTGTGTGCATATACCCGCTGAATACATAATAATTATCGGCGTTATCGATTTTCAGATTCGTTTCCGAAGCCGGCGTAAGCGCGGTTTCCGTTACGTTGATGGCGGCATATTTGCCCTCTGCCGCGGTTTCTTCGTTAAATACGTATTTCGCATTTGCGCCGAATAAATTATCCGCATTGAATTCCGCGGCTTTCACGTTTTCCACGGGTGCAATCAGCATGCCCCATTCGATATTTTCGTACTGCGTTTTATCCAAAGCTTCGTAATCCGCCTTGGATACCTGCATGGTGAAGCGCAAACCGGTGCTTTCTTCGGTGTTGCCCTCCTCCGCCGAGCCGCTGCGCATCGAAGCGCCCTTTACCATGCCGATTGAAATATCGGCAAGCGTTTTTGCAGCAGTTTCTTCTGCATTGGCGGTAAAAACCAGCGAGCCGCCCGCCAAAGACAGGGCAAGCACGGCAAATGCGCCGCAAAGAATGTTTCTCTTATTTTTCATTTCTTTTCCTCCTTTTACTCCGATTCGCCCGTAGCAGGATTGCCCGAAGCCACTTCCGCGAAGATATCGCCGAAGCCTTGTTCACTCTTGGCAAGGTTGCTGGTTCTTACCGCGTCGCTTTCATTGAAAACGATTGCGACGAGGCGTGGTGTGGTGTAAAGTTTCATATTTTCCTCCCGTTTTGCCTTCCGGCTATTTATTTTTGTGCCGCAGGTTTTTATGATCCGCGGCGTTCGTGCCGAAATTTTGCCTTATGCAAGCCTTTCCCACTTGGGAAAAGACGGCAAGGCATAACTTTGATGAATGATAGAGGGGCAACGGTGTTTTTTCGCTGATTTATTTTTAATTTCAAACAGACTTTCGGCTGCCCCTCATCAGTCAACTTCGTTGACAGCTTCCCCCCAAGGGGAAGCCTCAACTATTGCCGCATATTGATTATTCCGCGTAAATGTTGGTATTGCCGTAATCGGCGTTGCGCAGGTACACCGTTGCGTTCGAAGTTGCCGAAGTATCGAATTCGAAGAACATTCTCAACGTGCCCCACGTTTTGTTCGGCACCCCTTTCACGGGTACCGCCATTTTATACCAGGTTTCGTTCTGCACCGTGGTTACGGGGTTGCCTTCCATATCGTAGAACAGCACAACGCCGTCCGTCTTATCCACGCCGATCGTGCGGGGATCGTTGTAGTTATCTTTATTTGCCATAAAGCCCAGCTGATCCTGCGTGTTGAAGGTTGTAACGTCTTTCATGTAAATTTCCGCAAACATGTACTTCGCGGTGTACACGGGCGAAGAAGTATCGCCGAGAATCAGCGCCGACTTCCACGAACCGCTCATGTTCAGCGTGAATTTGTAGGAATTTTTAAAGTCGCCCTCGGTAATCAGTTCTTTTGTGCCGCCCGAAGGATCGCCGAACTTTACCTGCAGGTATTCGTCGGCGTCTCTGGGAACGTCCGCCGGCTTCGTGTTATGATAGCTTAAATCTTTGAGATACGCCACCGCTTCTCCGTCGCCGTCGCCTTTCAGCAGCCGATAGTAAATCGACGACCAGTTTGTGGGTTTCGCCGCATATTCCACGGGAATCGTAAGCGTGTACCAGGTATCGGTTTCGATATAGCGGGCGTAAGTGCCGTCCTCTTTCATCAGATATACGTTCAGCGCGGTTTTCTTGCCCGGCGTGAGGTTGGCGGTGTACTGCTTCGCGCCCTTGCCGTCGTTGCACCAGGACTGTACCGCGATGCCGCCGAAGTTGCCCGTTGCGTACATTTTAAACGAAATGTAATGGTAGCCTTTATCGTAGAAATCACCCGCGGGATGGAACGCGGAATCGTGAATATTGCTGAATTTCAAGCCGTCGTTCCAGCGCTCTTCCGCGTCGATAATCGCGGAGGTGAGCGACGAAGTATATTTCACCGAACCCGCAAACTGCTCGCCGTCGGCGGATTTCGCAAACGACACGCTTTCGTACACGCCGTCCGCAATATAATAATCGGATACGGGGCGTTCGCCGTCGAATTCCGCGGGAATATACGAATTTGTTTCGTAATAGCGGACGTTATCGATATACGCCGTTTCGTTCGCGCCCGTAAGCGCCACGAAAATAGACGCGCGCGACCAGCCGGAAATCGGCTGATAGGCGTCGCGGAACGCCAGCGACACGGTTACCCATTCGCCCTGCGGCAGGGTGTACAGGCGCTTGCCGTCTTTTATCACCGCGATGTATTTATCCGTTTCGAGCGACGTACCGACTTTTTTGCCCGCCGTTAAACGAATGGTTTTCGAATACAGCCAGTGCCCCATCGTAAGGGAGAGTTCCAGCGCGTTGTCGGTGTAGAAATCGAATGTGAGATAATTGCCGTGCTCGGTTAAATTGAGCATGCCCACGCCGATGTTCGAATCGTCGGAAGGCACTACGACCAGCTGATTGTTCCAGCCGCTTGCCTTGCCGGGGGTAACGTATCTGTAAGCATTTGTATGTACGCCGTCGTCGGTAACGCCGTCTACGGCGCCCGCCTTCTCGTACGTGGTTCCGGAATCGACGCCGTGCACGTGCAGTTCTTCGTTGGTTGCCTGCACGAAGCCGTCTTTCTGTTCGTACGTGCGGGTTTCTTCGGGCAGGAACTCGCCGTCCAGATAATAGCGGATATTATCGAAATACGCCTGCGCACCCGTCTGCCCGCTTGTGAAGAAGAATCCGACCACCGCGTTGGGATAGTTGAACGCGTAGTATTTCATGTCGTACACCACGCGCACCCACTGTTCTTTGCGAAGCACGTTTGTTTCTTCCCATTCGCCCTCGCCGTTCTGCTGCAATATGCGCAGATAGCTGCGGTGGAAATACTGATTGAAGTCGATAAATTCGCACAGCGCGCCCGGATGAGAAGCGTCGCCGCCCGAACCTACGTACAGTTTTGTATAAGGTTTATGATATTCTTTGCCGTCTGCGGTAATCACTTCGCCGTCTTTATAATACAAATCGTAAGCGAAGTATCTGTAGCCTTTGCGGTACGCTTCCACGAAGTTGGTGCCGTATTCGCTTACCAGAATCCGGTGCCCCCACATTTCCGTTTTCGCGTTGTCCTCGTTGTTGATGTAGCCCAGCGTGAGTTTGTACATATCCGCAGAGCTTCTGCCGCCGATTTCGCCCGTTTCCGCCTCGTACGTGGTGATTTTTTCCACGCCGTCGGCAGGATCGACGCCGCCGACGGGCGAGGGCGTAAACGATTCTTTCACGTAGTTTTCGTGAATGATTACGGGAAGTTCGCCGTACACGGAAGGATCTGCCGTATACGTGGCTTTAATGGTAGCCGCGCCCGATTTCAGCGCCTGTACGGCGCCGCTTTCCGATACGGTGATGTTGCCCGCGCCGGAAGTAACTTCGTACGTTACGGCGGCGTTTTCCACCACGTGCCCCGCCTTTACCACTTTGGGCGTGATCTGCGCTCTGGAAAGTTTGGAATCCGCCTGATAAATTTCAAGCGACGTTGTATTGAATTCCAGTACGTTTGCGGGTTTTACGGCTACGTCGAACAAATCCGCGCATTCGTAACCTTTATAAACCAGCGTAACGGCAAGCTGCGTTTCGCCAAGCGCAAGCCCTTCGATTTTTCCGTTTTCGTACGATACGATGCCGCCGCCGATTTCTTCCGCTTCGTATTGCGTAACGTCCGCGGGCATCTCTTTATCGAGATACATCACGCTGACGGGAAGATCTATCGCCACGCCGAGATACACGGATGGATCGGGCATGGAAAGTTCCGGCACGGCGCCCGAATCGCGCACTTTTACGGAAAGTTTCGCCGACGATTTTCCGTGCTTCACGGTAAGAGTTACGTCGGTGGTTTTTTCCGCCTTGCCCGTGGAAATCACGGTGCCGTTTTCATAACGCACCAGATCTTCGCGATCGGACGTTACGGTAAGCGAAGAAAGATCTACGCCGTCTTTTACGGGCAGCGCGCATTCTTCGTATCTGTCCAGCCAGAGTTTCGTTTCCGCAAGCAAATCGCCGGAAACGTCTGTTGCCGAGCAGGCAACCGCGCCGAACAGCAGTGCGCCCGCACCGGCGCCGAGTATGGCGGATACCATTCGTTTCAGATTTCTTTTCATCTTGTTTTATCCCCTTTTAATTGCTTTTTACCGTGCAGAACGCGCCCATGTAGCCCGTTTTCCGAACGTCGGTACCCTCAAAATCGTACTCGTTCATCACGGGAGCAAGCTTGCCTTTGGCAAGAAGTTCGGCGCTTGTTACTTTAAACGCCGCCGCGGCGCTAAGCCCGTTCTTCGCTTCCGTGCCCGCAAAACCGGGATCGAGGAAGTATGCGTTTTTGCTGATATACGACGTGGCGTTCAGAACGCCCTCTCTGAATTTTTCGTTGAAGCCGTAAAACACGTTGCCGTCGAACACGCACGTTTCCGTTTCGCACAGCGCCACGTCCAGCACCGTATCGGCGTCGCCGCGGGCATAGAAAATATTGTTGCGGAAATTCCAGTTACGCGCTTCCGCCATATAGCCGTTAGTGGCGGAAAGGAACATTTTTTGATTTTTCACGTCGCCCGGGAACACAACCACGTTGTTATCGAAATCCAGCGAGCCGATCGTCGCCTGAAAGCGCACTACGGCGCCCTTGTTATCGGCGAATACGTTGTTTCTGAGTTTGTTGTTTTCCCAGTGCGCGGCAACTTCTTTACGGATGGGCAAGCCGTCCTCGTCCAGCACGAAATTTCCGTTCTTGTCGTACTGAAGCTCCTCGGTGGAAATGCTGCACAGCAGAATGCCGCCGCCCGCATTATGGTGCGCGTAATTATACCGGAACAAAACGTTTGAATTGCCGATATCGATATCGAATCCCTGACCGTCGCCGCAGCCGTTATCGAGGTGCGTATACGCCGATTCGTTGTACTGCATCACCAGATCTTCGCACGAATGCGGCCAGATGCCCACGTTGTAATAACCGCTTCTGCCGAGATAGGAAGCGTGATAGGACGTATTGCGTTCGATATAGCTGTCGCGTGCGGACAAAAGCACGATGGAATCGCCGCCGCAATACGAAAGATCGTTATCGCGGACAACGAAATTCCGCAGCGGATAATAGCCGTACTCCTCGCCCGTTTCTTCGTCTTTACAGTACTTGCCTTTGCCGAAATCGTGTCCCGGTCGGCGCGACCAGGTGGAATCGAGGAACATGCCGCTTCTTGCCACGCGCTCCACGGTGTTGTTTTCTATCCACACGTTTTCCAGCCAGCTGGCGCCCTGAAATTCGTCCGTAGGGCTGGAACAGAAAATGCCGCCGGAACCGTAATCGTAGCGCGAATCCGGGCAGATCTGCTGCACCTGCGTGCTTGTAAGCGTTTTCGTAAGCGTTTCGGGCATAGCGTTTTCCTCCAGCCCCAGCGCTTTAGTATCCCAGACGTAGTTGATATCGTGAATATAGCAATCGGACACCACGATGTTTTTCATCGCGCCCGCTTTTACCGTCGTCATATTCACGCCGCGTTTCGCTTTTTGCGCCGTAATTTCAAACCCGCTCACGCGGACGTTTCCCGCCTTGATTTCCACGCCCGTGCCGTCCTCGTCGGGCACGATTTTCGGGTATTGTTTTTCTTCCGCCGTTTCGTCGGCGCCGTAAACGCCCACAAGCAACGGCGTTTCTTCCGCCGCTTCGAAATTTTCCAGCGTCAGCGTGCCGTAAAATGTTGTTCCCGCTTTGAAAAGCAGCTTCACGGGCTTGTTTTGCGTAACGCTTTTCGCAATCGCGTTCGCTTCGGAAAGCGATTGTTTTGCGTTTTCGGCGCTTGCGCCGTTATTCGCGTCGTTGCCCGCTTCGCCGTCGAAATAATACACCGCGTACTTCGCTTCGTTTTCCGCAGTGATTGCCGCGTAATCGGGCGAAGAAAGTTTGCCGATATATTCGGTTGCCGCGGGCGCGGGCGTATCGCCGCCGTCCTGTTTACCGTCGTCCGGGGCGGGATGATTCGCCGCGCACGAACACGACAGCAGCAGCGCCGCGGCAAGCGGCAGAGCCATACGAAATTTGTTTCTCATGATTTTCTCTCCTTGAAATTTTTTAAGGCCGCGTTTACAACCCCACGGCATTGTTGCGTTTTTCGCGCACGGGAAGCGCGGCGTACGCCACGGGCAACGCGATCAGTGTAAGGTATAAAATCCGGTCGCACGGGAAGCGGCAACGCCATTCTTCAAACACGGCGAGGGAAGATTTTACGTTTCCCAGATAAAATACAATCAACGCCGTGCCCGCAGGCACCCACATAATCTGTTTCAGGCACGGCGCGTCGATCTCGCCGAGATGCGTTTCGCCCCACTTCGCATAGATGAACGCAAGAATACACACCGCCGTTTCCACAAGAACGCTTTTAAAAAGATTCTCCACGGGGATGGACATCACCTTAAAGCCTTTCGTGGTTTTGTTGGCGAACGTAAAGGCGTAAAACGGAATGAAATAATACGCCCACTCCTTACGCCCGCGCCGCTTCGCGAAAATCGCCACGCCCGCGCCGAACGCTTCTATATATGCCAGAAATACAATCCAGAGCGTCATAGCCGTTCGCTCTCCTTAATTTTTCTTATCTTTGCGCGCCTTGATTAAAAGGTACTGATCGGTCATCTGTTTTCTCACCGCTCCGCTGGCGGCGATAAAAGCGGCTCTGTTCTTTTCGTATACCGTGCGTTTGCCTGTTTCGTCCATCGTCGTAGGATCCCATTTGCCGTTCCAGGCGTTGTTTACGTCCGCATAAACGATGTTCGTCGCCGTGTTGTACTGCGCCTTAGCGTCGTCTTTCAGCACGAAAAGATAATCGATCGTATCGTTCTTCACATAGTTGTCCCGATCGCCCGCCACGTCGTTGATCCAGCGGAGTTCTTCTTCGGAATAGCCCTTGTACGTCAGGTTGGAAATGTTCTGATTTTCAAGCAGCGTTAAAATGCCCGAATACGGCGGAGCGGTAAGGTAGCTTTCCTTGCCCGCGGGATAAGAATACGTGCCGTCGCCGTTGTTCACCCAGTGCTCGCCTTCGATGCCGTAGCGGCAAAGGTTGTAATTATCTTCGCTTTCGAACACCCAGTTTAAAAACTTCAGCACGTCGTCAACGTTCTTTGAATTTTTCGAGAAACACGCAGCGAACACGGCGCTGGTGTTTCTCATGAATCCTTTTCTCGCATTGCCGCTTTCGTCCTTGGGGCATTCGTCGGCGTTTCTGTGCGCGCGGAGCGCGGGAAGCACCGTGAACGTAGCCGAAGCGTCCTCCGCCTGCGTTTTTCTCGCCACCTGAATCAGGTGCTGCACGGTGGGATCTTCCACAAACACGCTGGTTTTCCCCGCAATGAATTCCGTTTCCGCTTCTTCCAGAAGCACGCCGTTCATCTTGGGATTGAGAATTTTTTTATTCACCCATTCGTATTCGCGCTGCAATACGGCTTCGTATTCTTTCGTGCCGGCGCCCTGCGTTACGAACGTTTTTTCGGCGTCCTCGCCCGAAAGCCCGATTTCGCTGCCCTTTCTCAGCGTAGAAGTGAAATACCCCGCCTCGGTGTACGCGCCCAGCGTAAGCGCCTTTTCGATATCCCACGAAGCGCCCGATACGGTGTACGCGCCCACGTTTTCAAACGAGTTGATCGCCACGCACATATCCGCGAAATCGTCCAGATTATCCACAAGAATATAATTCTTTCCCGTTTCGGGACACACCGTGTTCATTTTCGCCGCGTTGTCCGTATAACCCGCTTTTTCCATGCGGTCTTTTCTGACGAGAATACCGAATTTATAGGGGCTGATGACGGAAGGGATACCCACCACCTGATTATCCGAAGTGGTAAGGCTCCACAGCGGGTCGCCTGCGATGTATTTCACCAGATTTTTCGCGCGGCTGTAAAGGCGGGTGCGGATATCGTAATACGCGTCGTGATCGATTAAATAATCGTCGATGCCCACGCCGCCGCGGGTGTGCGAAACGATTACGTCCACCGAACCCGAAGAAAGCGCCGTGCCCAGCTTCGAACGCATATTTTCGCCGAGGTGAGAAATCTGGAAATCGAGCGATACGCCCGTTTCGTCGTAATATTTCTGTTCTACGTAATCGATCACGCGCTCTTCGTCGGAACCCGCAGCCCACGTGAATTCACTGGAACCGCCCGTATAAATGGAAATGGTTTTTCCGAGGGGACGTGTGCCGTCGCTTCCGCCGTCATCAGGTTTTTTTTCCGGATTGCAGCCGCCGAAGCCCATACCGAGAGCCAGTACGCCCGCCGCAATGATTGCAGATACTTTTTTATTCATCTTTTTTTCCTCCGAATAAAATTTTAAGATTTGTGTATATTCAAGGCATTCCGCCCGTTTTTTTATCAGCCTTTTTCCGCGCCCGCCGTAATTCCGCCCACAAAATACTTCTGCAGTATCGGCGAAACCAGAATCAGCGGCAGAATCACGATGACGATGCCCGCGTTTCTCGCCGAAGTGAGCGGCGCGTTGGCAACGCTGCCCGAAGCGTGGCTTGAATAAAACGCCTGCATGTTATCGATCATCTGTTTCAGAACGTGCTGCGCAAGCTGCAGAGAAGTGTGCGTGGCTTCGAGATACAAAACCGATGGCAACCAGCTGTTCCACTTGCCTACAAACGTTATCATGCCCACCGTGAACATCATCGGCAACGCAAGCGGCGTGTACACGCTCCGGATTTGCTGAAAATCGTTGGCGCCGTCCAGCTGAGCCGCCTCGCCCAGCGAGGGGGAAAGCCCGTAGAAATAATTGCGCAGCAGCAGAATATTGTAAGCGCCTATGCTGCCCGGAATAATCAGCGCCCAGATGGTATCGTACAGCCCGATGCCGCGGATGACGAGGTAGGTGGGAATCGTTCCGCCCGAAAAGAACATGGGAATCATAAAGAACACGTTGAAAAACTTTCTGCCCACCAGTTTTTTGTTGGAAAGCGCGAACGCCGCCCATGTACAGCCGAATACGGAAATCGCCGTTGCCGCCACCGCCACTACAACCGTTACGAACAGCGCGCGCAGGAACGCGTCGCCGATAGAAAACAGAAATTTATACCCGGCGAACGTGAATCCGCGGAAAAAAATCGAAAATCCCTCGCGCATCAGAATAGAATTGCTGCTCAGCGAAGCCGTTACGATCAGCCAGAACGGCAGAACGAACAACACCGTAAGCAAAATCATAATCAGCGCGTTCACGATATTGAATACGGATATTTTTTTGGTTACTCTGCCCGATTTCGTCATAATATTCCCTCGTTATCTGTTTTCTTTACGATCCGGTTGGTGAAAATCACCAGAATCAACCCGATGACGCCCTGTATCAGTCCGCACGCCGTAGCGATAGAAAATCCGCCGCCGCCCAGTACCGAATTGTAGGCAAGCGTACCTACCACGCTTGTGGTGGGGTATAGTATATCGAGGCTGCGCGTCATGGCGATGATCTGTTCGTAATTGTCGCCCATAATCGACGAAATATCCAGAATCAGCTGCAACATCATCACGTTCATTACGCCCGGAATCGTTACGGTAAACGCCTGACGGAATCTGCCGCCGCCGTCTATCGTGCAGGCATCGTACAGCTCGTCGCTGATGCTGCCGAGCGCGGACATATAAATCAGCGTGCCCCAGCCCATGCCCTTCCATAGCGACGAAGCCGCCAGAATCCACCACCAGTAATCCGGTTCGCCGTAGAAATCGAAGCTATGCCCCAGCGTTTTTACGAATATTGCGTTCAGCGTGCCGTTTTCGCCCAGCAGGTTGAACGCCATGCCGCCCACGGCGATCCACGAAATGAAGTTGGGAATATACGAAATCGTCTGAATCACCCCTTTCGCCCTGCGGTTTTTCACTTCGTTCAGAAGCAGCGTGAACACCAGGATCAGGGGAAAATTGGTGCCGATTCGAATCAGCGATATGTAAATGGTATTGCGGAACATCCGGTACGAGCCTCTGATCTGCGCGTGAAAAATCTTTCTGAACGTTTTCATTCCGATAAATTCGCTGCCGAACACGCCGTCCAGAATCTTATAATCCTGAAACGCGATCACCAGCCCGAACATGGGCAGATAGCAGAAAATCAGCACGTACAAAAATGCGGGAAGCAATAACAGATACAAGAGTTTGTGCTGGCGGATTCCCGTGCAGAAATCGCCCTTTAAAAACTTCTTCCAGCCGCGCGCCAGAACGCTTTGTTCCTTTACTCCGCGCACCGTGCGCATCTCCGCCTGCGCCGCAGAAGCCGCGCTTATCTCCGTTGCCGACGTAAGCGCGACGGCCGCTCCGCCGCCCGCAGCGCCGTTCTTCGCACCGCACGGAACGCTTCGAACCGCGCCGTTTGCAGTCGCGCCGCCGCACGCATTGCCGCCCGGAACGTTTCCGCGCGCGCCGTTTGCAGCGGCGGGCGCAACGTTTTTTCCCAGTTTTACAAGATATACGAAGAACGCAGCAAGCAAGCCGCCGAGAATCACGCACGCCGCAACAATGCCGCATATCGCCGCGGGGCTCAGCCCTTTTTCGTAAATCACATAGCCGAAAATCGTGCCGACGTCCTTCGTTTCGGGAATCATATTCCCCTCGGTGGAAGTGATTTCCGCTTCGATGAATACGGGGCGCATTTCCACGGTATTTTTGTTCACCAGCCGCATATCTCCGCCCGCGTAGTACGCGATGTCCGCCGGGAAAGATACGGTTACGCTTTCCACGCAGCCCACGTCCAGCAGGCAGAACGCCGCGGCGGTGGATTTATCGCCCGCGCCCGCCGCGTAAGAGTCCAGTTCGTCTACGGCGATTTCTTTGCCGCCCGCCGTATACAGCCTCAGCCCGTCCGCAACCGTGGTTACGTCGATATCCACCGATTTCGCCACGGACTTATAATAAATGGTTTCCGTAACGGCGAACATTCCCGCTTCCCAGTTGCGGATCATTTCGCCCGTTTCGCTTGTTTCGGGCACGAACGAGGAGGTTTTCTGCAGGAAAAATTCGCCCATTGCTTTCACTTTATCCAGTCGGCGGAACGAAACTTCCACATTGTAGCCGTTTTCCGTTTTCGTAACGTCCTCCAGCGTAATCATATCGCTTTCGCCGGAACGCACCGTGAAGCCGTCCACATAGTCCTGCGCGGCTTGTCTGAACTCCTGCTCCGCCGCGTCGGAAATCACGGAAAAAGCGGCTGTGCCTTTGCCGCTGTACCTGATTTTCGCCGAGCCCGTTAACGTAAAGCCCGAAAAACACACGAAAATCAACGCAGCAAACACGCTCGCCGCCAGATATTTGAACAGTTTTTTCAGATTGACTGCCAAAGCTTTTCCTCCTTATGTCCGCAAAGCGGCGTTTCGCGTTATCATCTCCGCCGCCCGCACGGAAAAATTTCCGCGCATGTGCGTGGGGCGCAAAAAAACCGCAAATTTTTTGTTTCGCGAACTTATTATAACAGAGGAATACGCTTTTGTGAATAGACAAAGTAACGATAAAAATGGAAAATATAACGATTTCTTTTCCGTTTCCGATAGCGCCGTCCGTATATTTTTTATGCAAATTTCCCCGCCGTCGTTTCTCTGCCGATGAAACCGTCGAAACGCCGTCATTTCACCTCGACGTTACAGATTTTGCGAAAAATTCCGCGTGCTTTTTCCGTTTCCGCGGCGGAAGGCAACACGGGCGGCAGCGTATTTTCCAGCCCCAGCGCGGCGTATTTCGAACCCGCAAGATTGTGATAGGGCAGCACGCGGACGGCAATTATGTTTTTCAACGGCTTTAAAAATTGCGCCGCCGCTTTTATCTCCTCTTCTTCGGCGTTAAAACCGGGAATCAACGGGTAGCGGATTTCCGTACGCGCTCCCTTTTCGTTTAAAAACAGCAGATTGTCAAGAATCGTTTTATTGCCGCAACCCGTACCCGCGCGGTGTTTTTCGCCGTCGATATGTTTCAGATCGTATAAAAACGCGTCGGTGTACGGCAACACTTTTTCAATCGCTTCGCGCGGCACGTTTCCGCAGGTATCCACCGCCGTATTCACGCCGCTTTTCTTCATCTCGCACAGCACTTCGGCACACGCCTCGCTTTGCAGAAGACACTCGCCGCCGGAAAGCGTAACGCCGCCCGGCGCATAAAACGCCCTGTCCCGAAGCAGCGCTTCGCAAAGCTCCTCCGCCCGCACGCGCTTCCCGTACAATTCCAGCGCGCCGTACGCGCAGACATCCGCGCATTTTCCGCACGCCGTACACTTTTCGCGCCGAAACTCGTGGCGGATTTCGTTTTCTCCGCGCTCGTTCTTTTCAAGGCGCAACGTATGGCATCCTTGCGGACACGCTTTTACGCACTCTCCGCACAGACGGCAGTTCTTATCGTAATATCCCGTCTGCGCGCGCGAAGAAAGCGTTTCGGGATTGTGGCACCAGCGGCAACGCATCGGGCAGCCTTTGAAAAACGCCGTGGTGCGTATCCCCTCGCCGTCGTGCACGGCAAAGCGTTTGATATTCACGATATTTACATATAATTCTTCGTTCATACGCCCATACTCCGCATCTTATCATTGCGCAATGTTTTCCGCGCGGCGGATATACGCGTTCTGTTCGTCTGTGCTCAGATTGTTCCACAACACGTTCCAGCCGCACACGCGAACCTGCAGATTCTGATATTTTTCGGGATGTTTCTGCGCGTCGCGCAGCATTTCCGCATCGAACACGTTAAACTGTATCGCCATGCCGTTGCCGTTAAGATACGCAAAAAGCAACGTGCGCATTACCTGCAAACCGTCGCTCCCCTCCGCCGAGGAAGGATGCAGCATCACGTCCAGACAAAAGCTTTCCGTAAATGCGTACGGCTTTAATTTCAGCGCCGAAGCAATCAGCGCGGTAACGCCGCTTTTATCGGCGCCGACCGACGGCGAAGCGTTTTTCGAAAGCTCCGCCCCCGCCGTTCTGCCGTCCGGCGTCGCCGCCGTCTTTTCGCCCTCCCACAAAAATTGCATGGCGGAATGGATCGAAGCTTTGTAAACGCCGCCGCGCGCGTTGGGGCGGAAATTCACGACGGACGATTCGAAAGCCGCCAGATCCGCCGCGATTTTATCGGCGGCATCGTCGTCGTTGCCGTATTTATGCGGACTTGCCAGAACGGTTGCGCGTAAATTTCCGTACCCCGACCAGTTATCGGAAAGCGCCTGTTTCAGCTGCGCAAGAGTAATCCGTTTCTTCTCGTACACAAACTCTTTCACCGCCGAAACCGCGTCCGTCAGCGTTGCAAAACCGGCGGTAAGCACGGAGGAATTGTTATATTTCACGCCGTTCTGATAGGCGTCCTTCCCCTTTTCCAACGCGCCTTCGACGGTGGCGGAATACATGAGCGACGGATTGATATACGAAAAATATTTTTCGTACTCGTCCGCCACGCGCATCGTTTTTTCAAGCAGCGCTTTCAGTTGCGCCTTTACCGCCGCATAAAATTTTTCAAACGTTTCAAACGGCGCGTTTCCGCTTTTTTCATCGTTTATTCCGCAGGCATCGGCGCCGTTTTCTCCGCCGTTTTCTCCGCCGATTTCCCCCGTCCGCAGTCCGAAAACCTCGTGCAATTTTTTATCGTACCCGTTGAAAAGCACATACTCGACGGCTTTCGCGGCGTTCACGTAGCCCGTGGCGGAAGATACCTCGTTTGCCCGCACGCCCGTTTCGTAACAGCCGCGGATATCCGCCTCGCGCGATTCTTCTTCCGTAGCGCCGTAAGATCGCATCGCTTTCGCCATACCCGGCTCGCACATAAACGCAAAGCTGTTTTTGCCCCGCCGCACCATGTCGAAAACGAAATTCAGCAGTTTTTCGGGCGTATTTTTGTTTATTTTCAGCTGAATTTTCGGGTTGTAAATGCCGATTTTATCGTACGTTTCCAGAATCAGATACGATAAATCGTTGTATTTCGCAGAGCCGTCCGCGTTTGTGCCGCCGAGATAAAACGGCTGCCCCCAGTAATTGCCGATTGCCTGCCACTGAAACAGAAAATACTTCAGAAGCTCGCCTATTTCTTCCCGCGTATACGCCCCGCTTCGTAAATCGCGTTCGTAAAACGGATATAACGTGCTATCCAGCCCGTTGCCCAGCGAGCGCACCTGATACGAATCGAAACACTCGCAAAGAATAAAATACATGTATATCGTCATCAACGCGCCGTACGTGCTTTGCGGCGCGCCCGCGCGCACTTCTTTCAGGCAGGCGGAAACAACGGGCAGCTTTTCCGATTCCGGTTCGCGTTTTTTCCGCGTTTCCGCATACGAAATCAACCTGTCGAAAAAGCGCAGTATCGCGGAATATTCTATGATGATCGCATCGAAAAACGCCTGTTTTTCCGCGGTGAGCGTTTTGTTTTTCTCATGAAGTTTTTTATACTTTTCCGCACGGGACAAAAGTCCCGGAAAGCCGAGGGAAAGCACCGCCTGCCAGTCGGGCACCACGTGATCGAAATCCGCCCAGATTGCAATCGCGCCCGATTCGTTCATTTTCCGCATTTCTTCGTTCGTCCGCGGCAGAATTTTTTCGAAAACTTCTTTCTGC
>ENA-UERG01000107-UERG01000107.1-human-gut-metagenome-genome-assembly--contig:-NODE-107-length-75422-cov-33.870463_pt1 | contig 75422 bp, 77 predicted proteins | sample MGYA00242954_ERZ507954 | MGnify/ENA primary metagenome ERZ507954 (study PRJEB26167, sample SAMN06115478) | human gut metagenome | host: Homo sapiens | place: China:Sichuan | collected 2015-01-21...
TTTACGTGAAACTAGTGGAAATAAAACTCCAATAAAAACAGGTGAAAGTTTTTACGTGGTTGCCGGAGATGTTGTTGAGATAGGGAATAAAAGGATTCGCATAAAAACTGCTCCGAAAACTGATTTGAGTGTAAGCAGACCGATATTTTCACAAGTTTTTGATAAATCTAAAGAAGCTAAACAAGCAATTGAGAGTGCTAATACAAAATCTGTATCAGCATTGTTCAATAACGTTAAAGCCGGTGAAAGAACCATAACTTTTGCAGATATTGGTGGGCAAGATGGAGTAATCAAAGATTTGAAAAAAGGAATTTTATACCCGATAAAATATCCCGAAGCTTATAAAAATTCAATAGTAAATCATGGCTTTTTGATGTATGGACCTCCGGGTACAGGCAAAACATTGATTGCGCAAGCATTGGCAAACGAAACAAAATCAAATTTCATCAAACTGAACGGACTTGAAATGGAGTCAAAGTGGGTAGGTGAATCTGAAAAGAATTGGCGTGAATTGTTTGATGCTGCAAGAGAAAATCAGCCTTCAATTATTTTTATTGACGAGTTTGATGCGGTAGCTAAAAAACGTGGCGGTGCAGATGTTTATGGTGACAAAGTAGTAAATCAAATTTTGACATTGATGAGTGATGTTGAAAAGAATGGCGATGATATCTATGTTGTAGCTGCTACAAACAACCAAAATGCTCTTGATGCTGCGATTACGAGATCTGGACGTTTTGGAAAACATATTGAAGTAAAAGCTCCTGATACTCAAGAAGCGATTACGCAGATTTTCAATATTCATACCAAAAATAAAGCTCTTGCAGATGATTTAGATAAAGATGCTTTGACTAAAAAACTTCTTGCACAAAAAGCGACAGGTGCTGATATCGCACACATTGTAAATACTGCGCACGAAAACGCTTTTGAAAGGGCTGGAATTTACGAAAAAATGGAAAACGGAACATTTGAAAATGCAGATATTGAAAATTTACGCATAACAGATGCCGATTTTAACAAGGCAATTGATAGCTTTACTAATAAAGAAAACAAGCGTCAGCCAATAGGTTTTAAAAAATAATTAAAATAAAAACGATGAAACAAACCTTTACAAGTACAGTTTTGAACTGTACTTTTTTTTATTATATTATTTTACCAATAAAAAGCTGCGCAATTATTGCAATAGCTTCAATTACGACTAAGCTTGCAAAAACAATCCAAAGTACAAAAAATAATTTGTATCTGCTTTTAATTTTTCGGATACGTTTAGGGCTGCTGAAAAACATCCAAATATTAGATTTTTTTAGATATAAATTTGGGTGTAGTGTGATTAATTGCTTTTTGATTAAAAAGGTATTTTTTAATTGTGCATGAGTTCGACAGTTTTCAGTATTTTGTCTGTAATTAAAAAGGTGTTCGTTAATTTTGTAGAATTTCAAACCATTTTCTATAAACGATAAGAAAAGCTCTAAATCTTCACAACCCAATTTATCCATACATTCTTTGTAGCCACCTGTTTTAAGAAAATCAGTTTTTCTAAACATAACAGTGCAAACAAAAAGTTCTTCCAAATACATTATTTTTGAATTTTTAATTAAACCTTTTGAGGATGTGTCTTTGTTATCAAATTCAAAACGGCAGCCTACAACACCGATTTCAGGATGTTTGTCTAAGATTTTGACTGCTTTTTCAACAAAAGTATTTTCGATTGTGTCATCAGCATCAAGCGGAAGAATATATTCGCCTGTGGCTATGTTAATGGCGGTATTTCTTGTTTTAACTACCCCTTGATTGGTTTTGTTATTTATGAATAAGATATTGTCATATTTTTCTTTAAGTTCTTTAATTATTTCTGCGCTGTTATCTGTTGAGGCATCGTTAACTACAATAATTTCAATATCAGAAAATGTTTGATTAATAACAGATTCAATCGCCTCTTTTACATAAGGAGCTTTGTTGTAACAAGGGATAATAACAGAAACTTTATTCATAAAACAACTCACTTTTCTAATCTAATATATTGCCATATTATAGTTGCTAAAACTTTATTTGCAATTTATGAATAAAGTTAAATTTAATACAATGTCATAATTCCGTTTGCGTAGCCTCCAATGATTTTGTTTTGCCCGCTTTGAACAATTTTCAACGGATGATAATATGAGCTGGAAGCATCCGTGTGTGTTGGTTTGCCTATTGCTGGTTTGTCTTTGGGGATTAGGTGTTTCATTGATTTTGGAGTTGTTTCACAACAATTTACCAAAACTTTTTCGCCTATTGGAATATTTTTGTTTATATATTCAAAAATTCCGACATTTGGGTCTGCCAAAATATGCCATTTGTCTTTACCGGATTGAATTAAAGATGTCCCTTCTCCGTGTCCGAAAACAACATATTTTAAATCTTTTGGTAAACTGCCATTTTTTATATCGTGTAAAAGAACATTTGCAAAATCACCAAAACAATAAGCATCATGCGGATTTGTCATAAGCATTTTTATTCCGGTAGCTTTTTCAAATTTGTCACAAACAGTTTTAACCTTTTGTGCATCCGGTTTTGACCACATGACATTACTAAACTCTTTTCCGAGTTTGTTTGGTTTTATAAAATTTTTTACGGAATTTGATATGATATTAAAAGCTGAACCAAACCAACTTGTACGCCAAGATAGTGGAGGAGCTTTTATTCCTTTGTTCAACAAAATATTTATAAATTTTGACATAACCGAATTTTTCCAATATTTTTCCTATATATATAAAAGAAAATTTCTATAAAAAATTGCTTTTTACATTTATACATACTTTATTCTTTTTTTGTGTATTTTTGGTAACATATTATAAAGCAGTTGGCAAATTTTTTTTTGTTCAATTTTTATTGTATGAGAAATAAGGATTTATAAATTGCAAAATACTTTAACTAAAAATTTTACAGAAACTCAAACTCAATCACAATCAGGTTTTCTTCGTTCTAACAACAATCTTTTTCTCTATGTAGAAAAAAGATTAAATCAAATTTTTTTAGATGAAATGAATCATAAAAATTCAATATTCCGTAAGGTTAAAAGTTCTGCCATTCAAAAAATGGCATTATTTTTATCAAATAATATTACTAGATCTTGTTCAATTGGGATTGCCGGTGAAACAGCGAGTGGTAAATCTACTATTGCTCTTGATATAATTAATACAATCCAAAGTTTTGCCGAAGAATATTGTATTGAAAACGCAATCACGAGAATTAATACAGACGATTATTATTATGATCGTTCTGATATGGTTAAAAAGGCCGGAAGTTTTGCGGAATTTGCAAAACATTATGATTTGGATGTGCCGGAAGCTTTGGAATTGGAATTGATGAAAAAACATATTAAATCGTTACTTTTTGGAAACAAAGTTTATCTTCCGGAATATGATATGTCAGGAACTGCAATTCGCAAAGATAACGTAAAACTTGCTTTGCCTTCAAAAATTATTATTTCAGAAGGTTTATTTACATTAACCGACAAGGTTGTTGATGCTTTTGATTTTAAAATTTTTGTTGCGGTTTCTCACAATATTCAAAAAGAGAGATTTTATAAACGTGCTGCTGAAAGAGATTTAGGTGATTCTGCTGATGAAGTTTATGAAAACGCATCAACAAAGGCTAAAACTCATATTCATCCAACGGCGGCAAAAGCAGATATTATTTTGTCAGGAGAAGCTGATAGAACTGCATACAGAAAATTTATTAATCAAATTTTAATGTTGGTAAAAGAAGTTTATTATAACGCTTAGCTAGTCGTATATATTACAATATATTTACAAAACATCGAAAAATAGCAAGAAAAAATTTTTTCAAGTATTATATATATACTAATATTACTTGTGTGGAGATGGCAGACTTGATTAGATTAAACAATTACAGATTTACCTCAAATGTTAACTTTTCAGCGAAGGAAAATAGTGACGCACAAAAAAAAACTAATGATAAAAAATATTCAGATCCTTTGATGAAATGGCCTGCCAGAGGATTGGCTTATACCAATGAATTGGGAGCTGCAATAAGTGAAGTTGCACCAAAATTAGGTACATTATTGTGGTTTCCTGCAATGTTATACTTCGGAGCAGATATTTACGACAAGTATAAAAACGCTAAAACATCGTACGATCCGAATGCAAAAAGAGGTACAGAACAAGCAATATTCCAACTTCTTGCAAGTGTTCTTCTCCCGACAGGAGCTGTAATTGCAGGTCAAAAAACTGCGTCAGTATTGGGTGTTGCTGGCAAAAACGGTATGTCACTTCAATCTCAAGAAGAAGTAATTAATTTCTTGCAAAATTTTACAAGCAGACGGCATCTTGACTCATTTGCCGGAAATGTTGACGGATTTAAGGATTTGTTTAAGGAATCAATCTCTATCAAGCGTGAAAAATTAATTAGAGAAACAAAATTGAAAAATCCGATAAAAATGTTGGGAGATGCTATATTTAATAGTAGACATCCTGAATCATTAGCAATGTCGCAAAAAGATAGAGTTTTGACATTTGCCAATAAACATATTGATGAAATGTTCAAAATTTATGGAAGTCTTGCAGCAGAACAAAAACCGGAAGAATTTTCGGATAAATTGTTTAAGAAATTTAATAAATTGAAAAATAAATATGCTAAAGACCCTGATTATAAAGCAACTGCATTGAGAGATGCTGCAGAAGATATTATCAAAAAATATCAGAAAAGCAAAATCATGAAAACAAAAATGTTGAAAACATTGGGAGGTTTTGTTGCTTTAGGTATTGCGATTAAACCGATAGACAAGTTTGTTGAAAATGTTGTTATCAAAAAGTTTGTAGAACCTAATTTGAGTGCAGTTTTTCCAAACGAAGATGTGAAAAATTATAAAGAAAAAGTTTTAAAATAAAAAAGAAAAATCCCTGATTACACAGGGATTTTTACTACTACTTTTTTTACATCTGTTTGAATGTTATTTATTGCCATTTGTGGTTTGTGTGCCTCATGAGGATATATAAATGCAAACTTGTTGTTTCCCAAAATAACGCTATCAGGAACAGTTGTAGGATTTTCAAAAAACATAACATCTCGATTTTGGTCGTATTCTTCGCTAACAGCTAAACCTTCAATATTTATGTAATCAAGTTGTTCTGTTCCTGTAGTTAGAATTTGAATGTCAATATATTTCTTATGAGCTTCAAATTTGCAATTTTCGAATAACTTTGTTGTGTATTCGTCAATATTTGCAAATATTCCATTTTCTAGCTCGTAGTGTCCGACAGGTGTTTCTGGAGTTAAGTTTTTTATGAATTTAATAACACTTATCGGAATTTGGGAATATTTTTCAATATTTTCAATTTTATCTATAATCATTTTTAACTCAATTCTGCAATAGCTGCTTCAAATTGTTCTTTGTTTGGAGCTTTCCCGTGCCAACCGGCGTTATTTTCCATAAATGAAACTCCTTTGCCTTTTGTTGTATTTGCAATTATCGCAAAAGGTTTGTCTGATTTTTTAGCGGTTTCAAAAGCTTCATATACTTCTTTTACGTTGTTCCCGTTTATTTCCAAAACATCCCAATTGAAGGCTTTGATTTTTTCTGGTAGCGGGTCTAACCCTTTTACATTTTCTGTACAACCGTCAATTTGAAGTCTGTTTCTGTCAATTATTGCAATGATATTGTCTAATTTTTGGTGTGTGCAGTGCATAAATGCTTCCCATACGCTGCCCTCTTGAAGTTCGCCATCTCCCATTAAACAATATACTTTTGCATTTTTTTTGTCGAGTTTCAATCCCATAGCCATTCCGCAAGCAATTGATAAGCCTTGTCCTAAAGAACCACTTGCAACTTCAACACCATCACAAATTGGGCATGGATGACCTTGCAAACGAGAACCGAAAATTCTAAATCCCATAAGTTCATCTTTTTTTATATAGCCAACTTGTGACAAAACTGAATATAGGATAGCAGAAGCGTGACCTTTCGATAAGACAAACCTATCTCTGTTTGCAAAATCTTCACCTTCTCCCCATTTTTTGCAAGTTTTCATGACTTTATTGTACAAAACTGTCATGATTTCAACAGCAGACAATGCACCGCCAAGATGTCCTGATTGCGCATTGTAAACCATTTTCAAAACATTGAGCCTATTTTCTTTGCAAAGATCTTCCAAATTTTTAATTTCAATATCATTTAACATACTAAACTCCTTTCGGAATGAATTTTTCACGTAAAACTTTTAACACAAATAACGGCAAGGTTGGGAAAATTCTCTTAAATCTTTTCGGTTCTTTTACCGTTCTATATAGCCATTCAAGTCCTAATTTTTGATAAATTTCTGGCGCTCTTTCTACAACGCCTGACCAAACATCAAAACTTCCCCCAACACCGACAAAGAGTGCGTTTGACAAAACTTGTTTAGCTTTGATTATAAATTCTTCTTGTTTTGGCGAGCCTAATGCACATAAAACAAGTCGAGGTTGTCTTATTTTTAATTCATTTATAATTTCTTCATCATTAGAAAAATAACCGTCATGTGCGTATGTTATGTATAAGCCGGAAATCTCTTTTTCAAGATTTTCTTTTGCTTTTTCCACGATTTGCGGTTTTGCGCCGACTAATGCAACGGATTGACTGTTTTTTGCGCATTCTTCAATCATTCTGTGCGAAAACTCAATTCCTGCAATTCTTCTAACATTATATCCTAATATTTTTAACCCTATTTCAACACCTATTCCATCAGGAATAACAAGTTCTGCCGAATTTATAATTTCGGCAAAGTCAGGGTTTTGGCTTGCATTTTCAATCATTTCAGGGTTAATTGTGATAACTTGTCCTGAGATTGTGTTAGCATATTTAATAGCTTCATCAATAGTGAAGGTATCAACATTTAGCCTTTGAATTTTTACTAAATTTCTTTCCATAAGATAATTATAAACTAATAATAATTTTTGGTAAAGAGGAAATGTTTCAAATATTTTCAATAAATAACTTAATATTTTATGTATTTTTTACCCTTTTGTTTTATACTATAACGATAAGTAGGGATAGACTTGAAAGGGAAAGAGGTTTATATGGCATTAAGATATGATGCAGGTGAAGTTATAACCGCAATGGTTACGCCGTTTAATTCTAGGAGAGAAATTGATTATAACAAGGCTGAAGAACTTACAAAACATTTGATTACTAATGGTAGTGATGCAGTTTTGGTTGCCGGAACAACCGGCGAAGGTCCTACTCTTTCTCATGAAGAAGAATTTGAATTGTTAAGTACTGTAAAAAGAGCAGTTGCAAATAAGGCAAAAGTTATTATGAATGCAGGTTCTAATTCGACTGAAACTGCGATTAAATCAGCAAAGTGGGCGCAAAAAGAAGATGTTGATGCAATACTTTCTGTAGTACCTTATTATAACAAACCTTCTCAAAAAGGGATGTTTGAACATTTTTCTGCGGTTGCGGAAAGTGTTGATTTGCCTATTATTTTGTATAATATTCCGGGAAGAACCGGTGTAAATATGCTGCCGGAAACAGTTGCTGCGTTAGCGGAAAAATATCAAAATATTGTCGCTATTAAACAAAGTTGCGGTGATATGGATATGATTACTGAGATGAAATTATGTTGTCCTGAAGATTTTTCAGTATATTCAGGGGATGATAGTTTGACACTTCCTATGATGTCATTGGGTGCAAGGGGTGTTATTTCCGTTGCATCTCATATTTTTGGCAAAGAAGTTAAATCAATGATTAGAAATTATAAGTCAGGAGAATTTTTGGCAGCAGTAAATATGCACAAAAAATTATACCCTGCATTTAGAAAATTATTTATGGCTCCAAATCCGGTTCCGGTAAAAGCAGCTCTTGCTCATAACGGAATTATTGAAGATTTTGTAAGACGACCTTTAGTTGAACTTACTCAAATTGAGAAAAAAGATTTATTCATGGTTCTTGACGAAATTAAAATTAGCCAAGAAGAATAATAAAATAATTTTTATATTTATTATAAATATAATAATTGTAAATTGAAAATAATATCAGATTATATAGAAAAGGATAGAAAAATGAAAAACAAAATTTTGATGTTTTGGTTTATCGTGGCGATAGTAATTATTTCATCAATTCTTATCGTTATTAAGCCAACAAAATTAGGATTGGATTTGGTTGGAGGTTCAAGACTTGTTCTTGAAGCAGAAACAACTGATTCGATTGCCAAAATTACGCCAGAAGTAATGAACAGATTGCAATTTGCAATTGAGCAACGTGTAAACAAATTGGGTGTTGCAGAAACTGTAGTTCAACAAGTTGGCGAAAAAAGATTATTAATTGAAATTCCAAACGTAACTGATTTGAAAGAAGCAAAAGCTTTCATCGGAGAAACAGCTCAATTGGAATTTAAAAAAGAAGGTAAAGCTGCTGATGGTTCTCCTATTTGGGTTTCAACAGGTTTGACAGGTCAGGATTTAGCAAAATCAACATTAAGCACAGATGCGTCTGGACAGTGGGTTGTTTCATTGGAGTTTAATGCTGCGGGGGCTAAAAAGTTTGCTGATTTGACAAAATCTTTAGTTGGTCAACAAATGGCTATCTTTTTTGATGGTGAAATCCAATCAGCTCCTCGTGTAAACGAAGCTATTTATGGTGGTAAAGCTCAAATCTCAGGTGGAGATAGTGGTTTTGCTTATGATGAAGCAGAAAGAATGGTTAACTTGTTGAATGCCGGAGCTTTGCCTGTTCCTGCAAAAATTGTTGAGGAAAATACAGTTGGACCTACTTTAGGTGCTGATAGTGTTGCAAAATCTAAAAAAGCCGGGATTATTGGTCTTTCAGCAGTTATGTTATTTATGATTGCTTTTTACCATGTTCCAGGTTTGATTGCAGATATCGCTCTTATTATTTACAGTTTAATTTTGTTTGCTTTATTCAAAACAATTCCTGTAACATTAACTCTTGCCGGTATTGCAGGTTTTATCCTATCAATCGGTATGGCGGTAGATGCTAACATTCTTATCTTTGAAAGAACGAAAGAGGAACTTAGAGATGGCAGAAATTTATTTACTGCTATTAACTCTGGTTTTGACAGAGCATTTACAAGTATTTTCGATTCAAATATGACAACAATTATTACTTGTACAATTCTTTATCTTTTAGGTACAAGCGTTGTTAAAGGTTTCGCCTTAACTCTTGCAATTGGTGTTATTGTTTCAATGTTCAGTGCAATTACTGTTACTAAAAACTTTATGCACTTGATATTTGGCACAGGAGAACTTAAACACCCAGCATTATTCGGCTTGAGAAAAGATGAAATCGGTCAAAGTTATGAAGCGTCTGAAACAAAACGAGAAAAAGCTCGTTTCGGTATTTTGGACTAATGAATTGAAAAAATAAGAAAGGTAAAACAATGATAAATACAGGTAAAAAACACTTGGTTCATATCGTAAAATATAGATGGTGGTGGATGCTTCTAACTACAATTCTTCTAGTTCCTGGTATTATCGCAATGATATATTCTTCAGTAACTTATGCGAACCACGCTCCATTGAAAGTTGGTATTGACTATACAGGCGGTACAATTTTGCAGTATGGATTGGAACAAAAACTAAATAACAGTGATGTTACAAAAACAAGAGAAAAGCTAGAAAAAGTAGGTATTGAAAATCCTTATATTCAAATCTTGAACGTAAATAATTCACAACAAGAAAACACAAAATCAAACATTAATTCAATAATTTCAATCAGAACAAAATTTATTGACAAAGATTCAAATACAACGGAAGTTATTACAGATCAATTGAAAGCGGAATATCAAAATCCTGAATTGATTTCTGTAAGTTCAGTTGGACCTACTATGGGAAAGGAACTGTTCAAAAATTCATTGATTGCTGTAACGTTGGCATTCTTAGGGATTGTGGCTTACTTGTCATTTAGATTTAGATTTGATTATGCTCTTGCTGCGATATTAGGCGTTTTCCACGACGTAATATTTGTAGTTGGTGTGTTTTCAATTTTAGGTCTTTTGTATAATGTACAAATTGACGGTTTGTTTATTACTGCGATATTGACAGTAATTGGTTTTTCAGTACACGATACAATTGTTGTATTCGACAGAATTAGAGAAAACTTGAGATATTATTCTAAGAAAATGTCTTTTGGTGAAATTGTTGATGCATCTGTAAACCAAACATTAACAAGAAGTATTAATACATCTTTAACTACATTGATTACATTGTTAGCATTGTATCTATGGGGTGGTGTAACAACAAAAGATTTTGTTCTTTGTATGATTTTAGGTATTGCAATCGGTACTTATTCAAGTATTTTCTTCTGCAGCATGTTAGTTGATTTTTGGAATGATAAACAACAAGAGCAAGTAAAAACTATTGCATAGAAAATAGTAAAAAATATAAGAAAGACCTCTTATTTTAAGGGGTCTTTTTGTATGTAAAATCTTTTCCTATTGATTTTATATCAGTTTTTTATGCTTTTCTAAATTTTATTTCTTGTATAATTATAAAACTGCTTTAATCGCCTCTATCATACCTGTTTCGTCAGCAAGGTTTTTACCTGCAATGTCAAACGCAGTTCCATGTCCCGGAGAAGTTCTTATTATGTCTAAGCCTATTGTCATATTGACTGTTTTCTCGCCAGCAACGGTTTTTATCGGAATTAATCCTTGATCGTGGTAATTTGCAATATAACAATCAAAACCGCCATTACGAGGGGCATTTAAGTCTGACGTAATATCTTCATTATTGTTGGATTGCAACTGTTGCTCTGTTTCTTTTAAATGACAAATATATTCTTTGGCAGCTTCTACAAACAGTGTATCTGCAGGAAGTGGTTTTGTTATATTTATCCCTTTTTGATGCAATTCTTCAACTGCCGGAATTAATATATCTATTTCTTCACGCCCCAATATTCCATCTTCACCGGCATGTGGGTTAAATCCACAGAGTGCAAATTTGGGGTTTTCGATTTTGAGGTGTTGTCTGAAAAATTCTTTCAAGTTCAGAACTTTTTCAACAACCATTTCTTTGGTTAAATTAATTTCTTTTAATGCTACATGGCGAGTTAAAAGTAGTACTCTAAACTTATTTGCCAAAAATAACATTTCTGCTGATTGGTTATTGTGTGCAAGATATTTTTGCAAAATTTCAGTTTGCCCGTTAAATTTGTGACCAGCCAAATATAATGAATTTTTCGCAACAGGAGCAGTAACAATAGCTCTTGCCCCGATTTCGCAAGCTATTTTTACAGATTGGAATGAAAACTCTCCACATTCTGCCGTAACTTTGCCGGCATTAATTTCAGAATTGAATGGGATTTCTATAATTTCATAATCTTTACTTAGTTTCCCGTAATAATCAATAATTTTTTTATTTGAAATTAAAACAATACTGTTTGCGGGTAAATCCAACTTATTCAGCGCTTTTATTGTAATTTCAGCACCGATACCATTTGGATCTCCTGTTGTAATAGCTATTTTAGGCATCTTGTAATCCACCGTGTGTTTCAAAATATTTTAAAATGTCTATTAAAGTATTGGCATTTCCCAAATTGCCAGATTTGGTCACAATCCACTGAGCGTTATGATCCAGAGTTAACGCAATAGCCGGAGCAACTTCATCAATCAATTGTAATTGGTACGCTCCAATTGCACTACAACATTTGTAAGATGTTTCGCCTCCAAGTGTGATTAAAATAACTTCTTTGGTTTCGACAACTCTCTTTGTTAATTCAGCTAAGAAATCTGTTATAACATTTGCAAGTTTTGCTCTGGTTAATTCCGCATTCAATGAATCTTCTGAAAAACCGTCAAAGTCTTTGATAAGCTTTGATGTGTGTACGACAACCGCATTGTCAAATCTTAAATTAGAAACAATTCTTTTAACGAGTTCATCAGTAACTCCATTGAGAACGGTTTTTAAATCAAGGCTTATAGTCAAAACATCTTCAAATTCATCACTGTTTTCAAGCTTTTCGATTTGATTAGCGGTGATTTGAGTTGCGCTACCTGAAACTATGAATTTCGGCAATCTAGGGAAAGTTTTTATTATATGTTCACAATCCAAATCTGCAAACCAAAATTCTCCTAAAGCTTGAGCAAATGCCGCAGTTCCGGCTGGTAAAATTTTGTTATCCGATTTTTTTATCGCAAGTGCGATTTGTTCAATATCGATAGTTGATACTGCATCAATAACAATAAGTTTTTTACCGCTTTTAACCAATTCGTTGATTTTTTGCAAGATAGGGCCAGCACCCTTCATGACGGTTTTTAATTCTACACTTCCAATTAAGTCTTTGTATTCCGGTAGAATTTGAGATTTTAATAAAGTTGGAACGTGAGATTCGCAAATCGGAGAATGCGGATCTCGAGCCATTTCGGTTCTTTCAATCGGCACTCCTTTTAACAAGTGGTAGCCTCCGACTGTGGTTCTAATTTCTGCAGGAAAAGCAGGGACAACTACTGCCGCATCATATTCTAATGCAGCCATAATCCCTAATACTTCAATGGCAATATTTCCACGCAATGTTGAATCTATTTTTTTGTAATAAAAATCGGGATTAAGCTTTTCGGCAAACATTTTAGTTGCTTTTAAAACTCTTTCGTATGCGATTTCTGGTTCAACATTTCTTGATTCTGTAGAAATAGCCCAAGTTTGTGTACCTTTTGCATTAATCGGTTCAATTTCATCAGACAATAAAATCTGAGTATTTGCGCCTTTTAAGTAAAATTGTAAAGCGGTGTCGTTAGCACCGGTCAAATCATCTGCAATAATTCCGACAATATTAGAATTAATAATCATAACTATATCTCTTGAATATCTCTTTTTGAGCCGAGTAACCTGATGCTATTAGCAAGTATGTAAAAGTTTTCTCTATCGTTACCAGAAGCTTTGTCTGTCCATTTATTAACTGCAATTCTTCCATCAATTACAACTTGCGCCCCTTTTTTTACGTATTCACCTGCAAATTCAGCTAATTTGTCCCAGACATCAACGTTAAACCAGTCAGCAACTTCGGATTTTGTTTTTGCATCCCATCTGTTTACAGCGATAGAAAAGTTAGCCTTTACTTTTCCTGATTCAAAATATCTGATTTCGGCATCACGCCCAACTCTGCCAACTAATACTGTAGAATTCATTTATAACCTCTTTCTATATTAACTCAAAATCTTTCATGATTTTACAACAAACTAAACACTACCTGCAAAGATTGTATTACTTTTTGTAACGAATAGCAAGATGCTTAGGTATGAAGATGCAGAAAGGTAAAGCCTTTAACCATAGGTTGCTAATAAATCTTATTAGTAGTATAACATTGATTGTAGTATGGGGGATCCGCCCCGAAATATCGTTCGTCATATTATGACAAAGTGGAGCAGTTGTTTGTATTGCACGCTGAACGGTATAAAAGGATAGAAAGTGAAAAAATGGAAAAGAACGAACAAACTTTGAGTATTTTAAGACACTCAACATCGCACGTTATGGCACAAGCTGTTCAAAAGTTGTTTCCGTCTGCAAAGTTAGCAATCGGGCCGGCTGTAGAGAATGGTTTTTATTACGATTTCGATTTAACTGACGGGCATGCTTTTACGCATGAAGATTTGGTTAAAATCGAAGAAGAAATGAAAAATATTGTTAAACAAAATCTTTCATTTGAAAAATACGTGATTCCTGACGTGGACAAACAGATTGAAGAATTTAAAGCTGAAGGTGAAATTTACAAAGCTGAATTATTAGAAGAACACAGAAATGACAATCCTACTTTGTATTTGACGAAAGATAAAGATGGAAATGTTTTGTTTAATGATCTTTGTGCAGGTCCTCACCTTCCAAATACATCATATATTAAAGCTAACGCATTTAAACTTCTAAAAGTAGCCGGTGCTTACTGGAGAGGTAATGCTAAAAACAAAATGCTTCAAAGAATTTATGCTACTGCTTTTTGGTCAAAAGAAGATTTGGCTGACTATTTGCATTTTATTGAAGAAGCCGAAAAACGTGATCACAGAAAACTTGGTGCAAAACTTGATTTGTTCTCAACAAGAGATGAATTGGGTGGAGGTCTAGTATTGTGGCATCCAAATTTGGCGGTAGTTAGAGAAGAAATTGAAAACTATTGGAGAACAGAACACAGAAAACGTGGTTATGTAATAGTAAATACTCCTCACATTGCAAAATCAAAATTATGGGAAATTTCAGGACACTACGATCACTATAGAGAAAATATGTTCTTTATCCAAAAGGATAGTGATCAAGAAAATGAAGATCAATTTATCTTGAAACCGATGAACTGTCCGTTCCACATCTTGATTTATCAAGCAAACAGACATTCTTATCGTTCATTACCATTAAGAATGGCAGAATTGGGAACAGTTTACAGAAAAGAAAAATCAGGAGCTTTATCTGGTTTAACTCGTGTTCAAGGTTTTACTCAAGATGATGCTCACATTTTCTGTACTCCGGAACAATTGGTTGATGAAATCAATGAAATTATTGATTTTGTTGCAGATACAATGAAAATCTTTAATATGTCATTTGAAGTTGAACTTTCAACAAGACCGGAAAGCTATGTTGGAGATATTGAAAATTGGAACAGAGCAGAAGCAGGTTTGAAAGAAGCAATGGATAAACGTGGAATGAAATATGATATCAACGAAGGTGATGGCGCATTCTACGGTCCAAAAATCGACTTCAAGGTTAAAGATGCAATTGGCAGAACTTGGCAGTGTGCAACAATTCAGTTAGACTTTAATTTGCCTGAAAGATTTGATATCAAGTACCAAGACAAAGACGGTCAAATGAAAACTCCTGTAATGCTTCACCGTGTAATCTTTGGTTCTATGGAACGTTTTCACGGTATCTTGATTGAACATTATGCAGGCGCTTTCCCAACTTGGCTTGCACCAACACAAGTTGCAATTGTTCCAATCAGTAACGAAAAACATATTGATTATGCTGAAAAAGTTTATAAACAAATGCGTAATGCAGGTATTAGGGTTACCCTTGACGATAGATCTGAAAGTATGAACTACAAGATTAGAGAAAGTCTGCAAGATAAGAAAATTCCTTACGTGTGCGTAATCGGAGATAAAGAAATTGAAGCAGATGCAGTAGCAGTTCGTGCGCGTGGAATTGGTCAAGTAGGAACAATGAGCGTTGATGAATTTATCGGAAAAGTTGAAGATGAAATCAAATCAAGAAGTTCAGAATCTTTTGCAAAAGCATCAGCTAAAAAAGCATAAGAAAACGAGTTCAAAATAACAAAAAAGCGAGTTGAGTAAACTCGCTTTTTTTATTGGTCAAATTTTTGTTTGGGAGCATAAATTATTTTGTAACCCAGTGTGTCTAGTATAATTTCAAATTCTTTTAATGTGACTGTGTTATTTTTAAGTTTTTGAGATAAATTTTGGATAGAAAAATTCTTACCTTTCTTATCTGCAATAACCCTTGCTAGTTGAGTTAATGTTATATCCTTGTCTATTAAGAGTTTTTTTATATCGTTCGAAATGCTCATTTTATAAGGATACAATAAGATTAAATCATATTGACAAAATTAAATATATAATTTAATATTAAATATATAATTTATAAAAGGAGATTGCATGGGAGATAAGAAAATTGTTAGAGGAGCAAGTGAGAATTGTCATACTGAGGACAACAGTCCGAAGTATCGTATGGTTGGAAATGATGTTGGACAAGAAAGCCCAACCCACAGAAGCTTCAAATTTTGGTATAGAGATTTTTGTTCGTCATTGCGAGCAAATGCGAAGCAATCCAGCTTATTAAATAGATTGCGCAACAAGTGCGCAATGACATATGATTTGTTCCCTCGCCCATTTGGGGAGAGGGTTAGGGAGAGGGGCTACTTAGCTGCTTCGCTTCTTAGCCGCCTTGCAGCCTTTACCTTAGCAGAAGTATTAATAACTCTCGGAATAATCGGAGTAGTTGCGGCAATGACTTTACCTTCTTTAGTACAAAATTATCGAAAGTCTGTTGTTGAAAATAAGTTGAAATCGGAATATTCTTTAATTTCCAACGCAATTAGAATGTCAGAAGCTAAAAATGGTTCATCAGAAGATTGGGCTACTTGCGATGAGGATAGTTCTTTTGAATGCACAAAAAGTTTCTTTGACACTTATTTAGCACCTGAATTAAAAACAGTAAAAATTTGTGGAAATGATAATAAAGAGGAATGTTGGACAGAACCTGTTTCTTTGAGTGGTAAAAAGGGATATTTATCTCCGTTAATTGATAATAAGGGACTTACTGCTATTTTGAGTAATGGAACTTCTTTATACATGTGGGCTGGAGGACAAAATTCTGAAGCTGCTCATTTGCAAATATGGTTTGATATTGATGGACCAACTAAAGGAAAAGGTATAATAGGTGCAGATGTTTTTGGTACTATTACTTTTTTTAAAGCAAGAGAAGAAATACGTGCCGGAACATTTATGCAAGGATGTGCTAAGCTTTTGGATGTAGATAATTATAAAAATGATACTGAGTATGGATGTTCAAAAGATGTTGATACTCAATTTGCAGGCTTTTACTGTGGAGCTTTAATTGAACAAAATGGATGGAAAATTCCTAAAGATTATCCTGTAAGGTTGTAATAACAATGAACCGCTCTTTATTTAAAGGGCGGTTCGTTTAAAACTAGATTTCATTTGTAAATTATTTAGCTTCTTCTGGTTTTTTGTCTTCTGCTTTTACAAATTTATCATTTGGATCAGCTTTTGGAGCTTCTTCAGCTTTCGGTGCTGATGGTACAAATGTATCTTGAGCCGGAGCTTGAGGGGTTGGTGCTAGAGCTTCTGCCTTTGCTTCAGGTTTTGGGGCTGCTATGTTTGAAACTGCTCCTGGTGCATCTGGTTTTCCTAAAAAGTTAATTGCTTTAATCATGTAATTTTTTCCTCCAATTTTCTATATTACTAGTAAAACTCTTAAACAAAAATAATTGCCTAATTGTTATGAAATATTACAAATATTAAGAGCGGATTTTTTATCCGCTCTCATTTTGTTATTATATAATTCCGATTGATTTGTGTTTTTCGTAGATGATTTCTGCCATTTCGTCTAATTTTTTGAAATCTTCTTCTTTTGGTTTTCCTTTGATTTGTAAAGGTTCAATGATATCTAGTTTCAATGGGGTTAATATTTGTGCTATCAAGTCGAATAGTTTTCCGCCCCATCCGTAAGAACCTAAAAGAGAAGCAAATTTAGCTTTTGGTCTTAATACTGCTGCAAGGTAAGCGACATTTACAGTCATTGGGTGTGGACCTGCCAGAACCATTGATGTTCCCATAACGATTGTTGCTGCATCTACCAATGCCATTGCTAAATCTCCCAAATCGTCATCTACTATATCAAATTTGAATGTTTTAATTCCTTTTGCTTCTAATTTATTGCTTAAGTAGTCAATCATTTCTTTTGTGCTTTCGTACATTGAAACATAAGGCAATGCAACTAAATTTTTCGGCGTATCAGATGTCCAATCTGTGTACAAATCCAAAATGTAATTAGGATTTTTGTGAACAGGTCCATGACTTGGCAAAATCATATCAACATTCATTTCCTTAATCATTTTTGTATATTTTTTGCACATCATTCTAAATGGCATCATAATTTCAGCATAATAACGTTTTGCGCTCTTTTCAAGTTCTTTGCTTTCAGGTGCAAAAATATCCGTGAATGTATAATGCGCACCTAAAAAGTCACAAGTAAAAATTACATTATCTTCTTTGATATATGTAAACATTGTATCTGGCCAATGTACTCCTGGTGCAAAGATGAATTTTAGCGTTTTATCACCCAAAGAAATTTCTTCCCCATCAGCAATAATTTGAATTTTTTCTTCTGGAACAAAAAGCATGTTTTTAATATTTTCTGCAACTTTAGGGTTTGTCAAAACAATAGCATTCGGGTATTTTTCTAACAAAGCCGGAATTGAACCTGAGTGGTCTTGTTCACCGTGATTTGCGATAATATAATCAACTTTCCCGATATTGTTTTCAGAAAATCTTTTTAAATATTCTTTTGTTTTTGGTGGATACATTGTGTCGATAATCGCAGTTTTTTCAGAACCCTTAACAAGGTATGAATTGTAGCTTGTACCGTGTTCCAATGGAATTAGTTCATCAAAAATTCGTCTGTCACAGTCGTTTAATCCACAATAAAAAATGTTATTTTTAATCTCTTGAAATTTCATTATTTCATCTCCTTTTAGTGTTGTAAATTTTAAATATTTAACTTTTTTATTTATTGTTTGTCAAATAAATCTTTGCTAACACCACAAAGTGGGCATACATAGTCATCTGGTAAATCTTCAAATTTTATTCCGTCATGTTCTTCTGGGTCATAAATATAACCACATACTGTACAAATATACTTTCCCATTTTTTTGTCCTTTCTATATGCTTTTACATTCATTACAAATACCGTGTAATGTGATATCATAACCCTTTACGTCGAAACCTGTTTCATTTTTAGTCCTCTGAACAACGTCAGGAGCGATGTTAATAGAAACATCAAAAACTCTTTTACATTTGTCACAAATAAAATGAAAATGTTCGTGAGTATTATGATCAAAGTGTGATGGTGCTTCTAAACCGTCAATCTTTTTGATAATTCCGTTTTCAGCTAACTGGTTCAGGTTTCTGTATAGAGTTGCAAGGCTGATATTAGGTGCTTTTTCTTGCAAAATTCCATACAAATACTCTGCAGTAGGGTGGACTACATTTTCTTTTAATGTTTCTAAAATTATCTCACGTTGTCTTGAGTAATTCATAGTTTCTCCATAAAACTGATAACAATTATTATTTTTGTTCAAATAAAAATTTTTGTCAAGATTAATAAACAAAAATGGATAATTTCTGTTATTAATTTGTTATAAGGTTTTTCTTAATAAATATTAATAGATAATCTTTTGTAAGTTTACAATATTTGTTATTTATTTGATAATTAAATTAGTTATAAATAGCAAAAGGTGAGTTGGGGAGTATGGTTAAAGTTGCAATAATTATGCCTGTGTATAATGGTGGTGAATATTTAGACACATCTATTCAATCCGTTCTTAACCAGTCTTATAGAGATTTTCAACTTATTTGTGTTAATGATAGTTCAACTGATAATTCCCTAGAAATTCTTGATAAGTATGCCTCTATTGATAATAGAGTTGTTTATTTGACTAAAGAAAATGCCGGTCCTGGATTGGCGCTAAATTATGGTATAGAAAATTCTCAAAGTGATTACTTGTGTTTTTTAGATCAAGATGATAAATATGCACCTGATTATCTTGAAAAAATGGTTGCTGCTATAGAAAAAACAAGTCTTGATATGTGTATGTGCAATGCGTATTTCTGGAAAAATGATGATAGTTTAGAAATAATTTATAAAGATTTTAAGTTTGGAATTGTTCCAACCGATACAGCTAAAAAGAAAAAACTGTTTTCAGAACGTAATTATCCGCAGTGGACAAAAATCGTAAAAAGAAGTTTTTGGGAGAAGAATAAAATTAGTTTTCCGGGCTTTAGTAATAAAGTACATGATGTTCCTGTTCATTATGAATTAATTGCAATGTGTGAAAAAATTGGTTACGTAAGAGATTGTATTTATTTCCACAGAGTTCATGATGAACAAATTTCGCATGATATAAATGATAGTTATTATTATAGTGTTTCTGCCAAAAATATTTTTGATTGGTTGAACACACTTGATTTGAATTATTTTCAACGAGAGAAAAAGCTAAAATTTTTCAAATATTTGATAAGATTGTCTGCACGTTCTGCAAAAAATATTCGTGTATTTGATGAATTATTTGCAATTATAGATAACTATTATAGTTTTTATGATTTGCAAAGTTTGAAAAGATATATTGCAAAACAAAAGAAAAAGTTTATGAAGGTCAAACATTTGTTGTTAGAAAAGGTTAATCTTGCAAATGTTGGTAAGAATACTTATTGCGCAAAACAACCTTTCATTGCAAGTCCGAAAACAACAATAGGGAAATTTGTTTCAATTGGGGAGAATGTAAGAATTGGACACGGCGAACATCCTTTAGGTTATTTATCAACAAGCCCATATTTTTATTATGACAATTTAGGTTGGAAGTTGTTAAATACAAAAAGTCACAATGAATTTTGGAATTATGCTCCAGTGTGTATTGGCAATGATGTTTGGATTGGCGATAATGTAATTATAAAAAATGGGGTTAAAATAGGTGATGGTGCAGTTGTTGGTTTGGGAGCAGTTGTAACAAAAGATGTTCCACCTTATGCGGTAGTAGCTGGAGTTCCTGCAAAAGTTATTAAATATCGTTTTTCAGAGGAGATAATTTCGGAACTTTTAGAATTAGAATGGTGGAATTTAGAAGAAGATGTAATTCGCCAAATTCCGTATGATAATATTGAAAAGGCGATTGAATTTATTAAATGTAAAGGTATTAAACATTCAACATAGATAAATATGCTTTTTTAGATTTAAAACAACTAATAAATTAATATATTTCAAATAAAAAGAACTCCATAATGGAGTTCTTTTTATTTGCCGAAGGCCGGACTCGAACCGGCACGTGGTTGCCCACACAAGATTTTGAGTCTAGCACGTCTACCAATTTCATCACTTCGGCATATATTCAATTGTCATACTTATATAATACCAAAAACATTTTAAATTTCAAATAAAATTTTAAAATTTTTTTTAATTAATAATTTTGATACAAAAAAGAATGATTAAATTCCCTTAAAACCCTTGTAAAATGCTTGATACGAGTGAGGGCTTATGAAGAAAATATTTGTATTAATTTTATTTGTTTTGTTATTTGTGTCTGTTGCAAATGCTACTGTAATGGAAGGTGGAGTTATGAAAACGGGCATGGGAAATTCTAAGAGGGTCGTTGATAGCGCAACAAATATGCCGGTTTCAGGAGCAAAAGTTATCTTGCCAAAATTGGACTATATTACAGTAACTGACGACAATGGAGCTTTTAGTTTAAATGCGAATATTAAATCGCCAACTATTTTATCTGTGCAAAAAGAGGGATATAGACCATTCTCTCTAACTATTGATGAAAAAATTGCCGCTAAACCTATTGTTGTCGGGATTGAAAAAAGTAATGTGCAAGATATTGTTATATCGTCTGAAATGTTTCATTTAGGTGATGACAATTATTCAGAAAACTCTGCCAATTCAGGCGAATTTAAAGGAAGATCTATCGGAGCGTATTTTTCAAAATCTTTCCAAATTGCACAAAACGCTTTGACTAAACAAAATTTCCTTGTAATTGGCTCTATTATAGGTATTGATACGTTTATGGCAAAGACAATGGGGCAAAATTCTGTTGCGCATGCTTTTTCTAGTCCGCCGGAAGTGTTTTTTAACGGGGTTAAAATCGCTGAAATACAGTTGAATGGTGACGGGCAGAAGATTAAAATTCCTAATAATATACTAAAAGTAGGGCAATTGAACGAAGTCACAATTCATACCGGCAGAAATCTAAGACAAACTGCGTATATTGATTATGATGATATTGAGTTCATGAATTTATATATAAAATCTGAGTAAAACTCCGCCATACTCTTGATATTCCGTAAATTGTATCATCTAAATAGATGATTTTTGTTACGAATTGTTAAGTTTTCTGATATAATAATTAAAGATTTCCTCCTGTTATGCCGTACATGAAAACATAAGGAAACAAAATGAAAGGAAACAAGTCATGGGTATGGCTGCATCGCAGGCAAGATTTTTAGGTCTTACTGCAAGAAAATCAAATACCGAATATGAAGGTCAGCAGATCAACCAACAAAGAACAACTTTGGCTAACCAATCTGCTAACTATTATAACCAGTTGCTTGGCATGACTGTTCCGGTTCCACCGTCAACAGCTGATTATACAAAAACAACTTACACTTTCACAGACGGTTCATTAAACAATTCAATTTCTACAATGATAGCAAAAGCAGATGGTAAATATCAAATTAGTTACACATCTTCTTGGACAAACGATTTTTCAGTAGTATCAACAGCTTCTACTATCTACACAAGAAAAGGTGATGAAGGCAATTATGACTACTATGTTGGTGCTAAAAAATTAAGAAAATTAGGCGAAGGCTTTAATGTTGATGCTGAAGGCAAATATGTTGCTGATGCAGATGGCTACAAAGATGAATATTTAAGTTCTTTGTCTGCTGAACAGTTGAAAAATTTAGTAGATGAAGAAAAGAAATACAAAGCTCAATTAGAAGAAAAATATGGCAAATCTGCTGAAGGTTATATGGTTAGATATGTACAAAATACTTCAACAGGAACATGGGCACCATATTTCGTTAACAAAGATGTATTAGAAGCTGAAACTACAGTATTTAGCGACACTGGTTCTTCTCAAAGTGCAATCAAAACATACACAATTGGTTCTGCAAAAGAAACAGAAGAAATCAAAGGTGTTGAAGCTAGATTAGAACAAGATTCTACAGGACGTATCATCAGTATTACATTGAACCCAGATGATCCGGCTACAAAAGTTACTTATGCTGTAACAACTAACACTGTAACTGATCAAGCTAAATACGATGATGCTATGAACCAATATGAATATGATAAATATGAGTATGATCAATCTATCCAAAATATCAATGCTAAGATTGAAGTTATTCAAGCAGAAGATAAAAACCTTGAATTACGTTTGAAACAGTTAGATACTGAACAAGATGCAATTCAAACTGAAATGGATGCAGTTCAAAAAGTTATCGAAAAGAACACTGAATCTACATTCAAAACATTCGGGTAGACGAGGTCTACTTCCACATAGCTTACAACTGCTTAAGAGGCGCTTTTGCAAAAAACTTAATATTACAAATATTATTGAAATGGCGCTTTATACAGTTGAACGCACTCGGGTATTGCCCGTAATAAACTGAATAAACCAAAAAACTTAACCCTCGCATCTGTTTTGCTTTAAATGTTTGCGAGAATATAATAAAAATTTTATATTTTGTTTCCTTAATTAACTTACGACTTTTTCAACAAAAGTCGTTTTTTATTATGTTTAAGTCAAATTTAAAAAAATCAATTATAAAATATTTTTTAGTCTGTCAATAACAAATTCCATTGCACCTTGTTGAGAAGCAAAAACAGTTTTGCAATCCTCGCAAGCTTGTGCATAAAACTCTTTATCTGAAAGTAATTTTGCCATATAATTTGTTAATTCTTGCGGAGTTTTTACAACTTTACCTGCTTTTGAACGACCTAAAATCCAATAAATATCTCTGAAATTATGGATAGATGGGCCAGAAATTGCCGGTTTGTCATAAACAATTGCTTCAAGCGGGTTGTGACCTCCGGTTTTGTTAAAACTTCCGCCAATGAATGCAAAATCACAGATTTGATACATTTTGCTAAGTTCGCCCATCGTGTCAAGAATAATGATTTCGTTATTTTCAAAAGTGTCATTATTGGAGCGCTGACCGAATTTCAAACCAGTTTTTTCTGTTAAACTTTTTACTTCGTTCAATCTCGTTAAATGTCTTGGCGCAATTAAAAGTTTGATGTCCGGAAAATCTTTTTTGAGTTTGGTAAAAGCGGTTAAAACAATCTCGTCTTCCCCCTTGTGGGTACTTCCTGCTATAATAATTCTGTTTGATCCTTTTCCGATTTCTATATCTGTACTAATTCTTTTTACATCGAATTTGAGGTTTTTCATAACCTGTGTTTTGCTTTCAGGTGCGCCAATTTGAATGAATTTATTCTTATCTTCTTCGCTTTGTGTAAGGATTTCAGTATAGTTTTTGAATAATTCTTTAAAAAATCCCTTTAAAAATCTGTATGATTTGAAAGTTGCATCAGAAATTCTACCGTTGATTACAAAAAGTGGTATATTTTTGTTATGGCAATATGCTGCAAAAGTAGGCCACAATTCTGTTTCAGCAATCAAAACAACGCTAGGATTAATCTTGTTTAAGAATTTTTCTACGCAGAATGTAATATCGAATGGAAAATATGTAATAAAGTCTGCGATATTATCATATTTTTTGTGCGCAATCTCTTGACCGGTCTTTGTTCCGGTGGTTACAACAATTTTGTAGTTAGGAAAGGTTTCTTTTGTTTTTTTGATTAAATTTTCAAGAGCAATGACTTCTCCAACAGAAACTCCATGAAACATAATAACTTTGTCACCCAAATCAGGAGCATCAAAATCTCCGAATTTTTCTTTCCATCCGAAAGATTTTCCCTCGATTTTTCTAACTGCTGCATATACAGGTAACGAGATTATGAATAAGATTGTTGATAAAATTCTATAAATAAGCATGCCATGATTATAGCATAAAATCTATTGTTGGATGTTAATAACAGATTTATTTAAGTGAAAGTTATGCGCCCCTTTCAACACATGTTTTTCCCTATTGACAAGTTTTTTAAAAAATCTTAAAATACTGGTATGGCTATAGCATATTTAAGTTTAGGCTCAAATAAAGGTGACAGAATTGGATTTGTGCAACAGGCAACAAGTCTTTTGAATGCTGCTGACGGGATTTCTTTGATTAGAACTTCTGCTTTTTATGAATCTGAACCGTGGGGAATGGATACTAAAAACTGGTTTGTAAATGCAGTTGTCGAGATTAAGACAACTCTTTCTCCGCAAAGATTATTGAATGAATGTCAAAGAATTGAGGCTCAATTAGGGCGTAAACGTGATATTGAGGCGAAAGGTTATCAAGATAGAACAATAGATATTGATATTTTGTTCTATAGTAAAGAAATTGTGAATGATGAAAACTTGACAATTCCTCATAAATATTTGCATTTGAGAGCTTTTACGCTAGTGCCATTGTTGGAATTAATTCCAAATTTTGAACATCCTGTTTTGCATAAAACAATTACTCAATTGCATGATGATTTAGAAAATCCTGAGATGGTGTTTTTGTATGGTACAAGAGTTGAAATCTAAGGTCGTAATTGTTGGTGGCGGTCCAGCGGGGTGTATATGTGCGTATTTTTTGCAAAATGATTTTGAGGTTACTGTTATTGAAAAAAATTCTCCTCTAAAAACTCTTTTGCCTACGGGTGGTGGGCGATGCAATCTGTGTCATGCAGAATTTGATTTTAAAGAGTTAGCAAAAAATTATCCCAGAGGCGAAAAGTTTTTATATTCTGTTTTTTCAAAATTTTCTACATCTGATACGATTGAATTTTTTGAAAAAATTGGAGTTAAAACTTATGTACAAGAAAACCTGCGAGTTTTTCCGCAATCTAATAGCGCCAAAGATGTTAGAGAACAGTTTTTGAATAGTTTAAACAAAGTTAAATTTGTGAGAGAAAATGCGTTGAGAGTAAATATTTTAGAAAACGGATTTTCTGTTGTGACTGATATTGGTGCGTATAAAGCGGATTATGTGGTTATTTCTACTGGTGGACATTCTACTTTTGATTTGATTAAGATGTTGGGGCATAAGATTGTTACTCCAAAACCTGCACTTGTCGGTCTTTTGACAAAAGAAGATTTTTCTTCTATTAGTGGAGTAGTGATAAATGATGTTTTGTTCACACACAGGGGAATTTCAGGTCCGAAAATTTATACGATTTCGTCATTGAGAGCTAGGGACAATTTCCCATATAAATTAAGTTTCAACTTTATTGATGATATTGATTTGCAAGATTATTTAAACCAAAATCCTCATAAATCTATTAGGAATTTGATTGCGGAATTTGTCCCAAAATCTTTTGCGGATTATGTTTTGTATAATTTGAAAATTGAAGCTGAAACGAAATGTCACAGAATTGATGGTAAAACAAGAGATAAAATTCTTGATAAGTTGCACAATTTTGAGGTTACAGTGACCGGAACTTTCCCTGATGGAGAAGTTGTGACAGCTGGAGGAGTAGATTTAAAAGAAATAAATTCTAAAAATATGGAATCCAAAATTGTTCCGCATATTTATTTTTGCGGAGAAGTTTTGGATATTGACGGTTTTTGTGGAGGTTTTAATCTCCAAAACTGCTGGTCAACCGGTTATGTTGCCGCACAAGGAGTTATAAACACTTCTATTGTATAAAACTTTTCCAATATGCTTTTGAGTTGTCGTCAGGATTTATATCTATGCTCGCCCAATATGCACAACATACTCCGTTTGTTATTGAGTCAGTTTCTTTTTTTGTGCAAGTACAAGAATGATTATTACCTAAAACAGCACTTCCGTTTATTTGATCATTTATTGTTTGAGGATTGCCTATTGGAATGATTTTCCCATCTTTTGTTGGTCTAAAACTAAATATATCAACTCCCAATTGATTTGGTCTTTTATAATAACCATTTACGTCTACGGAAATTATTGGACATTTTGAGTTTGAAACTCCAAATTCAAAATAAAAAGTTCTTTTTTGAATATCAACCGCACCTCCGTCATCAAATAAGGTTTGTGGAACTGTTTTAGTCCCAGTAAGATTTTTGATTTGGTTAGAACCTAAAATTTGAGATTTAGATGTCCCATCACCTGTATAATATTCTATAAAAGCATCGCTTGTAGCTTTAGATGAGGCGTAACCACTTTTAGTTTCATCCCACATCTGCCAATTATATTCACAAATGTTCATATCATAATCTTTTATAAAATTTTGGTTAACCTGTTGCAGTTCACTATATGCCTTTTTAAACTGTGTTTTCAATACAGTTTTTCTATGGTTTGCAATAAGTGCCGGCATTGTCATAGCCGCAACAACACCGATTATGCCGAGAGTGATGAGAACCTCAGCTAGAGTGAAAGCTCCACACCAATGTTTGAAGTATGAACCAACACTGTCACAGAGGGCTACGTGCGTAGCACCGGCTTGTTTTAGTGAAAAGTGAGAAGTGAAACGTGAAAAGTCCGTATCGTTATGAATAAGTGAATGGTGAGTGGTGAATAGTGAGTAGACCTTATCGGTAAAGTTATTTTGGTTCATATCTCCAAAACATGTCATTGCGCACTTGTTGCGCAATCTTTTATTAGTATTTTCCACTGTGATTTGTTTGTTTTTCATGAATTAAACTCCTTAAATTAATAAGATTTATTAAATAATATAAGTCAGTAATGATATATTATATATCATTACTGACCTAAAATGTCAAATCGATTTAATATTGCTAAAATCTAATTATGCTAAAGAATAACCTATCAGCTATTATGGGAGCTAAGCGAATAAAAATATACGAATTGGAAAAGATATCCGGAATTAGTCGTAGCACTATTACCAGATTGTATTACAATCAAACTAATACAGTGAGTTTTAATACAATCGAAAATATTTGCAAAGCGTTGAACTGTACTCCTGGCGACTTGTTTGAAGTTGTTGATTAGCCTTGAATTTTTCCGCTTGCTAACATCTCTTGTTTCAAGTCCTCTTTTACTTGGAAACCTTCGTTGTTTTTGCCAAATTTTCTCATAGCAACCATAAGGGCTGGAGCCAAAACACCCAATGCTCCGATACAAGCTCCGATGTTTAGAATGATTGAACTTCTTTTTGCTTTTTTTACGTTTTTCAAGAAAGCTTCAATTGACTTGTCTTTTACATCTGTTGCTTTAAAGTTTTCAAATTTTTGGCTTAATTTTTTTAGTTTGCTTGCTACTCCTTGAAATTCGTCATAATCAATAAATTGTCTGTAATCTACGTCATCTGCTTGAGTGGCTTTTTTTAGTGTTGGGATGATGTCAGACATTTTAGCCATTTTTACAACAAAATCATCTGGGTTGTTGTGGATATAATCAAGCATGCTGTTATAAGAAATTAGTTTCAAAACCTTTTCAGAACTTTTTGCAAGAGAACCGTCTTTGAAAGCTTTTGCCAAATCTTCGCTTTCAATAACTCTTGCATCCAAATCAATTGCAACTGGTTTTTGAGTATTCTTTTCAGCTCTGTTTTCTAGAAATTTTTGAATAGGTTTGCTTGCAAAATACATAAACGCCCAGAAAGAACCTTCTTTGATTGCATAACCGGCAAGTTCTTGTTTATTCCTTGATTCTGCAAGTCTTTCTGCGGTAATTGAACCATCTAAAATCATAAGATTTTTTACCGGATTGTACATAAATTCTGAAATACCTCCGGTAAATGCAGGTTGGTCTTGGGTTTTGTTTTGGTGTAAACCATTAAATGCTGCTTTGTTTGCTGGTTTTGTATATAAAAATTTATCTTTATTGTCTTTGTTTTCAAGCTGCATCTCTTTGAGAATTTCTTTTTGAGCAGCTTTTTTTGTTTGTAAGTGTCTATATTTTGTTAAACCTGCGTATGAAAGGATTGTTAATGCGGTTGATACTACGAATTTACCCATTGCAAGATTTTTGCTGAATTTAGGGTTTTTAGTAGCATTTATAATGCTCTCTTTGATAGAAGAATCTGCGTAATTGATGGTTTTGTTTATAAGTTTTTTTCTTTTTTTAGAAAAATTTCTAACATCAAAATTAGGATCAATTTTTAATGCTTTGTATAATGTGAAATCTAATAACTTTTTATATGCCGGAATACCAAAAAGCCAAATAGCTTGCGTTCCGAATTCATCTAAAAATCTGTCTTTACCTTCTAATTCATCGCCTGTGATGTATGAACCTGCTGTCAAGCCTACACTGTTTGCGATATCTTTTATTGCCATAGGAACAAGCGAATTACTGTTCCCGAGTTTTGAATATATATAACTAGCTGAAATTGCCGGAATCATTTTAACCTTTCCGTGACATAATGCCACTCAATAATTAAGTACTATAGACCCCAAATTAAGTTCATTAATTTGACGATAGGGGCATTCGCCTTTATTATTGAGTTTCGTCGGATATTTCTGTGCATTCTTCTACCTTTCACTTTTACTGTAAGTATCATCAATATAAATATTTGCCTGTTTGGCGGGGTATATTTACGATTATTAACATAAGAAAATGACCTTTCGGGGGGAAAGGTCTTGTTAATGAAAAAATCTATTCACGACAACAAATGAGCGTGCTTTACAACAAGCCTTTCATAGTTCTCACAATTCGTCGTAATTGGTTCATAATAATCATACTTTTATGATACACGAAAAAAAATTTTTGTAAAGATGTAAAACTTCTTTTGAAGAATTAAAAAAAGATTTAATTGATAATAAATACATATGGATGGATTAAACTCTTAATTAAAAAAATAGAAAATACACGATTTTTCTATTAAAAATAGTATTAACTTTTTAGTATAGGATTCATTTAATTAGATTTAAATGTTTGCTAACAGGAAGTATTGTACTTTTTTGTTCATATTGATAATACATCGCTTCTCTCAAAATATTACATAATTTTGCAAACATCTTTAGTTCAGCTTTGCCATACTGCGTATCAAAAAAGCTTTCTCCATTCAAGGTCGCATCTTTTAAATACTCAAATAAATCTTGCTCTGAATGTAAACTATATGCAATACAAGGACTTTTAAGCTCTTGATTTATTTTACATAATGTTTCAATTTTGTTTTTGGTTTCACTTAGTGTAACATCATTTTCATTTTTATCGAAATACAAAGCTGAATAGTCATGATATGTTTGATAAAATGTAATAATATAGTCTTTGCTTAATTCAGTCTCATTGTATAGCATTTCTATAAAATCAAAAAAAATCACAAATTTACTACCTAGCAATACATTTAAACTGTTACCAAGATCCTTTAGTAAATAATCACAACTATAATTTTGAGTAATTCCCGTATTTACTATGGTTGCAATTTTGTTTATTAAATATTTTAATTTATGGCAATCATTGTCAGCTATTTTAGCATAAAACCTTCCTCCCTTCATTCCTTCTTAATTTCATTTTTATGCCTAAAAATGTTATAACTTTGTGTCTTTTATCACTAGAATTTACAACTGAAAAAATTTGTTGTAAAAAGGTTAACTTTGTGTTTGCTACAGGAACCCAAGAACCATTAAAATGATGAACAGCATAAGATACATCCTTTAAATAATTGCAAAAAACATGAGAAGGATAAATAACACAATTTTCCTCTAGAACTTTTAATTCGTTTTCATCATAAGGACCTACAAAACCATATTTACGTTGAAAATAATCGGTAACCCTGCGAGTATTTGTATATAAATTAAAACTTCCATCAGGCTCTATAAAATGTAAATAACTATATTCATCTAATAAATCTTTAATTATTTTATTTCCTTTTTTAGCCCCAACTACAGCCGTAAAAGGGGATATATAACCATTCCAATTTTCATATCCACTAAAGAAATCTAAATTTAAAAACTCATCAAATGGTTTAAATATCTCATTATCAGTATCAAAATAGATACCACCTCTATTATAAAGTGCATATAATCTGAAATAATCAGAAATGAATGCGTATTTTTTTGCTTTATATGCTTCCTGAACATATAAATTATTACAATGTTTTAAGTCTTCATCATTCCATTCTCTTATTTCATAATCTGGAAGATATTTTTTCCAACTGTTTATACACTGTTTAACAAAATCAGGTTTAGGTTTATTTCCAAACCAACAATAATGAATTATTTTAGGTATCATTTTTATTCCTTTCTATTATAAATTTTATATAATATATTTATTCTTAATGTATTTATTACTTTAGTGTTTAGTCAAATTAAAATGTATCTTTATCCACAATAAATTTATATGAAAATACTCTTTTTTTATAGTTATTGAAAAAATATGTTTGAGTATATTTTTTAATTTGTTTTTTATTTTGTTGATTTTAAAAGTTTTTACCATTGCATTACTTGCAATTAAATTTTGGAATTTATCTCTGTTATTTAACAAATATTTTGGATATTTCTCATCAAGATAACAAAATTCAAATTGATAATTTTTTCTATCAAATAAATCTTTTCCACTTAGTACCCTTCTTTTTATAGCATCTATATCTGTATATTCAGATTGGTTGAATTCCTGATGAGAACCTGTCAATAATTTCGTTTTGATTCTTTCAAATCCACCCAAATAACTAAAATGCCATCCCCCCCCAGGAATATGTTTACAGTCTGAATACATTCGAATTTTATTTGCTGTTGTACCTTTATCTAATTCTTGTGGAGAATTTATAGAATAATTATCATTTATATCATCTAATATGTGTTTAAAATCTGAATAAGTTAAAATTTTTGTTCCACAATTCCATATTGGAGTTTTTATATTTTTACAATTCACAAAATAATAATAAAAATCCATATCTAGAGCTTTTAAACCGGGTTCATCCTTTACTTTTAAGATTACTTCTGGTTTTGGAATTTCATCTAAATCAGATATCATTATTATGTCATCATCATTACAATTTTTTATACCTTTTGCTATACTATTTCTCAACCAAACTTCATTTGTCCAACTTGTTTTATATTCAGGATAATCATCAACAATTACATGTATAATTTTTTCTTTAAATTGAGCAAATTTTTCTTTATTTTCGTCAAAAAACAATCTTTTTTTTTGATTACAAAAATTCTTTGTACCTTCTACTAATACAAATTTATCTACTATCTCATTTAAGATGTTAAGCCTTAAATCTAATAAATCTAATTCATTAAAAAATACGAAACAATCATAAATCATATTTATTCTCCTTTAATAATAAATTTATAAGTTTTTCAAATCTAGGAAACTTATATTTCAATATATTTTTAATTAATAAATATCTTGTCCTTTCATCTAATTGGATGTCAGCACAAATATTCTTGATTAAATTACTAATTTTTTTTCTATTTTTTTTAGGCAAGTTACAAAATGCATATTCTATTGCATGTTGACAGAATAGCTTATTATAAGCAATCATTATTTTTGAATATTCACTACATTGCTCAGAGAAATGAGTTCTTATAAAATCATAAGAATTTTTCATGCAATAAAAAATGCTTATACGTTTATCGCTATCAAATAAATTATTATTTCCATGCAGTATGTATTTATAATAAGGTTTGTTTATATAAGAAATTTTTTCTGCAATTAAAAGATACCTAAATGCAAAATCTAAATCTTCGCCTATCTGAGTTCCTGTAAGAAATTTTATATTAAATTTTTCTATTAAATCTTTACGAAATATTTTGTTCCAAACTGAAGCTATAAGAATACCTTCATTTATAAATGCATATTTTTCTTGAATATTATCAAGATTTCTTATTATATGAGTATTACCTAAAACCTCAATACCACAAATTGAAATATCAGAGTATTCTTTTTCCATTTTTTCTATCATTTCATTATACATGTTTTCATCAATAAAATCATCTTGATCTAAAAACGTAATATAATCTCCTGTTGCAATTTTTATTCCATTATTTCTTGTAGCACTAACACCTTGATTATTTTGTTCTACAACTACAATTCTTTTATCTTTTTCTGCATATTTTTTTATAATATTAATAGACATATCAGAAGAACCGTCAATAATACAAATTAATTCAAAATTTTGATATTTTTGATTTAATACAGAAGTTATAGATTTATCTAAATATTTTTCTCCATTAAATATTGGCATTATTATCGAAAGTTTTTTCATAATATTTTTTCCCATACTTTTGTATCATTATTATATCGTTTTACTGGTTTTGCAGGATTACCAACAACCACAGTAAAATCCGGAATATCTTTTGTTACAACACTTCCTGCACCAATAATACAATGTTTACCTATTTTTATACCATCTAAAATAGTTACATTAATACCTATCCAAGAATCATCACCTATTGTAATCCCTTTAGATATACAAGATTGTTTATATATTGGTTTATCAATATCATCATAACAATGTTGATTAGGAATAATATTAACAAAAGAAGAACATAAAACATTATCTCCTATGGTTAGACCACCTTGACCGGATAAAAAACAAAAATCACCTATATTTACATTATTCCCAATATGTATAAATCCGCCTGCACTCTGTAATATAGAATATCTATGAATATTACTGTTTTTACCCATTACAAAACTATTTTTTCCACAAGCTGCTATTGTTACACCCTGATAAATATTATTAAAACCCAATAATTGAATATTCTTTATATTAGAAAAATGACAACTTTCAAAAACAGATATATTAATATTTTTAAAATATCTTAACCCTCTTATTTTTTCAATAATGCCCATTTATTTTATCCCTTTATTTTCTAATATCGGACTCAACACACTATACAACATGTGACATATTGACATGTGAACATCTTCAGTAACTTGCATATTGTTTACATCTGCGTGAATAGATACATCAACGATATTTTTTAATTTACCACCATCAAATCCTGTTAAACCAACTGTTTTTGCTCCTAAATGATTTGCATATTCAACAGCATTCAAAATATTTTTAGAATTTCCACTACCTGAAATTCCGATTACAACGTCATCTTTTTTTAAGAAATTCTTTAATTGTTCTACAAATACGTTTTCGTATCCCAAATCATTTGAATAAGCCAACATTGTTGCAATATTGTCATTTAAACAAATCATTTTAAATCGAATATCTTTTTTATAACTCAAGCCTTTATTAAAGTCACAAGTAAAATGACTTGCAGTTGATGCAGAACCACCATTACCCATAATATAGATGTTATTGCCGTTTTTTCTTGCCTCTAGCAATAAATCTACAAAAGAAATAATCGCATTTCTATCTAGACCATCAACAGATTGTTTTAACAAATCAAAGTAATTATCAATTGCTTCTTTCAATTTACACAACCTTCCTATATAAATCTCGTTTATTGTAGTAAATAACCTGTGTGCCTTTACTATCAAAAGAGAAGTTTATTTCTCTTAAATCCTGCAAAGCTTTTCTAACTCTTGTTCTATGTTGTTCTTCAACATAAAACAACAAAAATCCACCGCCGCCGGCACCAAGAAGTTTGCCGCCTAATGCACCATTTTGCATCGCAAGTTCATAATAATGGTCAATATCCGGATTAGAAATTCCGTTTGCAAGTTCTTTTTTATACCTCCAACCTGTATGAAGAATTTCTCCCATTGCGTTGATATTACCTTTTAGCAATTCTTCTTTTAAGTCTTTAGACAATTGAACCATTTTATGTAGATTATTAATTTTTGCCTCGTCATTAGTCGTATTCTTCTTTTGTTCGGCTAAAATACTGCCTGCTGCACGAGTTTTACCTGTGTAAAACATTAATAAATTTTTCTCTAAAACTCTATATGCATCAGTTTGCAAGTATAATTTTTCAACATCAACAACACCATCTTTTTGGAACTCAATAAAATTTAAGCCCCCGCATGCACAAGCATATTGGTCTTGTTTTCCGATAGGTTCTTTTAAATCTTCAATTTCAACCTTACAAGCCAATTCCGCAATATCTTCCTTGTTCATATATTTATCTGTATAAACATTACAAAGATTAATTAAACCAACAGTAAAAGCACTTGAGGATGCTAAGCCTGTCCCAGACGGAATATCGGCACTAGAATTAAAATCGACTCCCTTAATTCCATATTTTTCAAACACTGTTCTAATAATAGGGTGCTGTATGTCCTCTAATGTTTTCGCTTGTTCCGTTCTTGAATATTTTAATAAGTAAGATTCATCATCAAAATATGGGTGCATTGATAAATAGATATATTTATTTATTGAAACGCTCAATACCGAGCCACCAAATTTTTCATAGTAATTTCTTAAATCGCTGCCACCACCGGCAAAACTTATTCTAAAAGGTGTTCTTGTAATAATCATATTTTGTCTTTCTATTTTACCTGTACTCTTAAATCTTTATCTAAAATATATCTGATAGATTTTCTAACAGCATCATTTGATGAAACTTTCGGATTCCAACCTAATGAGTGAATTTTATCTAAGCTATAACTAAATGCAGGTACATCACCTACCCAGCCTTTATTTCCGCCAGTGTATTTAATTTCTGCATTTAAGCCCATTTCTTCAATAACCATTTCAGCCATTTCTCTTACTGTGGTTCTTGATTCAACCCCTAAATTGAAGTAATTGATTTGTTCATTTGTTGTATTCCAAACCAACAAAATTGCTTCTACCAAATCTTTTACATACAAATAAGGTTTAATTTGTGTTCCATCACCCAAAACCTCTAATTCATTCTTATTTTTTCTCAATTTATTAATGAAGTCATAAATCGCACCATGTGTAGCACGTTCACCAACTACATTTGGAAATCTTGTAATCCAAGCTTTAAAACCGTAGTTTTCACAAAAACTTGAAATATATGCTTCAGACGCCAATTTAGATGCACCGTAATGTGAAATTGGGAATAATGGTCCATAATTTTCTGTTACTGAAACTCCTGTGTCCCCATATATTGCGGAAGTTGATGCAAATACAATATTTTTTACGCCATACTCTTTCATACCAAGCAAAACATTATATGTAGTAGTTAAAGTATTATCAAAATCTACATTTGGATTTGCGTGGCTTTTTGCAATATCTGAATTTGCTGCCATATGAAAAACTGTGTCAAAATTACCATTTTTAAATATTTCAAAAAGAGTTTCTTTGTCTAAAATATCACCTTTAATAAATTTGAAATTAGTATTTTTTTGAGCTTCTTCAATATTACTTAATCTTCCTAGCGACAAATTATCAAAAACAGTTATTTTATGTCCTAATTCAAGCAAAGCATCACTCAAATGGCTTCCAATAAATCCTGCACCACCTGTAATTAAAATATTTTTACTCATTATCTACTCCTTTTAAAATGTAATTAACAGCATCTTTTAAATCTTGTGCTATATAATCCGCACCTAAATCTTTTTTTATAGATATTGTTCTGCAATTGGCATTTTTTCCGGCATCAATATCTCTTTGACTATCACCAATCATCCAAGAATTTTCTAAATCAATATTTAGCTCTTTTTTTGCCCTAAATAGCATGCCTGCTTTTGGTTTTCGGCATTCACAATCAATTTTTAATTCTTTAATTTCGCCATCAAAACCTTTTTCAGGATGATGTGGGCAGTAATAAATTCCATTCAAATAAGCATGTTGTTCACCTAAAAGTGTTTCCATTTTTTTATGAGTATTTTCAACTTCTTCAAAAGTAACAAACCCTTTTGCAATCATTGGTTGATTGGTAACAACTACAGACAAATAATCACTCTTGTTTATTGATTTTATTGCTTCAGCTACACCATCTAAAAGTTCAAAATCTTTGCATAAAGGTTTTGAAACCATATCCTTGTTGATAACTCCGTCTCTATCAAGAAAAATACAAGGACGTTTGTTTTGTTTGTTTAATCTTGCAACTTTACCTGTTAAAAAGTCGTTTTTTACGGCTTCAAATCTGTCTGCTGTTCCCATATCTTTAATATATTCAGGAGTTTTATACCCGATTAAAGTTTCGCCTGCTTCAACAACTTTTGACAAAATATGTTTACCAAAGTCTTGAGAAACACCCTCTTCAATATATTGAAATATTTTTGGCGAAAAAATATAAACCGCCGCATTAACTAAGTTTTGATAATACTCGCCATCTTGATGAGGTTTTGGTAAAACTTTAGTAACTTTATTGTTTTTATTTATTTCTAATAAGTCGCTATCATAAGGATGATCGTTAGGATGAATAATTGTCGTTCCGATAGAATCATATTGTTTATCAAATTCAATAAAAGAAGCAATATCAAAATCCATAACAACATCACCATAGAATACTAAAAATCTATCGTTTAACTTACCATCAAGAAGTTTCAAGCTACCTGCTGTACCTAATGGATAAGGCTCAACAACGTGATGAATTTTTACTCCAAACTTAGAACCGTCTTCAAAGTATTCTTCAATAACATTTGCCAAATGACCTGATAAAATAAATACTTCATCAATGTCATATCTTTTTGCTAAATCAATTTGATGTTTAAGCAAAGGTTTATCCCCAATTTTAACCATTGGCTTTGGAATATCTTTAAGTCCTAATCTTGTACCTTTTCCACCTGCTATAATTACTAACTGCATTTATATTTCCTCCTTAATAGAAATTTTCAAGCCTAAAATTCTTATAACTTTGTATAGTTTTCTACCTGAAAATTCACATCTGATTGAAAATATTTTTTGTAATAAAGTTAGTTTTGGTAAAGGGTATTGAATTATTAAATTTTTAATTTTTGGGGGTAAATTTTCGTCTGTTTTTAAAATATTTAAAATATTATTTCTAATATTTTCAGAATCTTTAACTACTTGTTCATTATTTTCATAACTTCTGTTTTCGCCATTATCACGATAATATAATAAAACTTCTTGAATATTATAAAAATTTAAATATCTCACGGCTCTTGACCATAAATCATAGTCTTCGCAATAGTACTTGTTCTCATATCTTAGTTTATATTTATCAAAATCTGCTTTTCTAAACATTACAGTTGGATGCCCAATGCAACACTCACCAAAAAAATCTAATATTTTGGGCATTTCAATATGTTTTACAATTGATTGTTTAGGAAAAATTTCAAACCACGAACCAATAACAGAATAATCTATATTAGTCTCTAAAAAGTTTACTTGTTTTTCAAATCTAGTAGGTAATGAAATATCGTCAGCGTCCATTCTAGCAATATATTGACCTTTAGCAAGGTTAATACCATAATTTAAAGCATCAGCTAAACTTAAGGATTCTAATTTTTGATAATTAATTCTTTCGTCATTAAAAATTTTTATGACATTTTCTTGAGCATTTGTCGTAGAATCATCAATAATAATAAATTCAAAATCGGTGAAAGTTTGATTAAGAATACTTCCTATAGATTCTCTTAAATATTCTTCTTTTGTATTATGCACAGGCATTACTACTGAAACCTTTGGCATTATAATACGCCTCCAACAATCTTGCATTCTTTCTTAATAGTTCTAATATCACTTCCACAACAAATCTCTTAACTTTATATCAAATATGTAATGAAAGAAATTTATACTAAATTCTACCACAAAAAATATAAAAAGTTTACATTTGTTATCAATAATTACAATTATTTACAGATATCCAAAACTTAATATATACTTGATTCTTCAGCACTTTGACTCTTAACCATATATCAATAAAGTTAAGAGCCGTTAAAAGCGTAATATACTTGATATTTAGGTATATTAATTTTTTATTATTTATAATATCTTCACATTTTGTTTTCAAATTTGAAAATAAATTTGTTTCTGTTAATATTGAAATAAGCAAATCAAAAATAACAAATTCACAAAATTGATAAACTGTTAAGAGTTCAAAATGTTATGTTCTCTATTGTTATTAAAGGATTTTACCCTATAAAATAAAGTTGTTATAACTATCATCAATTTGGTCTTGTTCAATTCCAATATATCTCAATGTAATTTGAGGAGCGGAATGATTAAAGATTTTTTGAAGGATTGCAACATCTTTAAATTTTTGATAATGATGATAACCAAAAGTTTTTCGCATTGTATTCCCAGTAAGGACGATTGTCGGTGTTATCCATTTGAGTTTTGTATCGTCCTGTCATATATGCAGTTTGCATATTTACTGAATAAATAGTTTTAAGTCGATACATAGAACCAAGTTGAACTTTTTCGGCATTACCTTTTGAATCAACTACAATTTGTTCACCCCACCAACCTTTTTTCTGAAGAGTTGGTTTAAGTTCTTTTTGAAAGGATTGAAAAGTTTTACCTTCTTCAAGAGCTTTATCTAATGCTGAACGAATATCTTTTAAAATATCCTCTCGCATTACTTTTGCGACAGTAAAGGATTTTTTGTGCGCATCTTGCCAAACTTCGTACCAATCCCAAGTGAACGTATTACTTTTGAGGTCCACGACCTGTAATTACATCTTGAACAGTTGCACCAACAGGTGCATCTACAATACCCATCGCTCTAATTTTGTTGCAGATGGGATTTGATTGCATACACATTTTATAACGATGCAACAAAATACGAGCCAATCATAGAAGCAAATCCAAACATACCAAACCAAGTATAATCATTCAAAGGACAAATAAATCAATCTACCCGTACAAATCAAACCATGCTTTCCATTACAATTATAAAGTCTAAATCGTATTAGATTCTGCATGAAATTTTGTCATTTGAAAGGTTTTTTGCAAAAAAATAACACCCCTTCGGGTGTTCTTCTTTTTTTTATAAAATACCCCCAAGCGAATTCGAATCGCTGTCTACACCGTGAAAGGTTTTTGCTACCCGTTTTTATGTGTTTAATTGATTTAATGGATTTAATAAAATCAAGCAATATCTTGATTTTTTATTTTGATACATTTGATTAATTTGATAAATTTTATGTATGATGGTATTACTTTGGTATCATTTTTATAAAATATAAAAAAGTATGAAATAAACTCATATTGAGTCTTTTGACGATTCTGTTATAACATAAAATCTTATTGCTGTATAATATTGATAAGGACAGGAGTATATAATATGGATAAAAAAGATTATATCGTAAATCAATTAAGAAGAACATTTAATAAGAAATATGAGAATTACTGCATAACAAGAATTTATCATCTTCTTAACAGGAACGATGTACAAATCATTACTCAACAAATGTTTAGACGGAATGACGGTAAAATTGCATTGGCAGATTTGTATTTCCCTCAATTAAACTTGTCTGTAGAAGTAGATGAAGGGCATCATAAGTTTCAGGCAGAAGCAGATGACAAAAGAGGTCATGAGATTGAAGAAAATAAGAGTTTAAGAGCCCAAAAACTTATTGCTCTTGGTGAAGTCATTTATGATTACTTTGATGAAGAAAGAATTGATGTAACTACAAACATTGAAAGCATAAACTCTCGTATTGATGAAATTATCTTGCTTATAAATAAAAGGATTGCTGAATTGGGTGATAGATTTAAGCCATGGGAATGCTGTGATAAATCATCAAATGATTACATTAAACTCGGAACAATAGAATGTAAAGATAATGTCAGTTTGAGGACAGTACAAGAAGTATCAGAATTATTTAATAGGGGTTATAAAGGTAATCAAAAATGCTTTTTTAGTACAAATGAGAATAAATATTGGGTTTGGTGTCCGAAATTAAAACTTGAAGATACGGATTACAAAGGAAATAAATATAAGAATGAAATAAGCCGTGACGGTAAATTTATTTATGAAACAGAAGAAGATAATCCTGATTTTTATAAGAATGAAAGACCTAGACTACGATATGTATTCCCTAAATATGTAGATGTAACAGGTGCTGAAAAATATAAATTCAAAGGGATTTACAGATTTAACAGAGAACTTTCAGACAAAACAAAGAAAGCCGTATGGGAAAAGGTCGGAGAATCTATTGATTTAAAACAGTATTTTGAATAACCGTTTTAGTTACTTTGACTTATACATTCTGCCTTTGTGATAATACCAAAGTATGTGGTCAAATCCGTTTCTACTTATTTTATTCCCTGTTGTTTTTGCTGCTTCTTCTATGATATTACCAACGATATTCCAATATAACGGATAAACATTTATATCATTATTTTTAATTGCATCTTTATATTCTTTAGAGAGAATAACACCATATCTATCAGCATAATAAGGAATAACTTTCCTTAATATACCATCATAAATTGAATAGTTATCTCTTCTCTCATCATTCTCGTCAAATAAATACAGACAAGAGTAATGACAGAATTTACTTGCAAAAGATGGATTTTTTCTTTCTGCATTAGTTTCTTTTGCAATTATTTCATATAGTTTGAAATTTGAATCGATTGGATTTGATAAATAATGTAAAAAATCCTTCCTTGTAATTTCTGATATTCTTTCTGCTATTTCAATTCTACCTTCAATTCCTTTATATCCTTGTTTATGAGCATTTAGATGTGTACTATTCTCGCTATCTATGGCAGATACAAGACTGAATATAATATCATTATCTATACAGTTAAGTTCAGAATTATTGTTTAGTTTATCTAATTCCTTTTGAAAAATGTTAAACCAATAAGCAGATGAACCTTTAAAACTTTTACCTTTTGGCTCTGCATTTTCATCACCACTTCTTGAATAAGAAGAGTCTGTGTATATCATTGCTTCAACTCTTGCCACATTATCCAATGTTAATTCAACTAATTTTTTATTAGTTTTATCCATGGTTAGAGTATAATTTTTAGATATTTCTTTTTCTAATTCAATGTTCATATCTATTCAATCCTGTTGTTTAGTATATTTTCATGCATATCGTTCATACTTCTATTTTATTATATCAGACTTTTTTATTTGATTTTTCTAAAAAATTTAATCAAGATTTTTTAATTAAAATAAAGGAAGTAATCTTGATTAAATCAGAAAAATATATCAACTATGACGGCAGTGTAACTTACTATTTGTACGATGGAGAGGACAACTTCTTTGAATACACTGTTACAAAAAGGATGGACAAGGCAGATATCCTTGATGCTTATACGAATAACTATACAGAAGATGCTGTTTATGACCCGATTAAAATTAAAAAGCAGGTGTTAAAAGCATTAGGACAGTTAGATGAAGATTATAAATAACTGTACAAACGTGACTATCCATGGGGAGACAAAAGAAAAGGTACAGGCAAGAAGAAAAACTTTTAAACTTACTTAAAAACACTTACGAAAATTACAATGTAGATTTTATTAAAGATGTATTAGCAGAAGATATGACATACGATTAAAGTAATTAAATCTATCAAAGTCAATAGTGGATACTCTCTCACTGATTTTTTGGTATCATTTATGGTATCAATTTTTAAAAATCACCCTATATTTTACAAAATTATCAAAAATTAACTGCTGAAATATAGTAATAATCAGCATTATAAACAATAGCCATCAAACTCTTATATATCAATACTTGCATTAAAAAAGAGGGCTAAAACCCTCTTATTTATTATATGGTACCCCCAAGCGAATTCGAATCGCTGTCTACACCGTGAAAGGGTGTTGTCCTAGGCCTCTAGACGATGGGGGCTTGGTTCTTTCGACAAAATCTATCTTACATGAAACAATTTTAAATGTCAACCATTTCTTTTAAAATTTTTTTAAAAAATTTTTTTTGTGTTACTTTTTCAATAATATATATATAGTATTGAAAGTTTTTTGTTTTTTGTCTATAATGTTTTTATAAGAGAGAGATAGGAGTAAAATAAATGTTCGAACGTTTTACGGAAAAAGCTATAAAAGTAATCATGTTAGCTCAAGAAGAAGCGCGCAGGCTCGGACACAACTTTGTTGGTACTGAACAGGTGCTTTTGGGGCTTATCGGGGAAGGTACCGGTGTTGCCGCAAAAACTTTGAAATCTATGGGGGTAACATTAAAAGATGCCAGAGCGGAAGTCGAAAAGATTATTGGCAGAGGTTCAGGCTTTGTTGCAGTTGAAATCCCATTCACTCCACGTGCTAAAAGAGTGCTTGAATTGTCATGGGATGAAGCTAGACAGTTAGGTCACAATTATATTGGAACCGAACATCTTCTTTTAGGTTTGATTAGAGAAGGTGAAGGTGTTGCTGCAAGAGTTTTAGAAAACTTAGGTGTTGATTTAAACAAAGTTCGAAGTAATGTTGTTAAAATGCTTGGAGAATCGAAACCTCAAGCAGTTTCATCCGGAACATCCGGAGCATCATCTTCAACCGGTGGAAAAACTAAAACTCCAAGTTTGGATGAGTTCGGTAGAGATTTGACACTAGCTGCTCAAGAATTAAGACTTGATCCTGTTGTCGGTAGAGAAAAAGAAATTGAACGTGTAATTCAAATTCTGGCTCGTCGTACTAAAAACAACCCTGTTCTAATTGGTGAACCTGGTGTTGGTAAAACGGCAGTTGCTGAAGGTTTGGCAATCAGAATTGTTAATGCAGAAGTTCCTGATATTTTGGACGGTAAAAAAGTTATTCAACTTGATATGGGACTTTTGGTTGCGGGTACTAAATATCGTGGTGAATTTGAAGAACGTTTGAAAAAAATTATGGACGAAATTCGCCAAGCTGGAAATATTATTCTTGTAATTGATGAAATGCACACATTGATTGGGGCTGGTGCTGCAGAAGGTGCTATTGATGCTGCCAATATTTTAAAACCTGCATTATCACGTGGTGAAATTCAGGTTATTGGTGCAACAACTCTTGATGAATACAGAAAATATGTAGAAAAAGATTCAGCATTAGAACGTCGTTTCCAACCTGTAATTATTGATGAACCTACAGAAGAAGAATCAATTGAGATTATTAAAGGTTTGAAACCGAAATATGAAGAACACCACAAGTTGATTATTTCTGATGAGGCAATTGTTGCAGCGGTAAAATTGTCTAATAAATATATTACGGACAGATTTTTGCCGGATAAGGCAATTGATGTAATTGATGAAGCATCTTCAAAAGTTCGTTTGAAAGTTTCAAACTTGTCACCGGAAGGTAAAGAGCTTGAAAAAGAATTGCGTTCTATTATTAAAGAAAAAGAAGATGCAATCAGAAATCAAGAATTTGAAAAAGCATCTCAATTGAGAGATGACGAAGCCGACATGAAAGATAAAATTCGTGAAATGGCTCAAAAATATAGAGAAGAGCATGAGGCTAACAAACCGACTGTTACTGCAGAAAATGTTGCAGAAGTTATTGGAACAATGACCGGTATTCCTGTTACTAAGCTTACAGAAGGTGAAAGTGAAAGGTTGTTAAAACTTGAACAAACACTTCATGAAAGAGTAATTGGTCAAAATGATGCAGTTGTTGCGATTGCTAAAGCTATTAGACGTGCAAGAGTTGGTTTGAAAAGTCCAAACAGACCAATTGGTAGTTTTATCTTCTGTGGTCCTACCGGTGTTGGTAAAACAGAACTTGCAAAAGCTTTGGCAGAGGCAGTATTTGGGTCAGAAGATAATATGATAAGAGTTGATATGTCTGAATTTATGGAAAAACATTCAACTGCAAAACTTATTGGTTCTCCTCCTGGATATGTAGGTTATGATGACGGTGGGCATTTGACTGAATTAGTTCGAAAGAAACCTTATAGCGTAATTCTTTTCGATGAAATTGAAAAAGCTCACCCAGATGTATTCAACATTATGTTGCAAATCTTGGATGATGGGCGTTTAACAGATGCTAAAGGTCGTCATGTAAACTTTAAAAATACAATTATCATCATGACATCTAATGTTGGAGCAAGTATGATTACAACAACATCAAAACTTGGTTTCTCAACAAGTGATGACGAATCAAAAGATAAATACGAAAAATTGAAAGAAACAGTTTCTGAAGAAATGAAAAAAGCATTCAGACCGGAATTCTTGAACCGTATTGATGAAACAATCGTATTTGCACACTTGAAACAAGAAGAAATAAGACAAATTGTTGATTTGATGTTGAAAGACTTGTTTAAACGATTAGCAGAAAGGGAGTTGTCTGTTGAGGTTACAGATGAGGTTAAAGATCATTTGGCTAAAAACGGATATTCTGAAGCTTACGGTGCAAGACCTTTAAGAAGGTTAATTCAACGTAAGATTGAGGACATGCTTGCAGAAGAAATTCTTTCTGGAAAATATTCAGCAGGTGATACAATTGTTATTAAGCTAGTTGATGACAAAATTGCTTTTGAGAAAAAAGCAAAGCGGGCAAAGAAAGAACAACCGGCGGAAACGTCAGAAGCAGCTAGTTAGTTTGAAAATTCCCCGTCATTATTGATGGGGAATTTTTTTGTTTAACGCTTGATATTTTTGAAAAAATAAGATAGATTATATATAGGTTATTTGAGTTATGGCTAAATTTCAGTATAGTGCATTAAAAAATAATAGTCAGATTATAAGTGGCGAAATTGATGCGGCAAATTATCGTGAAGCTCGTGAAAAAATTCGTCAATTGGGTTTTGTGCCAACAAAGGTTTATACTGAAGAAACAGCTCTTTCAGCTCCTGAGCAGGTTGAAATAAATAAAAATCAAGTTTCTGGTAAAAAAATTAAGCATTTGAGCTTACAAGAAAAAATTATTTTCACATCTGAATTGCAGGTGCTGCTATCTGCAGGAATTCCGATTATGGACGCCTTGCATTCTGTTGAGGTTAATACTCCTAAAGAAAAAATCCGTGTAATTTGCCAAAATTTGCAACATTGTATTATGAATGGCATGACTTTTGCGACAGCGTTGTCTTCTTTGTATAACGAAACTTTTGGTTCTGTATATATCGGATTAGTTAAGACCGGTGAAGATGCTGGTGAACTTGATGAAACATTGGCAAGAATGCTTGTTTTGTTGAGAAAACAGGAAGATATTAAAGGGAAAATTATAAATGCGTCTATTTATCCGGCAATATTAATTGTGATAATGACAGGTGTTTTGATGTTGTTTTCAATGAAGGTTTTTCCGGCATTTTATGGTGTTTTGCAAATGGGGGCTGCTGATATTCCTATTTATTCGCAGATGCTGATAGGTTTTTGTGAATTTATAAATCAATTTTGGTGGCTTGTTTTGTGTGGAATTGGTGCTTTTTGCGGTGGTGTTTCTATTTTGTTTAAAAATCCTCAGTTTAAAGCAAAATGGGACAATTTTGTTTTAAAAATCCCTGTAATTTCTGATTTTATACAATATATAAATTTGTCTAATTTTATGACGGTTTTGCATATTTCTTATGATGCTGGGTTGCCTATTATGTCAGGGTTAGAGCTTTCTAATAAAACTGTCGGAAATTTTGTTATAAAGAAAAAAGTTTATAATGCCGTAAATATGGTTCGTAATGGTAGAAGTTTGTCAGAGGCGTTTGAAATGTCTGGTGCGATACCTCCGGCATTGATGAGCATGATTTCTGCAGGTGAAAAATCCGGCACATTAGGAAAAATGTTTAAAGATGCAGCACAAGTTATTGATAAGAAGGTTGATATGGCGTTGAGTGCGATGATGAAATTATTTGAACCGACGTTAATTGTGGTTATGGGTGTAGTAGTTGCGTTCATAGCATTAGGTTTTTATCAAATGTACGTGGCGACTTTAGGTTCATTGTTTTAATAATTTGCACTTGAAAAACTCCCAAAAATCTGTTAAAATGATAATGTTGATACAGAATTGAGAGGAATTTTTATGAAAAAGAGATTTTTTAGTTGCATCGGGAGGGGGGCAATAAACCGAGCAGCCTTTACTCTTGCCGAAGTTCTCGTCACACTCGGTATCATCGGAGTTGTTTCAGCGATGACTGTTCCGACGTTAATGCAAAATTATCAGCGTCAAAGTTATGTAACTCAATTGCATAAAACTTATAATGAATTTTCTCAAGCCCTTTTGAGATATCAAACCGACAGAAATGCTATCAATTTGTCAGAGGCGGGGTTGAGTTCTCAAGATGCGGTAAATAATTTCATTACAACGTATTTTAAAAATGTAAAAGAATGTGATGCAATGAACAATTGTTTTGCTTCTTCTTATAAAGGACTTGATGGAAGTACTATTGATAATTATAAAGTGGATGTAAAATCATATGTGCTTGCTAGTGGAGTTTCAATAAGACCATATTATCTTAAAAGTGGAGCTAAATTAGTAAATATTGGGATTGATATTAATGGTCAAAAAGGTCCAAATATTGGCGGTAGAGATTTATTTTGGTTTTACGTATATAATAATGGTGTTATAGATGATTTCCCAATAGATGCAAATACTGTTGCACCTATGACTTCTGCAGAACGAGATACTCAATTTACAACTTATTGTAATTCTACTGCAGATGGTTGTTTCGGTAAAATATTGAATGACAATTGGCAAATGACTTATTAGAATAAAAAAGGTTGAACATTTAGTTCAACCTTTTTATTATTACATTTTGTTTTTATTAAACCAGTTTATAAATTTATCTAAAAATCCTTCGTCTTCTTGGGTGTCTGAGTTTTTAAGTTTTTCCAATTTATGTTGGATTTTTGAATATTCAGGACTACCTTTTCCTATTTCTAAGAATTTTTCATAACATTCGATTGCTGCCGGTTTGTTTCTTAGTTTGTCGTAAGCTTCACCCAATTTTTTTACAGTTGTAGAATTTCTTTTATCAAGATGATAAAGTTTTAACAAGTATTCGGCTTGCATTCTGTAATCACCTATGCTTTCTCTAAATTCTGCAAGTTTTTCTAATGATTTTTTATCATTTTCATCAAGTTTAGAAATTTTTTCGTAAAATTCCATTGCGTGGTTTTTATCACCAGATTCTTCCAACAACATTGCAAGAGTGTTTAGTAATTCTAAATCGTCGTTTTTTAATTGATAAGCGTTCAAATATTCGTTTATTGCAATGTCTTTGTTACCCCTAACCAAATTGTATTTTCCCCAATTTATGTGAGCGTTGTAATCGTCATTCTTTTCTTCATAAATAAGCGCACGCATTTGATATGTAAGAGGAGAATTCTTTTCTAATTCATCGAATTTCGCAACGCATTCCAAAGCTTTGTCATAATCGCCTGTCATATAATAATATTGAGCTTTTAGTGAATGGAATTGCGCAATGTGACTATATTGATCTTCCATTTGGTTAAGTTTTTGGATTGCTTCGTCTTTTTTATCCATATCAAGCAAGCATTTAACTTTTGTAAGCTCGTCTGTTGTTATATCAAAAGCTTTTTCAGGGTTTCCGTTTTTTAGATATAAATCAGATAACATTTCTTTTACGTTAGTTGTGTCAAAACCTGATTTTCTAGCTCTTTCAAGAACTTCTACCGCACTAGGAATTGCATCTTCTTTCAAATAAAGGTTTGACAATCTGATGTAAACATCTTCATGAGTGCCTTCATGATCAATAACTTTTAAATATTCATCAATTGCTTTGATATTGTTGTTAGTTTGTTCATATAGAGTTCCCAAAACAAATCTTGCTGCAAGCAAGTCTTTGTCCTCTTGGGCGCAATTTACGGCTTTTTTGTAATCATTAATTGCGTGTTCCAGTTGATGTTCTACAGAGTGCATATTGCCTCTATATACGTAATATTTATATCTGTCAGTTGTTACGTAAATATCCATCAATTGTTCATAAGCTAGAACATTTGTTGCGTCAGATTGAAGAATTTTTGTGTAATATTCTGCGGCTTCGTCTTTGTTGTCCAAGAGCATTGAAAGATGACCTAAGCGTTCTAAAATACTCAAGTCTTTCGGATTTCTTTCGTGAAGTTTTTTATATTCTTCATAAGCCTGTGTATATTGTTCATTTTCTTCATATTGTTCTGCGGTTTGTAAACTCATTTGGAACTCCTTAAATCTTTGTTTCCTTAATTATATATTAAACATAGGAATATCAATAATCTTGTTGGCTAGTTAAATTTATTTTGCGCTTTTTGAATATCGTTTTCAAGATAAAATTTAATCGCCTCGTCTGCTCTTTTTAAAGCTTCTTTTAAGGTATCAAGTTGATCTTTTGGAAAATTTTGTAAAACATAATTTTCAGACGGAATATTTGGTTGAGGTCCTATCCCGAATTTTAAACGATCAAATTCTTTTGTTCCGACATGAGAAATTATTGATTTTATTCCGTTATGTCCGCCATCAGAGCCGTTTGCTCTAAAACGTAATCTGCCTAAATCAAGAGCAATATCATCATAAACAATTAAGATATCTTTGACATCAATTTTATAATAATCCATAACTGCACGAACAGCTTCGCCTGACAAATTCATGAAAGTTGTTGGTTTTATATACATTACGTCATTTGATTTTGCGAGAAAACATTTTAGTTTACTTTCTTCTCGGAATGAAAAATTGTTATCAAGTGCGAGTTTGTCCAATACCATAAAACCTGCGTTATGGCGGGTAAAACAGTATTTTTCTCCTACATTTCCAAGTCCTACGATTAATTTCATATTACCTTATCCTTTATATTTATTATTTTAACGTAAATAAAGATTACCATACCTGTTTACCATGCTTTCGCTTAACAAATTGATAAAAAACATTTATTTTATTATTACAAAAGAAGAGGATGTGATTATGAAAAATAAACCAATAGTACAAGAAAAAAGTTCTGAAAAGGTCGCAAAATTTTTAGAGAAAAATTCTTTACACAAAAAAGATTTTGCCGAAATGATTGGGGTTACACTGTCTTACGTGTATAACTTGATAGATAATTCAATTCCGTTTTCTACACGTTCGACTACAATTGAGAGAATTGCAACAGTTATGGAGATTGAACCGGAAGAATTTGAAGAATATAAAATTCCTCAAGAACCTTTGTTGATTGATGATGCGGTTGAGTTTTTCAAAAGTGTCATGAAAGAAAAAGGCATGTCTGTTATAACTTTTTTAAAATCGTTTCCACGAAAAAAAAGATTGGATATTGTGGACATGCTGAGAGGTACTTTGCCAATTCCGATTGATTTTAAAGAGTTGGCAATGATTGCGCAAGTTTTGGATTTGAATAAAGATGATATTTATTCAATGTGGGAAAAGCGTATGAAACAAGTGTTAGAAATGAATGGAATGAATATTTATTCTAATGCTGCATTAGTAAATTCAATGTTTGATTGTGCCAAAAAATATATTCATCTTAAGTAATTCAAAAAGCCCGTTATCCTTGACGGGCTTTTGTTTTGTTGTAATTTGGAGCAGGATAAATAAAAAATAAATAAAAAAATAACAAAAAACTATTGACATTAAAAAATGTTCTTGCTACTATGAAACCACAGACGAAATGAATAGCAATTAATTTTTGCGCTTGTAGCTCAGCTGGTAGAGCACTCCCCTTTTAAGGGATAGGTCGCGCGTTCGAATCGCGCCAAGCGCAAATTTTTTATGGGAATTTTAGTTGTTGTTTTGAGGACAGGACTTCTCATCGAGTGAGAGAGGAGTTCAAAATGAAACTTCTTTACATTCTCTTTTTTCAAGTATATAATTGAAGTACAGTAGAATTAAAGGATATTATGATGAGTAAATATTTATTAGAAGTTGGATGTGAAGAATTACCTTATAAGTTTATTCCGTCTGCTATTCAGCAGTTGAAAAACGGATTTGAAACTTTTTTGAATAATAATAAAGTTGAGTTTGAAAACGTTAATGTTTATGCAACACCAAGACGTTTGGCAGTTATTATTTCTGGATTAGAGAAACAAAGCAAAGATGAAGAAAAAATTGTTAAAGGTCCTATTAAAAAAGTTGCTTATGATGAAAATGGAAATTTGACAAAGGCTGGTGAAGGTTTTTGTAAGAAAAATGGTATTAATCCGACTGATTTATATATTGAAAATGATTATATACATGCCAAAATTATTATTAAAGGAAAATCAATTGTTGAACTTTTGAAAGATAATGTTCCAACAATTGTTTTGAAACTTCAAGGTTCTCACTTTATGAGATGGGCCGAAAATGAGGTTAAATTCTCTCGTCCTATCAGGTGGATTGTTTCAATTCTTGATAATGAAGAAGTTAAGATAAAAATTATTGATAGAGAAAGCTCAAATGTTTCTCGTGGTCATAGGTTTGCGGCAGAAAAAGATGCCGTAATTACTTCTCCTGATGATTATATTGAAATTATGCGCAAACATAACGTGATTGTTGATCAGGAAGAAAGAAAACAAATTATTATTCAAAGAGCGAAAGAAGAAGCTGCTAAATTAGGAGCTGAACCTTATTACACAGACGATTTGTTGGAAGAAGTTACGTTTATTACTGAATATCCAGTTCCTGCAGTTTGCGAATTTTCTACAGAATATTTGAAATTGCCGGAAAAACTTGTTGTTACTGTAATGGCTGTTCATCAAAGATACTTTGCGTTGTACAAAGATGGCAAATTGATTAACAAATTTATTACTATGACAAATTATCTAGGTAATAATTTTGAAAACATTGCAGCCGGGAATGTCCGTGTAATCAAGGCTCGTCTTGATGATGCAGTATTTTTCTTTAATGAAGATACAAGAAAACCGCTTGTTGATTATGTAGAAGATATAAAAGGTATTACTTTCCAAAAAGGTATGGGGTCAATGTATGACAAGGCGCAAAGACTTGTTAAATTGTCAAAACTTATGATTGGAAACAATTCTACAGTTGAAAGAACAGCTCTTTTGGCAAAAGCGGATTTGGCAACCAAATTGGTATTTGAATTTACGGAACTTCAAGGCTTTATCGGTGCTGATTATGCTAGGGTTTCAAAAGAGCCGGAAAATGTTTGTGAAGGTATCAAAGAACACTACTTCCCTCTAAACGCAGATGGTGAAATTGCCAAAACTCTTGAAGGTCAAATAGTTGGTATTGCTGATAAAATGGACAATATTTGTGCAGTGTTCGCAGAAGGTAAAAAACCTACAGGTTCTTCTGACCCATTGGGGGTAAGACGTGCTGCGTTAGGTATTATAAGAACAATTCTTGCAAATGATTTGAAAATAGATTTAGCAACTTTGGTTAATGAGGCGTTATTATTATTGCCGATTTCAACTGAAGGCGAAGGCTTTGTTAATAAGTTAAAAAAAGCTGCCGGCTCTTGTGTAAGTAGAGTTTCAGGAAAGATTACTGATGAAATTTATGATTTCTTTATTCAAAGATTGATTATTTTCTTGTCAGAAAAATATCCTAAGAATGTTTTGGAAGCTTGTGCAGCAAATAAAAATCCGCTTGTTGATTTGACAGATTATATTAAACGAGTTGAAGTTGTTGCAAAATTGAACTCTCCGGCGTTGTTGGAAAGTGCAAACAGAGTTTTGAGAATGTTGAAAGAAGATAGCAATAAACAGGTTAATAAATCATTGTTTAAAGAACCGGCTGAAGGCATGCTATTATCTCAAATTGAAACAGTTTCTGAAAACTTGAGCTATGATGCGTATTTGAAGCAGTTAGAAGAAATTAATCCTTCTGTAGAAAAATTCTTTAACGATGTTCTTGTAATGGATAAGGATGAAAATGTTAAAGAAAATAGACTTGCTTTATTAACATTGTTAAAGTCAAAATACGCATATTTAGCTGATTTTAGTAAATTATAAAGAAATGTAAACAATATTTGTAAAAAAGTAAATTATTTTTTTCAGGATACTTTACAATAGTGTAAAGAAGGTAATTCGAAAAAAAAATAAATTGGTAGGAGTCAACTCATGTTGGAACGATTGAAAAATCTAAAAATTGTAAAAACATTCGGCGAGCAAATTAGCCCGAAATTGCGTTGGTTAAACTTTATGCACCGTAATGTAAATAAGGCTGATTATATCAGCATGGTTAGCGGAGTTGACGAATTGAAATCAAGTTCTGACGAACGTAAGCTGGAAGCAATGGTCAGAGAACAACTTAAGACTGAGTTCCCGAATATTGAGAATATGAAGTCTTATGAGCTTCTTGTGGATGCAGTAATTCACAATTACAAGAAGAAACAGCTTCAAGCTATGGATGAGATGGAATAATTAATAACTCATCAATTTTAAATAATAAAAGCACCTTTAACGGGTGCTTTTGTATTTTTAACTCGATTACGATTATGAACGCAAAAGAATATGCTATTCATTAGCCAAATCTGTATCTTGTAAACACAATCATTAAAAGTTACTACTACCATAAACAAATTCAAGCTGGTAAGATAATAGAAAATTTGCAATTTGAAGAAGAGTTGAAAAATGCAAAATACATTTGAAATATTTTAAGTCTAAAATGCATTTCACCAACTTTAACAGAACAAATTATCAATGGAACTTAGATCAAAGATTTGAATTTGCAGAAGTTAATAAATTTATAATTTGTCTACATTTTTCATAACTATATTATTCATGTTTAAATTATAGCCCCAAAAAGTGAGCCAACAATATTAAGCTATTATAAAAATTGTTTAAAACATTTTCAATTGTGTTTCTTTGTAAGGTAACTGCACATCAATAAATTGCCCATTAAAATTAACAGCTTTAGCACCTTGTTTTAAAAGTTCAAAACTTGCACTTTCTTCATTATGTTCCGGATAGTATACATAAACATTTCGTTTCTTTTTCAACCCATCAATAGCACCATTCCAAGTTCCACCAGAACTATTTGTTTGTGCAACATAAATTTCTTTCGCTAAACCATAAATATACCTATTACGAGCCATTGCTAATCCGGTTGACCAGCCCGCATCAGGCGGGAATGTACTTAATACAATAACTCCAGCATTATCAATCTCTTTTTGATATTTTTTGAAACCACTATCAAAAGTAAGAATACCTTGAGGAAGAACAATTATACTATTCCCATTATACTTAATTGAAGAATCTAAAGCTTGCCTATCAACCCCCCTTGCAAAACCACTAACAATGACTTTATATTCTTGAGCCATTTTTTTAGAAATATTATCTGTAAATTTTAATGCCTCTTCTTTTGCATCTCTAGAACCAACTATTGCAACAGAATTTTTTTGCAATATCTTAACATCCCCTTTTACATAAATTATTGTTGGCGAATATTTAACTTTTAGATTTTCTTTCATAATTTTAGGATATAAACCAGAGTTTAAAGGTATGATTTTAATATCTTTATTTAATAACTTTTCAACTTGAAATGCGATGTTTGGAAGTTTTGTTCTTGCTTCTTTTATATCATTAATTTCTTTTTTATCTAAGGTAAATGTTTCAGCAATTATTCTATCATCTAACTCAAAAAAATCTTGTAATGTCATTTGCTTATTTTTTAAAATATCAATAACTAGACTATTAGTTCTTTCTTGTGTCCATTTTGGCAAATGAGCAATTGCAATCCAATATATATATTCATATTCCATTATTCATCACCTACATTTGTTTTTGCGATAGTTAATGCACATACTTTTTTTACACCACATTTTAATAACAATTTTGAAATCTCATTAATTGTTGTCCCTGAATCTATTATATCATCAATAAGTAATATATTTTTCCCTGCATATTTATCTGTGTTCTTTAACCTAAAAATATCTTTTAATAATTTCTTTTTCTGAAGTTTACTTTGAGCTTCTTTTAAAGGAATTTCAGTTTCTTTAATTTTTATCAAATCTTTTGAAAAAGGAATATTAATTTTCTGTGAAATTCTCTGTGCAAAATTTTCAACCAAATCTCCAGAAATTGTTGGTGGGACAAATAAAATATAATCAAAATTTTCATTTCGACAATATCTATAATATGCTCTTACAACTCTATTTAATAAGATATTATGAAAGTAGCCTTTGTTTCTATATTTTGAATTTTTTATTAATTCTCCAATCTCTTCAATTTTATAATACCCGGAAGAAATAATTGTACAATTTGGAGTTTTTTCATAAAGAAAATAGTCATCAAAAAAGGCTTTTAAAAGTTCGAAATCAGCTTTATCAAAGCTTGATAAAATAGTTTGATTACAGTTATCGCAGTGATTACAAACCTCTACAGAATAATCATTCAAATAATTACAAATAAATTTAGTACGACAACTATCCAAATGTATATATTGCAACATTTTTGATAAATCATCATATCTTACCTGTTTATATTGATTGATTAAATCTAATTCTTTATCTGTTAAATCTTTAATAAAAGAATATTTTGAATTATCCATTTTTATTATATGAGAACTATTTTCCAAATCCTTTAAAATTAAGGTCATTATTTGTTTTTTTGCATTAGTCAGTTTAATGAGATTTGAAAAACTTAAATCTTCTTTTTTTAAAGATTGCAATGTATTAATATATTGTATTTTACTTGGTTTGCTGGTTTCAATAAAATGTTTTTGCAATTCTTCGTCGGCATCGTTATATAGTAATAAAATATTAGACGGCAAATTATCTCTGCCAGCTCTACCTATTTCCTGATAATATGCTATAAGTGAACTTGGCATTTGAGAATGTATAACAAATCGAACATCTTTTTTATCCATTCCCATTCCTAGAGCATTTGTGGAAACAATAACTTTATATTTATCTTTTTTTAAAGCGTTTTCTACTTCTACTCGTTGTTCATCAGATAATTTCGCATGATAATATGTAGAAGCAATTCCTATATAATTTAACCAATCTGAAAAAATTTTTGTATCCGCTCGAGTTCCAACATAAATAATACCATGTCCTTTTTGGGAATTGATAAAATTTTTCACATAAATATATTTTTCATCTGAATTATTCGTTTTAATAACACTTAAATTCAAATTTTTTCGTTCTAATGTCCCCCTAATTATTTGTAAATTATTTCCTATTTGTTCTTGAATATCGTTCGCTACAACATTATTCGCAGTTGCAGTTAAGCATAATACCGGAATAGCAGGTGGTAATAAATTTATTAGATTAACAATTCGTCTATAATCAATCCTAAAATCATGCCCCCACGTTGAAATACAATGAGCTTCATCTATTACTACCATTGCAATTTTAAATTTGGAACTATATTCTAACCACATTGGATTATTCAATCTTTCAGGTGCTATGTATAAAATAGAAACTTCACCATTTAGCACTTTTTCATAAATTTCTTTATGTTCCTTTTTTTGAATATTTGACTTTTCATTTGAAGTAATTATGCATTCTGCATTTATACCTTTAGATTTTAGATATTTAACTTGCTCTCTCATTAATGCTTGTAAAGGTGAAAAAACTATAGTCACTCCATGACCTTTTGCATGTAAATAATCCCCAGTATATTGAAAACAAAGAGATTTACCGCCACCTGTTTTTTGAATGGAAAGTATTCTTTTTCTATTGAGCAAATTGTTAATAATATTCCATTGCCAATCTTTAAAAGAATTATGACCAAAAATTTTTTGAAGACGTTTTTCGTGAAATAGTTTGTCTGTCTGTAAATCACTATCTTCATGTTTAATTTTTAATTTATTGTCATTTATAATAATATTTTTTTCAATTAAATAATTTATAGCTTTTTCAATATCTGAATCTGAATTTTGTTTATAAATCCCATAATACTTAGAATTTTTCATGCCTGGTATAAATTTAAAACCAAAATATCCTTTTAATATTTTTACTATACCATTATATGAAAATTTTCCATCATATTTTTGAATACAGTTAAGGACAACTTCAACATCAATAGTATTACTGAAAGACAATATTTCATCCTTTTGTTTTAACTGTACTTTTTCGTTATCTATAAATTTTCTTACAATTTCTATTATATCATTCCCATATTTCTCAACTCTTTTCTTTCCAAAACCTATAATATTATACATTTCTTCTTCTGTTTTGGGTAAATTGTTTAAAATTTCATCAAGACTTTTATTATTAAAAATACAATACGCAGGAAGATTTAATTCTAGGGCTTTGTTTTGCCGATATTCTTTAAATATGATTTTTAATTTATCTAAAGAAGCATCATCCATTTTTGATGTTGGTGAACTATTCTTGTTTACAAATTTTTTTGATTTTTTTACTGGGGTACTATCTTTACTAAATTTAAAACGTATCGCATTATTCTTAGCTGACTCAGGGATATCATCAATTTGTAAATTATCTGGTGCAACCCATATACTAGAACAATTTAAATAATATATTCTGCAAGTTTGAAATCCTTTTCCCTTTAAAGACCGATTAATTATTTGGGCTATAGTTGTATTAGGCATATCTTCAATCAATCGTTGATATTTATCTACTCCAAAAGCCTCAGCAATTTGAGCGATTTCAATCCAAGTGTTGAATTGTATTATATAATTTTTAATTCTATTAACTTGTTCTTCATATTGTTGTTCAAGAAACTCATTAGTATTCTTCATGGTTTTAATAATATCATAAATGCTAATAATTGCTTAAAAATTATATTTATTCCGTTCCAATACATTTTTCCCGTCTGTTCAATAATTTTAGGAGTTATTTATCTTATTGGTTTTGATTGTTTAGATTTTGAGCGTATTGTTTAACTTGCGGTATATGGTAAATTTTTTTAAATACCTTGCTTATCGTTCAATGTTCATAATATCTGCCCTGCTATTTCTTTTGTAATTTATATTAAATTATTGACTCAATTCATTCATTTTGGACTAGGTAAAGATTGAGTAGAGATTTTGGCGAGAATTTCAAGAAAATTGTGTTAAATTTAATTCTCTGTTTTAATTATATCTGTGTATTGCCTCGTTGTTGCGGTTTGTTGTTTAGAGAGTTTGGACATATCTCTCTATTTAGGACTAAATATACTAGAGAGAATTAAAATCGGACAGGATAATCTTTCGGAATTTTCCACCCGTTTTCTTGAATTACTGCGGTACAATACTGTTTTGTCCCTGTTTTGGAACACCCATATCCTGTTGTTGATTTTAGGTTTAGTGTTGTCCCTGCTCTATGCCATCTGTATGGTTCTATTCCCTTGTTTTTATGGTAATCCCATCCGTTTTGTGTCGGGTTTAGCTCAGGCATAAAAGCAAATAAAAAACAATCTTTTCCAAGTATTTTTGTAGATCTTCCTATTGTCTCTAAATCAATAAATTCATCCTTTAACTTTTCATAATTTTTTGCATTTGGAAAATAATTGTACGTAGTTCCTGCTCTGCGTAAAAGCACCATGCTGCCGTCTGTAAAATATATGAGAACATAATTATTACTATTATCAATATCTACTTTAAGCGGTTTCAAATATGGAGCTAGATATTTGTTATACCATTCTACATTTGTGTCATTATCTCTTCCGTTTGTTTTTATATTATATTCCCATGTGGTAAAATCGCCATTATCAAGTTCGGATTGTTTTAGAGCTTGGTTCATTGTTGAATAAAATTTTTGAAGTCGAGTTTCTACCTCTTGTCTTTTATAATGTTGGTTAAGGGCAGACAAGGTTAGAGCAGCTACAATTCCTATTATTCCAAGTGTAATCAAAACTTCCGCCAATGTGAATGCAGTTTTATTTTTTAATGTGTAAGAAAACATAAGCACCTCAATGATTTAATCTATAGTTTATATATTTATATTATACATTATAGATGAAATAAAGTCAAGGTTATAAATTTAAACTATGGATGATATTAAACTTCTAAAAACATTTGGTTTTAATATAAAAATTGAACGATTAAGGCAAAAAATCTCGCAAGAGAAATTGGCGGAAGCATTGAATGTCAGTTCTGTTTATATTTCAAATGTAGAGAGTGGAAAACATAACATTTCTTTAGTTAATGCGTTAAAATTTAGCAATTATTTTAAGCAACCGGTTGAATTTTTCTTGCAAGAAAAATAGTCTAAAATCTTTAAACTTTTGTAAACCTTTTATTTTTCTTTAGCAAAAATTATTTTTATGCTTTTTAATGTTAGAGGGAACCTGATTAAATGATAACGCCCATTAACAGTTCACAATTGAATTTTACAGCGCAGGCGGTTAAAAGCAAATCGCCAGACGGTAAAACAGAACCTAACAGTCGTACAAGCATCTTTTACATTAATGATTTTCATGGCAAATCCATAAACATGGAAAGAACGATTGCTGCATCAAATGTTTTTGATAGCTTTACGCCATCTGTTCCGACTGATAAGCTAAAATTGTCATCAGGCGATATTCAGCTCGGTGAACCTGTTCCTGCAAATAAAGTTATGGTTGAAGCACAGAATATTATGGGGATTATGGCATCAGCGGTTGGAAATCACGAATGCGATATGCCTGAGCATATTGCGGAGTTAATTCCGCACATGGGTTATAAAATGCTTGCTTGTAATGTTAATATAAAACCTGAAAACCCACTCTGTGACAAGATTAAAAAATCATATATCCAAGAAGTTGATGGTAACAGATACGGAATTATTGGTGCCGCACCGGTTGATTTATTCTCTCGTTTGAAATATGGCAAGATTTTTGATGAATTAAAAGTTGATAATGTAGAAAATACAATAAAAGATATTCAAACAGAAGTTGATAAACTAAAAAAGCAAGGTGTAAATAAGATTATCTTGTTATCACATGTTGGTTTTGGTTATGATCAACAGATTGCCAAAAATACAGAAGGTATTGATATAATTTTGGGTGGGCATTCTCACAATTTAGTTAAGGATGTAAAACCTGGTGTAAATTTGTTTAATTCAAAAGCGGGTGAACCTGTTGTAATTACGCAAGCTGGGCGTGATGGAAACTATTTTGGTGTTTTGAATGTTGAATGGGATAAAAATGGTGTTATGACAAAGGTTCAAAACAATGTTACAAGCACAAGAGGCTTTAAGCGTAGTCCGCTTGTAAAACATGTATTTGAACAAATTTTGGGCAAACCAAAAGTGGTAGGGGTTATAAATTCTGCTCCACCTCCTCCAAATAACGCATCTATTGACCCAAGTGGTCATGCAAACTTTATGTGTGATTGTATGAAAGAAGAATTAGGTACTGACATTGCCTTATTCGGTTCTGCAACAATTAGAGGTTACTTTGAGGCAGGAGAACTTGATACAAGATGGTTAGATGATATTTCTCCATTCAAAAATAAGATGGTTGTTGCTGATTATTCGGAGAAAGAAATTGTCGATGCTTTGAAGGTTTCTGCAAAATCTCTCGTAAATCCGAATAATAAACCTGGAATTGTCCATGTTTCAGGTTTGAAATACACAATTGGAAAAAATGGTGAATTAAGAAGTGCGACTTTTGTTGCAAAAGATGGCAAAGAAACTCCGATTGATATAAAAAATCCGAGAACTGATAAAACTTATAAAACTGCTCTAACAGATTATTATGCGCAAGGTCATGATGGGTTTACGATGTTGAAAAAAATTGACAAAGCGGATAGGGTTTGCAATTTTGACATTACTCAGTGTGTAGAAGATTATATGGCACGCCACAAAGAACCTGTTGATATTGTTGACGATGGTAGAATACAGGTTGTAGATTAATCTTTATCTTCTGCTAATTTTACTAATTCGTAATCCCAAGCCAAAGTTCCAATTGATAGAATGTAGGTTAGGATTATTACTGTTATGTAGCTTGTAAGTTTTGAGATTATTGCTTGTTGAGAAGAAATAAGAAATCCAATTGAACTTGTATCACCTTTATATATAAACGCTATTATTAACCCCAAAACAAAAAATGTAATAAAAATGAGTGAAAAAGTAATCATATAACTCATTATTACAATCCAAATTCTTTCTAATAGTAGAGTAAAATATTCTGTTACTCTGAATTTTTTAAAAATATCAAAGCTATCATTGTCATCATAATTGTATGAAAAGCCTGCAAGCATTATTACCATTGGAATTGCAAGTATTGTATCTAAACAAAATGCAAAATAATGAAACTTTGAAAAAAGACTTAATAAAATAATCGGCACATTAATCAAAAAGATAATGAATGGAATTTTCTTTAATCCGAGTTTAATTGTATCAAGATTAATATCTGGAAGTTCCCTAGAATGTAAGAAAATTGTTTCATAACCGACAAAAAACAACCCAAATAGCAGGTTTAAAATTCCGAAGATGATTTTTTGCAACAATGTAACTTCATTAATGTTTTGTATTCCGAGTGCCAAATATGCGTTGACTAATCCGATAATTCCGCATATTGAGAACAAGCAGATTTGTCTATTTATTGCATCTTTGCCTTTATATAAGTTTTTTACACCCTCAAGAAGTCTTGCCACTATTGAACCTCTTCTTCCTGTGAAAAACATTCAGTTTTTTTTAATAATGGTCTGATATTTTCTTTGTAAGATGGAATCAAGGAATACGGATATGCAAAATACCAAGTTATAATCAAGATATAACTTGCGATAGCATTCATAATAATATCCATTACATAATAATCTTTTGTAATCATTCCGATTTCATCAATTCCGATTAATCCCGCAACGACATAAACCATTATATAAATAATAAGGGCTGCAAGAGTTGTTAAAATATACAAGCAAACATTGATGTATAAAGGTTTATACGCTACCTTGAAAAATGAGAAAATCTGTGCAATGTTGTATAATCCTTTGGTATTCAAATCTTCTGCGTAAGCTAAGAAAATATAATAAACGGGAGCAGACAAAATTAATAATGCAAGAACTATCAATATTGGTAAAAATAATAAATGAGTTGCGATATAAGAAATAAATGCCAAAATTAAAACTAATACGGCGTAAATTCCCCAAACGATATTTAATTTAATCATTCCCCAAATAATTTTTGGTTGAACTTCTTTGATAGAAGGTAGAAGTCCGTTGTTAATATTGTTTATTGCATTGTGTATAAATTGCAAACTGTACACTCCAATAAGTAAACTAAATATTAAGTCGATAATGTTGTTTTTGGGAGTGTCTCCGTTTCCCAATTTTATGTCTAATAGAGTTGATGTGACACCCCAAATTAGTGCCACAATTGCTAACCAAACATGTGCTTGTTTGTTTTCAAAAACTTTTTTGTAACTATCGATTATTCCACTCATGACATCTCCTCAAAAATAATTATAGCAGTTTTTTCTACGATTGCAATAGATATTTTACTAAGATTATTTTCGTGTTAATCTTGTCTTATGGATACAGAAATTAAGCAGCAATTATCAACTTTAAAAACGAGATTTGAAAAAATAAAGGAGTGTCTTTGACACTGATAAATTAGAATCTGATTTGCAAAAATTAGAAGATGAGATGCAAAAACCTGAAATCTGGGCTGACCAGAAAAAGGCATCAGAATTAGGTTCTCAAATTCGTGATATAAAGGACAATTTGGAATTTCTTGAAAAATGGCAAGGTGTAATTGATGACACCGAAACTGCACTTGAAATTGCCGATGAGGAACTTATAAACGAGGTTGCTGAACAACTAAATGCTATGGAAAAAGCTTTGGAAAAGTTTGAAGTTAAGCAAATGCTTAGCGGAGAATACGATGAGGCTGATGCGATTTTGACTATTAATGCCGGAGCGGGAGGAACCGATGCACAAGACTGGGCAAGTTTGATGTTGAGAATGTACATCAGATGGGCAGAAAGTCACGAGTGGAAAGTAGAACTTTTAGATAAATTAGATGGTGATGAGGCAGGTATTAAATCCGCAACGATAAAGATTACCGGTAAATTTGCTTATGGATATGCAAAAGCAGAAAAAGGGGTTCATAGATTGGTTAGAATTTCTCCTTTCAATGCTAATGGAAAGCGTCAAACGAGTTTTGCGTCAGTAGAAGTTTCTCCTATAATAGAGGATTTTGAAAAAACTATTACAATTCCACCGGAAGATTTGGAAATTGATACAATGAGATCTGGCGGAGCCGGAGGGCAAAACGTAAATAAAGTTGAAACGGCAGTTAGGATTTTGCACAAACCGACTGGAATTGTTGTAAAGTGTCAACAAGAGCGTTCGCAACTTCAAAACAAAGAAAATGCAATGCAGATTTTGGCGTCAAAATTGTTGGCAATAAAACAAGCCGAACATGAAAAAAAATTAGCAGAATTGAAGGGGGAAAACGTAGATATTAACTTTGGTTCGCAAATAAGATCGTACGTGTTCCATCCGTATAAAATGGTAAAAGACCACAGAACAAATTACGAAGTTGGAAATGTGGATGCCGTAATGGACGGTGATTTGGATGGATTTATTGAGGCTTACTTAAGGAATAATTAGTCAAAGTCGAATAATTCTTTTGGGTGGACTTTTAGTGTATCTGCAATAATCTTAACTTTTGAAACAGTTAAATCGGTTTTAGCTATTTCTATCAGACTAATCATAGATCTGGAAATTTGTTCTGAAACCGCTAAATCGTCTTGTGTTAAGCCTTTTTCTTTTCTTAATTTTTTTAGATTATTTGCAAATTTTTGTAAATATTCCTTGTCCATTTCTAAATTGTTAGCTATACTAGCATTTATTACAACTAGTGTGACTAGCAAAAAAGAAAGGATTTAATATGAAAATAAAGCGTTTTGCCTTTACATTAGCGGAGGTTCTTATCACTCTCGGCATCATTGGTGTTGTTGCGGCAATGACTATGCCGGCGTTAATTGAACATCATCAAAAATCTGTTATTTCTTCAAGATTGAAGAAGTTTTATTCAAGTATAAATCAAGCTATTAAACTTTCTGAAGTCGATAATGGTAGTTCTGAATATTGGGATTATCCTGAAAATGATAATGTCCCTGAATTAAAAGAGTTTTATGATAAATATTTAGGGAAGTATTTAAAAGTATTAGAAGTATCTGATAAAGTTGTAAGCACAAGTGATACTAGTGAAAAATTGCCAGAAGGAACTATATTAGTGTATTTTTCGGATGGGGCGGCTATGAAAATGCGTTATATCAATGGTGTTGATATTACTTATTATCCTGATAGTAAAAAAGTGACAGAAGAATCAAAATTAAATAGAACTCGTTTTGCCTTTTGTTTTAATAAACCTGGTGCAGCTTGCGTTTCTACAGTAGAACCATATTCTTATCAGTGGGATGGAACAAGAGATGGGCTGAAAAACCATGCAAGTTATGGATGCAGAAAAAATGCACCAAATTATATGTTTTGTGCGAAACTTTTGCAATATGACAACTGGGAGTTTAAATCAGATTATCCGTGGTAATTCTTAACTTTTAGTAATATAAAGTGTCATAAAGTCAATTTATTTGTAAAAAAATACTTTATATATGGGTAAGGTTAGGTATAGCTATGTCTATTGAGCAAGTGTATTTATCTTCCCATAACAACTATGACTATCATCCTCAGAAGAAAAAAGAAGATGATATATTCAACCCTGTTGAAAAAACAGTGGTAAATAGCGTTGCGCCTGCTCGTAGATTGTGTGATATTCCTAATATGGTGAAAAGTGGTGATACTGCTGCAGCTATTGGGTTAGGTGCATTGACTGTTGTTAGTTTGCCTGAAGATTGTAGAGATTTGAAGGCTGCTTATAACCATTCTTCTTGTGTATTGAGGCAAAAGAGATTGACTACTCCTTACAATTATCATAAATATCAGCACGATTTTTCGTTCTTTAGAGGAACTTTGTTGCATGAAGCTATGAAACGTGTGAAATCCGAACGTGGTAAAAAAATTGTTGAAAAACTTTATAACGCTGATGTAACCTTGTATAATACAAAGTTCGGGAAATGGGTTCAAAAAGTTCTAGGTATTGAAAATGGCAAGGATGTAAAATCTGCAATTAAGAATTTGTATGGAAAAGAAATTCCTGTGCAAAAAATAATTGTGAAAAAAGATTTTTTAGGGTTAAAAGAGTTAACAGCCCGTGCAATGAAGCGTACTTCGCTCTTAGGTGTCGCTTTTATGGGATTATTAGAACTTCCAAAAATTATAAAGTCCGCCGCAAAAGGAGATGATGCTCATGAAAAATCAAAATCTGTTGCAAAACAAGCCGGAAAATCTACCCTAAATATTGTTGGAGTAACCGCCGGTATGGGCTATTTAGGTGCAATTGGAGCGAAAAAATATGGCGCATTTGGTTCATTGTTGGGAATGGGATTAGGTGTAATCGCAGGTGCCGGAACATCTCAATGGATACAAAATCGGTTTAAGTCTGAAAATTAAACTATCCTAATTCTTCTCCGTGCAAATCTGTTCCGCCTGTTTTGATAAGGTTATACTTGTTTGCTATTTCTTCAACTGCGTGAGCGGTATGGAATTTTATTATTCCTCTATGGCGTTTGTATGGGTAATAAACTTCTATTCCGTCTAGTCCGTATGAAATAAGTTTTTTTACAAAACTGTCTAAACTGATAGCCCAACAGCAGGCAGGATGTGCTAATACCGCAATGCCGCCAGCGTTATGGATTGCCTGGATAAGCTTTTTGATATCTCTTTTTGAAAAAATTCTTACAATATCAAGTTCTGTTTCTTTTTTACTTTTTGCACAAAAGGCTTGAAGTTCTTTGTTGTTAACATCAATTCCGTATCCCAAAAGATGTAAAAAAACATATCCGCACCATACGTCAAATTCAATTGCCGGAATTAGAATATCATCTTGAATTTGTTTGTGAGCATCAAATGTGTTGTGATCGCAAATCGCTATTTTTTTATAGCCTTTTTCTTTGGCTTGTCTAATAATATTAAGCGCATCAGCTTTCCCATCAGAAAAAGTAGTGTGTATATGTAGATTTACTTTATTGTTTTCAAAATCTTCTTTAGAAAAATTTTTGATTTCGTCTTTTAGCATTTTATGCTCCTCACCCTACCCTCTCCCTTCCAACTTGGCGAGGGAAAAATTTGTTTCACTTTTCACTTAATCATGTTTGTACTAAAATGATTGTACAACAAAAGGAGAGATATGGCGAATAGAAGTGTTTGGTTAATATTTTTTGAAGGTATAAAGATTTTTGCCCTAAATATTCATAAGTTTATGTTATATATGGCTTTCCCTGTTTTAGGACAAATTTTGGGTATCTTTTTGATTTTTGGTTTAACATTTTGGTTTACTCAAAATATGCAAGATATTGCTGCAAAATATGATGCCTTGAACAATATGTCATCAATGATTACTCTGATTGTTGTGTCTGTAATTCCTGGAGTGTTGATTTTGATTAAAGCTTTTTGGGATTACTTGGTTGCTTTTGTTGCATTGAACTCTATGACAGAAGGATATTTGAATACAGGTAGAGTTTATGATTTTAAGGCGCATAATTCAGTTGCTACTCAAAAAAGTTTTTCATTTATCACAATTTGGTTTTTGATTAGTATAATGACTATTTTGGGAATATTGCCCGTGTTTTGGATATTTGCAGGTTTATTCTTTGTATATTTTATTTTGGTGTTTCAAGTTTTTACGTTTGAAAACGGATTATCTCCTGTTGGATATTTCAAAAGAAGTATGTTTTTAATTAAAGGGAAATTCGGTAGAACGTTTTTGTTGATGGCGATTTTGACTATATTTACTTATGTAATTTTGGTGTCAGGATTGGGAGTTTTGTTTGATGCTTTCAATTGGACAAATCCGTTAGCAAAAATGTTTGAGGCTTGGGCTTATACACTTCCGATTGATCCTTTGGAGCAGTATGGGGTTACACCTTCTGTGATTGGAACAGAGTTGGTTAAACAATTAATTTTCTTCTTGGCAATCGGATTTTCTTTACCAATAAGAAGTATTTGTTGGACTTTGTGGTATAATGAACTTGCATCTGAAGATGAACCGGTTGTTAAAAAGCCAAAGAAACGTGTAAAAAAAGCGACAACTTCTCAACAAAAACCTGTTGCAAAAACTTTCAAGATTGAAAAAAGAGGTATAGATCCTGAAATTATAAGACGGGCAAGATTGGAAGATGACGAGTATTAATTATGTTTATCTGTAAAAATTGCAAATCTGTAGATAAGTTTGAATTAATGTTTTCGCCTGACTATAGGGGCGAGAAGAAGTTTTTGCAAGAATATAACAAAGACGGTGATATTGAAATAACTGTTGATGGGTATAAATTTATTCCTGATTTGCAGTTTATGAATGAACATGCAGTTTGCAAATATTGCGGACAAATTTATATGTGGGACTATGAAGGAAATAAAGAATAAAATTGAAAGGTTAGTATGAAAAGAGAAAATCGTTCAAATAATGAAATGAGAGAAGTTAAGTTTACAAAAGATTTTACAAAACACGCATTAGGTTCTGTTTTGGTAGAATTTGGTGATACAAGAGTTATTACAACAGCTTCTGTTGAAGAAGGAAAACCAAAATGGATGGACAAGGAAGATGCTAGGGGGTGGGTTACTGCAGAATATTCTCTATTGCCTTCTGCGCCTAACACAAGGTGCCAAAGAGAAAGAACGAAAATTTCCGGCAGAACTCAAGAAATTCAAAGACTAATTGGTAGAAGTTTGAGGGCCTGCGTTGATTTAACAAAAATGCCGGATTTGACAATAACAATTGATGCTGATGTTATTCAAGCCGATGGAGGAACTAGAACTGCAAGTATTTGCGGAGGATTTTTAGCTTTGAAAATTGCAGTTGAAAAATTACTTAAGGATGGCAAATTAAAAGAAAATCCTATTATTGAACCTATTGGAGCAATTTCTGCCGGAATTGTCGATGGGGAAGTTCGACTGGATTTGGATTATATTGAAGATTCTCATGCACAAGTTGATAGTAACATTGTTTTAACAAAAAGCGGAAAGATTATTGAGTTTCAAACAACGGCTGAGGGTGCGCCTTACGAACAATCTCAGTTGATGGAAATTTTCAATATTGCGCATGAAGGAATAAAAAAAATAGTTGATATGTACGAGAAAATTTAGTATAATACATTCAGAATTAAGAAGGAGGTTATAAAAAATGAAACGTTTATTAATCGCATCATTAACTTTAGTAATGATTTCATCTGCTGCAATTGCTACTACAACTACAACAAAATCAACAACAACTCAAACAACATATACAGAACAGTTTATTCAAAAACATACTCAGAAAATAACTGATGCAGAGAAAAAATTGCAAGAAAGACAAAAAGCAAATGAAGATGCTTGGACTAAAAAGCAGGAACAAATGAAAAAAGATTCTCAGGCAAGACAAGATGCTTGGAATAAGCAAAAAGAACAATTGAAAAAAGATATTCAAGCTAAGCAAGATGCTAATTTGAAACAACAACAAGAATTGAAAAATAAAATTGAGGCACAAAAGAAAGCTAATGAAGAAGCTTCAAAAGCAAGACAGAAAAAATTTCAAGAAAAGAAAGACTTGTTTAACAAATTAATTTCAGAATAAGGAGAAAAATATGAAAAAGAAATTAGCTGCGTTATTGGCAGTTATGGTTATGACAATGATGACTGTTTCAGCGGCAGAAACTCAAGGACCTGTTTCAAAATGGTTAGATAATGTAACAAGCAAAGTTGCTAAAAAAGAACAATCTGTAAATCAAAAATCACAAGCAAAACAACAAAAACTTGCTGCAAAGAAAAAGGCTCAACAAGAAAAAGTTGCTAAACAAAAAGCAAAAGCACAACAAAAAAAATTAGAAAATCAAAAGAAAGCAGCTGAACATCAAAAGAAAGTTAATACAAAGAAAAAGCAACTAAAAGATTTGTTTACAATTAACTAATTAATAAAAACAAATAAATAAAAAAGCTCCCGAAAAGGAGCTTTTTATTTTATATTTATTTAAAATTTTTAATCTAGTTCAATTGCGTTTGCAAGTTGGTCATTTCCTCTTATTTTGTTTGTAACGTTCAAGTGGTGTTCTTGTGTAGATGCAAGTTGAGATTTTAATGTTGCCAATCTTGCTTCTGCATTGTTGATTAAATTGTTCAAAACTTTATTGTTGCTGCTGCCTTGATTTAATTGAGCTTTAAGCAACAATCCGTTCACACTATTCATATTTTTATGAATATCTGAATGTTTTTTGCTAGTTTTTTCTGTAAGTTTTCCTAATTTGAAAACTCTGCCCAAAGATTTTGCAATTTCTTTTGGCGAATGCTCTTTGCAAAAGTTTTTGAAATTTTTTAATTTGGGCAAATAGCCAATATCTGTTCCGTTGCATGCAAAGTTTGTATTTTTAAAAGCAGAGCCGTCATCTCTAAAAATTAATTCTGCTGAAATATCTAAAGTATCTTCTTTATAATGTTTTGTAATTTTTGCAAATTCTTTGCTTATTTCTTCTTTGTGAGGCATATTAATATTTTTGATATTTAATTTTGCACCAAAAGATTGTTGTTGGTTGTTAATAGCAGTTAACATGTGAAATTCTCCTTTTTTATGCGTTTTAAAACTCCAAATAATAAAATTTTGCCAAAATGTAATAAAATATGAAGTGTATCTCTTTGCATAAACTATTTCCCTGTGGTAGAATTTATTTGTTGAATTATGGAGTTAGTTTTATGCAGACATTAACAAAGACACTTACAGGGGCTAAAATCTTATTAAAAACATTAGAAAATTTGGGTGTAAACTCTATTTTTGGCTATCCGGGTGGAATTGTTTTGAATGTTTATGATGAATTATCTAAACAAAATTCAATTAAACATTATTTGATGCGGCACGAACAGGCCGCAGTGCATGCTGCAGAAGGATATTCAAGAGTTACTGGAAAGTGTGGAGTTGCTCTTGTGACTTCTGGGCCTGGTGCTACTAATATTGTTACAGGTGTTGCAAATGCTTATTTAGATAATTATCCGCTTGTTGTTATTACAGGACAGGTTACTTCGGAATTGTTGCATAAAGATGCTTTTCAGGAAGTTGATATTATTGATATTACTAAATCTTGTACTAAAAAAGGTTATCAGGTAAGAAATGTAGAAGATTTAGAACAAACGGTAAAAGATGCTTTTAAAACAGCAATGTCAGGAAGAAAAGGTCCTGTTGTGGTTGATATTACAAAGAATGTTTTTTTAGAAGAAACAGAGTTTGTAGGTGAAAAGTTTGAATTTGAGAATGATGTTTCAAAAACAAATGTTGTAGAAATTATAGATGCAATTAAAATTTCAAAAAAGCCGATATTGCTTGCCGGTGGCGGAGTTATCCAGTCAGGAGCTACACAGGATTTATTTGATTTTGTAAAATCTTTGAATATTCCAGTTGTTGTTTCAATGATGGGGTTAGGAAGTTATCCGGAAGATGATGAAAATTATATCGGAATGATTGGGATTTTTGGACAATATGCTGCTAATCAAGCAGTCAGAGAAAGTGATTTGGTCATTGCTATCGGAACTCGGTTTAATGACAGGATTACTTGTTGTTTTAAAAAAGATGATTTAACGAAAAAATTAATTCATATTGATATTGATGAAAAAGAGATTTCAAAGATTATTCCTGCGAAAATTGGAGTTGTTGAAGATGCTAAAATTGTTCTTGAAAAATTGAATAAACAATTAGGTCTGTCACTGACTTTAGATTTTTCACAATGGTTAAAAGAGGCACAAAATCTTGAAAGTGGAAACAAAGTACCTTTAAAAAGAACTGAAAAAATGCACTCATTTGAAGTTTTAGAGAAAATTCAAGAATGTTTAGCTGGAAAAAATCTTGTTATAACAACCGAAGTTGGGCAACATCAGGTTTGGGCAGCAAGGTATTTGAAATTCAATGCTCCCCATAAATTTATTACATCTGGAGGCTTGGGAACTATGGGATTTGGTTTTCCTGCCGCAATTGGGGCTTGCGTTGCTGAGAACAAGCCTGTTATTTGTATAGCTGGTGATGGTTCTTTTCAGATGAATATTCAGGAATTGGCAACTTGTGTTGATTACAATTTACCTGTTAAAATTTTTGTTTTGAATAACGGTTATTTGGGAATGGTTCGCCAATTCCAAGAAAAGACTTGTGATGAACGCTATTATGGTACAAAGATTTCTAATCCTGATTTTATAAAATTAGCTGAAAGTTATGGTGCAAAAGCAATTAGGGTAGAAAAAACAGAAGATATTGAAAAAGCAGTAAATTATGCGTTGTCATCAAATGGAACTGTTATTGTTGATTTTGCAATAGAACCAAAGGAGCTTTTGTAGATGCAAAATAAAATCAGACTTTTGATTTTAAGTGGAGTTTATCTTATTTTATTATTGATTGTTTCTGTGCATTTGACTTTGTATTTTGTTGATAAGGCTGCCATTGTGTCGTTTAAAAAACTGTATTCTGCGTATTCTCAAGCCCTATTGCTTACCGTAGATGATATGTCTGGTGATACAGGTTGTTATTTCAGTTCTGACAAAAATATTCCTTCAAAAATAGATGGATGTGATAGGTTTTATAAAAACTTTGCAACAAATTTAAAAGTAACAAAATATTGTAAAGATAATGCTTTAAAAAAAGGTTGTTTACCGGTTTATAAAAAATATGCACAAACTCCAACTTGTGCAGGATTTTCAGAAAATATGATGAATAAATATGACCAAGTTTTTGTAATGAATGATGAAACAAATTTGACTGTATTTAATCAACCGGCAAAACAGCAAAAACCGTTATTTGCTGTTGACAGCAATGGCTCTGTATTTCCAAATAAAGCCGGATATGATTTGTTTAGTCTTGTGATTATGAAAAGTCCAAATGGGAATTATTATTTTCATCCGAATGTAACTTATTGTTTGCCTGTTGAAAAAAAAGGTGTTCATAGTTTGCAAGATGTTTACAAGTAAATTGTTCTGGATAAGCTCAAAAATAATCTTGCCATGCGTTGAGTTTTGTGCTACTATCAAGTTGGTTAATGTATTTTTTACACTAAATAGAGTGTTTAGCAAAGGAGATGAATATGGCAACAAAGGAATTTTTTACTAATTCTGAAGAATTGAAAAAGATGATGTCAGCTGCACGTGCGACTATTACTGCACCGTTTTTTGGCAATAATGTAGAGGAAATTAAATCGGTTTCTGAGGCTTATAAATTAGCTAAAAGTAGTCCAGGAACTATTGAATTAACTGGTATGCCGGTTTACAAACCTGAAAAAATAGGACTTCCTCAAGGAGCAAATCAATTGTTGTTCAATGATGGTACAGTTGTTGGTAGATGTGCTGCTGCTAGAAAAATTGTTGGTGAACCAAATTGTGATTTGAAATATTTATTACCAATTATTCGTGAAGCAGTTTATAATACTCGTGATAGATTGATGTATAGGACAGAAGCGGTTGTTGGGCTTGATGAAGATTATATGATTAAAGCTCATTTGTTAATTCCGGAGGGTTTTGAAAACATCATGTATTCATGGATGTTGAACTTCCAATATATTAATGAAGCTTATGCTAATATGTATTCAGAATCAAGAGAATTGCCTGAAGGCGATATCTACGTATTCTCTGATCCTGATTGGTCACACCCTGATTTCCCTTATGGATTGACATTCTTTGATCCGGAACATAATTGTGCTGCTATTTTGGGTATGAGATATTTTGGTGAACACAAAAAAGGTACTCTTACTCTAGCGTGGGGTTGTGCAGCTCGTAACGGTTACGCATCTTGTCACGGTGGTATGAAACGTTACAATTTAGATGGAGGAAAATCTTTCCAAGTTGCGGTGTTTGGTTTGTCTGGTTCTGGGAAATCAACTATTACTCACGCAAAACATAATAACAAATATAATATTACGGTATTGCACGATGATGCGTTTATCATTAACGTTCATGATAAATATTCAATTGCGTTAGAACCTGCATATTTCGATAAAACTGCGGATTATCCGATTGGTTGTGAGGATAACAAATATATTCTTACTCAACAAAATGCAGGGGCAATTGCATTGGCTGATGGAAAAGTTGTTTCTGTAACAGAAGATATTAGAAACGGTAACGGTCGTGCAGTGAAATCAAAATTGTGGTCACCAAACAGAGTTGATAGAATTAATGAACCTATTAATGCTATTTTCTGGTTAATGAAAGATCCAACAATTCCGCCTGTGTTAAAATTGTCGGGTGCTTCTTTGGGTTCTGCTATGGGTGCAACTTTAGCTACAAAACGTTCATCAGCAGAAAGATTAGCTGCAGGTGTTGATCCTAATGCTCTTGTTGTTGAACCTTATGCTAACCCGTTTAGAGTTTATCCGTTGGCAGTTGATTACACAAGGTTTAAACAATTGATTGAAGATGGAGTTGATTGTTACATCTTGAATACTGGTGAATTTATGGGTACAAAAGTTAAACCTGCTCATACTTTGGGTATTATTGAAGCAATTGTTGAAGGAAAAGCTAATTTCCATAAATGGGAAAATTTCTCTGATATCGAAATTATGGATATTGAGGGATTTGAAACATCTTTTGCTAACAAAGAATATGCTGAACAATTTGTTGCTCGTATGAATGACAGAATTGCTTTTGTTAAATCAAGAGAAACTGAAAAAGCCGGAATTGACAAACTTCCTGATGATGCTCTTGCAGCATTGGTAGCTGTTGTTAATGAGGTAAAAGCATAGTTTATCAAAAAATAAAATGTAAAGGCGGGTTTTAATTGTTGAACCCGTCTTTTTTATATGTTATAATGATTTCCAAAAAGAGGATGTTTTAAGATGATTAGAAAAAATGCTATGTCTACAATGGGTTATGCAATTATACTTGTTATTATTCTTGGTGTTGTAATGATTTTGAGCGCACCTATGATGATGAGCAAATATAAAGGAGATAAAAAATCTTCTGATGAATATTCTAAAAAAGATGATGATTATGACAATTACAAAGATAGAGAGCGAGATAAGGAAGAATATAGTGATAGCGGATATAACGGAGATATGTCAAATAACAATTCCTCTGATGATATATCAAGAGATTTGAAAATTCTGGAAGACAGAATGAATTCCAGATTTAATGATATAGAGGCAAGACAATCTCAAAAATCATCTTCTCCAACAATTACTGATAAATATGTTTGTTCAATTGAGGGAAATGTTGATTCTGATGGAAACGTTACGCCTGTTGATAATATGAATATGGATGAAGTTAAGAGAAGAAAAATTGTTTTTGTTTGTGAATACAGAAATTAATTTTTCAATAAATTTTTATAAACAAAAAAGTCCGACTATTTGCCGGACTTTTCTTATTTTATGTTAAATAATTAAACTATTCAACTTCGATTGCTGATACAGGGCAAGCTTCTGCTGCTTCTTTAACGCAATCCATGTTATCTGCAACAGCTGCTTCATCAACTTGAGCAGTTCCATCTACTGAAAATACTGCGTCACAAATTGATTCACAAGCGCCGCATCCGATACAAGAATCGTTTACTGTTACTGTCATTTCTACTTTCTCCTTATAGTTATATACAATCGTGAATTTCTTCACAAACTTAATTATAATATAAAAGATTTTAAATTTCAATTGTTTGGATATGAAATTTTTAAAAATATTATATTTTTAACCAATTTTTAATCCTGTCTGCGATATAGTCAAAACCTTTTATCATACCTAAGTTTTCGCCATTCCCGTTTTTATGAAAAATAAGAATAGGAACATATTCTCTAGTGTGATCAGTTCCGGGAACTGTCGGGTCGCAACCGTGATCTGCAGTGATTATTAACAAATCGTTATCGTTCATTGCATCAATTATGTCATCAACATATGTATCTATTTCTTCAATAGCTTTACCATATCCTTTTGCGTCGTTTCTGTGACCGAAAAGCATGTCTGTATCTACAAGGTTTGTGAATATAAAAGAATTTTGGTTAGAGTATTTTGCGTTTTTGTCATAAGCGATTTCATCTAAATTCAACTCATTTTTTACTGCTTTTAGAGTTAATTCCAAGCCTTCCTTGTTACATCCAGTGTGGATTGCGTGAGTAATTCCGGATTTAGAAAAAATATCTTCAATTTTTCCTATACCAATAACTTTTGCACCTTTGTCTTTTATTTCGTTCAAGACAGAATGAGGCGGAACCATTGAATAATCCCTTCTGTCTTTAGAAATTCTTGTTGGTTTGCCATCAATAATCTTGTAAGGTCTTGCAATTACTCTTGATACGTTCCAGTCGCCTTCATCTAAAATTTTTCTTGCAATTGTACACCATTGGTAAAGAGTTTCCAGTGGAATTAAATCAGTGTCAACTGCGATTTGAAAAACGCTATCTGCGCTTGTATAAACAATCGGGAATTTAGTTTTGTGGTGTTCTTCATTTAGTTCTGCAATAATTGCGGTTCCGCTTGCTGGTTTGTTTGCTAAAATTCCGCCACAATTTGTTTCTTTTACAAATTCATCAACAAGTTCTTTTGGAAAACCGTTTGGAAAAGTTGCAAAAGGTTTTTTAGATATAATTCCCGCCATTTCCCAGTGACCGGTTGTTGTATCTTTGCCTTTAGATTTTTCTTCCATAATTCCGTATTGCGCAGTCGGATTAGGTTCTTTTTTAATCCCTTCGTAGTCTTGAATATTTCCTAATCCCATTTTTTCCATATTAGGAACATTCAATCCATTGTTAAATTCGCATACGTGTTTTAGTGTGTTACATTCCGGAATATCGTTAAATTCTCGGCAATCAGGCATTGCGCCAGTACCCATAGAATCGATAACCATAACAATTGCTCGTTTCATATTTTTACCCCTTTTCTTGTTTTAATTTTAGCAATACTATTCTGCAATGTCAATTACTGAATAAGCGTTAAAATCAAGACAACCATAAATGATTTTGATTTGGTAGTCACCGTGCGGGATAAGTTTTACAAAATTTATTGTTTGTTCACCAAAGTCATCATTTGTTTCTTCTGCCGGAAGTTTAGCCATAAGTGTATGCCCTTGATAAAGTTTTAAAAATATTTGATTATTCTCTTTTGCTCCTTCAATTTGATAATGTCCTATTGGAATTAATCCATCGCCAATTTTGAGGGTTAGTGGAATTAATAAAACCGGAAGTTCCTTAGATGTGTTTGCAATAGCTTCGGTTTCATTGCTTTGTGAAAAACTTTTGCCTTTTGGAATATTTTTATCTTTTTTCTTTTTCCCTTTTTTGCTCTCAAGAGCTTTTTGAAAATCCTGATCCGTTACGGCTTGTTGCCCGTAAGTGTTTTGATCTCCGAAATTATCCCACAAATCGCCGTCTGCAAGAGCTAAATTGCCAGAAAAAAATAGTATAAGAAATATTGATAAAATTTTCTTCATATCTTATATAATAATGATTATAATAAAAAAGTACACATCTTTTTATATGAGATAAATTTTTCAGTGGTAAAGGTGGTAGTAGAAGTGGTAGTTTTTAGTGAAAAGTGGGAAGTGAAACGTGAAAAGTCCGTATCGGTATGAATAAGTGATTGGTGAATTGTGAATAGACCGTATCAAGGAAATTATTTTCCTCCCTGATGAGGTAGGTTAGGTGGGTGCTATCTCGCTAGGGAAACATTTAACCTTCCTTGCAAAGGAAGGGGGACCGCTTGCGGTGGAAGGATTGTTTTTTGTCTTGCGCAGACGG
>ENA-UERG01000109-UERG01000109.1-human-gut-metagenome-genome-assembly--contig:-NODE-109-length-75028-cov-9.904151_pt1 | contig 75028 bp, 67 predicted proteins | sample MGYA00242954_ERZ507954 | MGnify/ENA primary metagenome ERZ507954 (study PRJEB26167, sample SAMN06115478) | human gut metagenome | host: Homo sapiens | place: China:Sichuan | collected 2015-01-21...
GGCGCGGGCGTGGAGTGCTTGCGGATATTTTCCCGTTGAATCCTGTGGATTTCCCGGGCGTCTTTGATCGCCTGCCGGCGTCTTGCCTCCTTCCGGCGGTCGGCCTCAGCCTGCTTTTCCATAAGCTCGGTCTGGCGTTTGATGTTCGCTCGGGTTTCCTCCGATTCGCCGCAGCCGCTGCAGATTGCTCCCAGCAGGATTCCGGCGACAAGGGGGGAGAGGATCATGGTTCTCTTCATGGCAGTTCCTTTCTTTTGAGGAATTTGGATTATAAACGGGTCTGCCCGTTCATCCGACTGGACGGGCAGACCGGAAAGCGCATTTATGCTTTTTGAAACGGAAAAACAGATGAATGCTTATGAACTGGTCTGTCGGGAACGCCGCATATTCGTATTCTGGATCATTTACCATTCAATCGTCTGTACGGCAGTCGTCATCGGCGCATTTTTTGCGGTTCAGTACATGGTGATGCCGGACCGGGTACTGATTCTGGGAAGGGATCGGAATCTCTATGTCGGCAATTCCGCTCCCGTGGAATCGAAGGTCGTGCTGGAAGATATTTCGCTGCGGACAGCCTATGCGCTGCTTTCCCGCCGCTACGATATTCAGGACGACCGGCAGCTGAAGATGGTCTGTACACCGCGAGGCTTGAGCCTGGCCAAGGCGTATCTGAACGATACCCAGGAACTTTTTGAAAAGCGTATGCAGTTTCAGGAAATCGAGAACTGCTCAGTCGAATACTCCGCGAATGACGGGAAATACTTCTCGCTGGTGAAGGGTACTGCCAGACTGACGGGAATCTATTTCGGGTATCCGTATTCGCAGAAACGGGACTTCGCGCTGCTGATGCGGCTGGAACGCTCCAAAGACGATTTCGAGCTGCCGTTCAAGGTTGCCGGGATGAAGCTTTATGAGGAGGAACACATAGATGAATGATCACAGTTATCGCCATATGAACCAATGGATGTTCCGTGGAATGCTGGTCTATGTGCTGCTGTCGTTCCTGACGCCGATTCTGATGTATCAGTTCAGGGATAATAACAGGTTGATTGTGATCGACGGCCGGAACACCTATCATATCACCAAATATGCTTCTCAGGAGCAGTTGGTCCAACTCTACGAATACACCGCACGTCTGGCGACCGACGCCTTTCTGATGCGGAATCCGAACGGGCTGGATCGCGCCGAACTGTTCGACGAGATGTACATAGACCGGGCGCGGCAGACGGCGTTGGATCTGATCAAGCAGGAAGGGGATATCTTCAATCGGCAGGATGTCCACCAGAAAGTCGAGATCCTCGGGATCAAGGTGCTGGAGGCCGACAGCCGGACTTCCTTTCTGAAAATATCGGGACAACTGATTCGCAGCCGCCGGGATGCCGATACTCCGGTTGAGGTGCTGCGTTTTGAGATGTCCATGAATCTTTCGGTCAACTATGATCTCGCTAAGAATGCCGTATTTCCATTTGTCGTTTCCGACATTAACTATCAACAAGAAACAATCAGAAAACGGAGGTAATGCAATGTTTATGGGAAAAAAGCTGATCCCGTGTGTTTCAATCGCGGCAGCGGTATTTGCAGCTGCAGCGGCTGTCAGCGCCGAAGAGCCGGTGAATGAAAAGAAGATTCTGAACATGAACCAGTTCAAGGAGTACACGCTCGCCCAGGGCGAGATTTACAAGGTGTTCGTCAAGAAAGACGACGGCGCCACGACCGTGACCTTTCCGTCGGCCATTTCCAAAATCGCGGGAGTTAACGTTTCCGTCGACGGCAGCACTGATTTTCAGATTTCGGCGCAGCCCGGAGGATACTATTTCAACCTGGTCGCACTGCGTGAGGGGGCGACCGGGACACTGACCGTGGTGTTCAACCGGAAAACCTACATTCTCTATCTGGTCCAAGATAACGAAAAGGCGTTCGCCGCCGTGAACTTCACCGGAGGCTCCGGCAGCGGCGGCGCTTCGGCGGGGGGCGGCGGCGCGGTCACTCCGGCCCGGCTGCTGTCGCTGATCGATATGGCGAAAGCATACGATGTGCTGTCGAAACGCTACCCGACCGAGCTGCGCGACTCCACCCGTTTCGCGAAGAAGGCGACGTTCCAGTTCGAGAAATTCCAGATGGACCTGCTCGAAGTGATCCGTTTCAACCACGAAGATACGTTGGTATTCAAACTGCTGCTGAAAAACGATACGGATGAGGAAATTCTGTATGATAAGTTCAGTTTTTCGGTTCAGGCCGGAAACCGCACTTACTATATGAGCGCCGCCGACGCAACCGGCGTCATGCCCCCGAAATCTTCGACCTATGCGTTTTTCACAATCACGGGCACTCCGGAGGGGCGGCGCAACAATCTGGCGGCGGACAATGAGTTCCGCATTGGGGTGACAGCCCAATATATGGAGCAACAGGCAGCCGTGCCGGAATCGCAGACAACGGAACAGGAATTGCCTTCCCGGAAGGAAACGGAAGAGAAAATCAGCAAGGCGGAAGCTGAATTCGATAAGCGTCTCAGCACGCTTCTGGATTCCATGGAAAAAACGCTTGCCAGAATCGAAAGTCAGGAAGCGGCAATTCAAGTCGAACAGCCGGAGGAGGCTGCCTTGCAAGTGGAAGAACCGACCGCGGTTGTCGTCAATGGGAGCGTATCGCAGGAACCGGAAGAACAGCCGTCAGCCGCCGAATCGGATGCCGGGGAAGTCGAAAAACAACTTACGGAGGTTCAAGATAATGTCTCCTGGTGGGACTTCTCCGAATTTCCGGATAATCTGGCTTTTCTCGTCAATTGGATGAAGTTCTGATAAGGAGCCGTTATGAACTTGCGTGAATTTTTCAAAAAGCTGCGGAGTCCGCTCGGAACTTCCCTGATCTTCCTGGCGGCAATCGTCACTCTGGCGTTCTCGGCAGTACCGTTCCTGATCCGGGAGGACGGCGGGAAACTGCAGCCGATCCACGAGAGCGTCAGCCGTGACGCGACACTGGATATTCCGGGGAGCGTCAAGGCGATTTCGGCAGTACCACCCGATAAGCCTCAGCCATCTTCTGATGGAGTATCCGGCTCGTCTGTCGACAGTACCTCGAAAATCGATGGTTCAGGCAGGCCGCAGCCGCCGTCTTCCACTGCCCGTACAAACTCCGGTAATCGATATAACTCCGGTTCCAGTGACAGGCGTTCGATCGAAAGCTCCCGGAATTCCGTTCCGACTGCCAAGATCCTCATTATCGACGGCGAATCGGCAGGTGCACAAAAAGAGTTCGTATCGGAACGGTTTGCGCCATACGGACGCCTGATCGCGTGCAAGATGGTCAATACTGTCGAGAGCGGCGATACCGATACTCCATTGATTGCGGTAGTGATCGAGGATTTGTGGTGGATCAATGCCAAAGGTGAAAAGAAACTGATCATTCCGGCGGGGACCGAAGTGTACGGAACTGTCAATGGCGCCAAACCGATGCGGAACCGCCTGACCACGGGAAACAATTTCATTCTGGTCTGGCAGGCAACTTCCAATATGGTCGGTTTCGAACTTCAACTCAAAGGGGTTGCTCTTGAGAAATCAACCCATCCGGAGAACCGGATGCTGGCCGCGATTACCGATATGTCGGCCGGAATCCCCGGACAGGTCATGTCCAACGAAAACCTGTCGAAATTTCTGGTGTACACTCTGGCATTCGGCCAGGGACTGGCGCAGGGATATCAGACCAACGAGGTCTATACCGACAGCGGAGTGACGATTACGACCCAGGACGGAACGACGAAAAACGCGATGGCCCGCGGCGCCGAAACGCTGGCGCAGGTGATGCTGCAGGACGTTTCGCAGATGATTGCGAAAGAATCCTACTATATCCGCGTGCCGAGCGGTACGGAATTCTACATTTTCGTTCAGCAGGTCATCAATCTTGATGACGCCCAGATCGCGGATACCCTGCTGAACAAACTCGAAGAACAGAAGATTCAGGGGCCGCAGAAGCCTTCGTATAAAAATGTATTGAACGCCTTTTCCGGTGGAAAAACAGTAAAATGAAAGGGGAAACTGTTATGAAAATGAATATGATGGTGGTTATCGGAACGGCGGCGATTGCCGGAATGATTTGCGGGTGCAAAACGGAAGAATTGCCGGAACCGCCCCGGGAATATATCAACGTCCCGATCCAGTATGTCGCCGGCGCCATTCCTGCCGACAGTCAGGAAAAGGTTATGTCCAATCCGAATCTTCGTGCATACGCCATCGGGCGATACGTCGATCCGGGATTTCGCGTGATGCACGAACAGCACTCCGTCTATCGGGTGGAGCAGATGCCCGCATGGAATTTGATTCCGCAGCCCGATGCCGATCCGGTTCTGCGAGCCCAGAAGATGCGGCAGGAACGGTATGCGAATGCCGCAACCGGCCAGATCGAACGTGCGACCGCTGAGGTGCGCAATACGCAGCGGATGGTGAATTCTCTGATTGAGGGACAGGCGCTGCAGAAGGAACAGGCGGCGGAACTGGTCAGCTGCCTTGAGGCGATGAAAAAGCGCTACGGCGTCCTGTCGGAAAATATCCTCCGGACCTCCGAGTTCGCCAGAAAACTCGAAGAGGAGGTCAAAAAGCTGAAAGGGGAAAACGAAATGCTGAAGCTCCAGCTTCGGAACAACAATCGCCCGGCAATCCATTCCTCCGAGGTGCAGCCGTGAGAAAATACTGGTTCCATATCATGGTCTCATTGTGGCTTGTCGTTTTGACTGTCTGCATGATCACGTTTTACTGCCGGACGGAGGTCATTCCTGAGATCATTTCGGAGCAGGACCGGCAGGCGGGAATCCTGCTGAAACAGTCCGAGATATTGGCGGTCAATACTGTTCTTATACGTTTTTTGACGGAGAAAACGAAACAGGATAAAGCGGAATCGGTCTCGGAGGTGTCATTAAGGCTGGAGGAGATGGCACAGTAGCGGTGAATATTTTCCGGGGGAAGCGCGCCCGCGCTCCCCCCGGTAGAGGTATTATCGTGTACTTCTGGGAGAATTATAATCACGGTATACCTATAAAGGTGAGGAGTCGTCGTATGAATAACATTACCAGTGAACAGATGGACAAACTTGTTGAACTCTACAATGAGGGGCGGCTTGGAGGAGTTCCGAAAGATGATCCTGCGAAATTGTCTTCCGAAGAAGCCGATTTGTTGATCGCCCTGGCCGAAAACGTGGCTCCCTTCACTTTTGTGCCGATTACGGATGAGGTTCGGAGCCAGTTGCTGTCGTTGCGGAAGATGGGAATCATCAATTTCCATCGGGAGGAACTGAAGTTCATGACGATGGAAATTGCGTTCGGGTATCTGTGGTGTGCCGGAAGACATGAACTCCGCCACCGGACCCCTGCAACGAGGATGCAGTGTCAACGGATCAGGCACATGATCATAAAAGGTTTTCTGGCTTACAGGCCGAACTGGAAAATCTGTTTTTTGGACAAAGATGAGGCCGATGAGTTGATCAGGGAGGGGGAACTGAAAATCACCCTCATGCTGAAAAAATAACAAAGGATTGCTGGCATGTCGAAACTCTTAATTGTAGCAGGAACCAAAGGAGGGATCGGTAAAACTCTGATTTCAACGTTCTTTGCAGACATTGCCGGAGATTACGGCCTTCATCCGGTCCTTTTCGACTGTGATGATGAAAACCAGTCTCTGAGCAATGTCTATAAGAACGTGCCGGGCATCGAAGTCAGTTCTGTCACTCCTGATTCCATTCAGGATATGGATTATCCCCTGGATGCGGTAATCAATCGAATTGAGCAGTTGGAAAGCAGCTCTTCACAGGACGCGAACGAACGGCTCTATATTTTGGATATGAAGGCCGGAACGAGCGTTTCCACGCTTGAATGGCTTGAAGCGTTTCCTTTTGCCCACCTGAGCGAAGTGGGGGTGGAAATATTTCTGGTCGGTTGCCTGACTGCGGAAGTGGACAGCAGCCTGACCTGGGGACGATGGCTGCTGAAATACCGGGAGGCGGCACTGGCCGGTGAATTGCGCTTCATTATTGTGAAGAACAAGATCGCCGGAGAAAGTTTTGATTTTTACGATGATAAAATGAAGCAAGTTCAGGAAGAATATCTCTCGTCGACAATCGTGATTGACTTTCCGGAAATAAGCAGCCGGCACCTGCGGCGTATCCGCGAGAATGGGGCCAGTTACGGCCAGGTCGCCAAATCGCTTGTTCAAATCAAATCGTTTGGTTTCATGGATATGCACAGAATACGGCTGATGTATGCAAAAATAAAAGATGAGTTCGGCGGATTCTTCAGGAATGCCGCTTCCGGAAAGGTGGTGGAAAATGGCGGAAAACAGAGTGATTGACCTTTATCCGATTTTGCACGACCCGAATGATTTAAGGGAATTGGTCGCCCGCCTTGTCTGCATGGGAGCTACGCCGCCGGTGGCGCTGGACCATATGACGATCGAGAAGGCGGAAGAAATTGTTGCAGGTCTGCCGAGTCTTTATGGCGCTCATACGCGGATTCAGGATCGTTTTCAGGGAGAAGTTCTTGTCTGGCAATTCGATATCACCCGGGCCGGAGCCGAAAGCAGGCTGGTTGAAACATTGAATGACTTTTCTCTTGCCGGGCTTCCGGAGGAACATTCTTTTACCAAAGAGTATTCGCCCGGCGCATGGCTTCAATTTTTTCATCAGGACTTTCAAACCGTAAATCAGGAAATTCTGAGAGACAGTTTTTACTGTTGGGATATTGACTATGAACCGGAGAGAGCAGCGGAAGGTTTTTCTGCCGACGTGAGTTCCATCATCAGTCATGCGGAACGGTTATTGGAGCAGCGCAGGCAGGATCTGCTTGCCCGGCTGGCTTGCATGGGAATCATTTCACCTCTGGATTACTATGAGTGCACTCCGCAGCGCGCGGAAGAAATTATCAGCGGCTTGCCGCCGTTGGTCGATCTGGAAGTGATTTGGGAGCAGCCGGGGCAACCGATGGAGCGTCTTCATTTCATCAATTTGGCGGAGTTTAATTTCCGTTCCAAAACGCTTGTTGAAATCGACAGGGAAAATGATCCGAACCAAAATCGTGAGGAGGAGGATCCCCGAAACAATCGTTTCAAGTCGGATTTGTATCCGTCCTATACCAAAGAGATGCAGGATGAAGATGATCTGAATGAGGAATTGAGCTCGCTGCCGGATTTTATGCCGCAGAAAGTCATGACTGTAACGGAGAGTGAAAAGAGCCTGCAACTCCAGCTTATGGATTTTTATGATAGAAATCCCGGAATTCAGGAATTATGCACCAGCCAGAGAACAACATTGAAATCCGGATGTGACTGGATTGATTACTTTAATCAGGATATCAACAGTGCGATCCCCACAAAAATCAACAGACAGTACAATTTCAGCAGATTGAAGAAGGCATTTTCTTCATGGGAATTCAATACTGCGAAAGAGACAATCAATTGGAAGGCCGGATTCGTCAGGGACTTTCAGAAGAATCGGGAAGAAGCCAGAATGATTTTTTTCCGATCTTTGTTCTTTAAATTGAGCCAGGCGGGGATTATTCCTCGTTTTCAGAAAGATGAATGGTTTTCGATGGATGCCGATTTTGCGGAAAAGTTCGCGGAAACAAGAATTCCATTGCTGGCTGAACAGGAAAAATTCAGTGACTGGCTGAGGTTATTCAATCAGCCGCTTCCGGATGATCCGATGTTTTTACTGAACCTTAAAAGCAGTTTCGAGGCTGCTGGAATACCATTTTCCCGGGAAGCCGTATGCAGTGCTTTCCAGAAAACAACCCAAAAGAAAGGAAAAGAAGCCATGAGTATCAATCAGGAAAATGAACGCAAGTATCTGATCTCCGCCGTCAGGAACATGATCAATCGCCGTGAAATGGAGCCGATTCCGGATGATTTTCTGGCGGGAATGTCCCTTTCTGAAGTGGAAGATATTCTTCGGAGCGATCCGAAGAACAAGATCACGGATGACCAGTTATTCACGCTCAAGAGCAAGGAAAAGGCAGGGTTTCTGAAAGATGTTTCTCTGCCGGCGGAAGGCATTGCCGTATTGTCAAGGCAGGAGGCGACTTTCTACATCCAGAATACTCCGCGTCTCAATCGTGAACAGATGATGCCGGAACATCCGGCAACTGAAGAGACACGGAATCTGTTTACCTGGTTGACCAGGGATAAACCGGAATTTAAGATTTCAAGTTCCATGTGGCCCTACGTTTCCGAGGAGGAGCTCCAGATCAGAATCCAGAACATTCAGGCCAAAATGAAGATCAGCGATTTCCAGAATTCCGAGCTGAATCAGTGCCTGGAAAACGGCACTTTCCCGATCAATACGGCAAAGAAATATATCAATTTGCCGGTGATTGGCCCTGAGCAGATCGAAAAGCTCAATTATTATCAGGCGATGAAAATCGTTGATGATTGTCCGATTTCCGAAAAGCAGCTTGAAAATTTCCGGAATATGTCGGACAACCATCCGCTGAAACCCGCGAATCCGGAGAACTTCAGCTACAAGGAGGCGCGCGAACTCTGGGCCAAGGTGACCATGAGGGGAAAAACTCTCGCCGATACTGATCCTATCTGTGATAATGATATTGCGGCAATCAAGGATATCCTGGAAGCCAATCCCCAGATAAAACTTCCCAAGCCGCTTGCGGAAATGAGCCACGGCGAAGCGAGAAGCATTATCGCCAATCAGGAACCTTCGGAGGCGCAAATCAGAAAAATCGGTTATCTGATCCGGGAAACCAATACCGGAAACCTGATTCCCGATTTCGTCAAGAACAGCCTGAAGCGCGGCCAGGCATCCGAAATGATTGATATTCTGGTTCGGAAAGATCGGCACGGAAATATCAATACGGCTGCGCTTCAGGAGCTGGTCGAAAAAATCGATCCGCCTGCTTCGGATGAACAGCTGGCGATTCTCAAACAGTATCAGGAACAGGGAGCAAAAATCAAAATCCCGAAAAATCCGACTTACCGGCAATTGGATAAGCTGATTGCTGAGGAACACGGAAAGCAGCCGATCTCCAACGATCAGTTGGAAAACATTAAAACATGGGTGGCCCGCGGAACGGTCGATCCCGCAGTCCTCAAGCAGCCGGAGAAATTGACTCAGGCCAGGTTCGGTGAATTGCGCATGATGCATATGCAGAATCAAAGAAAACAGAACAGCATGGCCCCGTCGCCCGAGCAGGCGAAGGCGCCGGAGGTTTCCGGCATGAGTCGATGAACGGTTTTTCCCCGCGCCGACGAATTGGCGCGGGGAAGTGTGGAGAGGTATGGCAATGGATGAAAACAATGAAACATTGAGAAGTCTGGCGGTTCGCGCGTTGGCCGGCGCCGGAACATCACGGGTGAAAGTGCTGGATTTATTGTCGATGTATGACAAATGCGGCAATGAAGACGATATTGTGTATGCTGTCGTATTCGAGCTTGAAGTATTGCATTGGCTGCAGGAGCGGATTCATACGGAAAACAATCAGCGCCACGAATTGCTGGTGAACCGGATGACCGAAATATTGAACAGGAACCAGGAGGAAATTCTGGCCCTGGTCTGCCGTCAGGAACAGATCAGCCGCTCTCAGTTCCGACGGTTGACGGCTCTCCATCGGGAGCGGTTCGCAAACCGTCTCATTCTGGTTTGCGCACTGACGATTCTCTCCGTTTTGGCCGGTTTAGGTACATTTTTCATATACTCAGTATGGAGATGATATGTCTATTCTCGACCATGAAATTCTGAACCTCGACGGTAATTCTTGGACGGTCCGGGACGCCTGTACGGGATTGATCTGCTTCGGAATGACAGGAAGCGGCAAAAGTTCGGGACCCCTTCGCAGCATCGCCCTGCGCTTTCTGGAATTGAAATTCGGCGGTATTGTGTTTTGTGCAAAACCGGATGAATGTGAAACATGGGAGGGATACGCCCGCGAAACCGGCCGCAGTGATGATCTGATCCGATTGAGCGAAAACACGTTTGCGTTTCTTAATTATGAAATGGAACGGCCCGCCGGCACCGGAGGCGGGCAAATCGAGAATGTTGTCGGCATTTTTCTCGAAGTGACCAAAATAGGGAAAGATAAAAAAGCTGCAACCAATGATGAATACTGGCAAAATGCCATCAAACAATTCCTGCGAAATACTATTGCTTTGCTGGTGATGGCGCATGAGGCCGTGACGCTGCCGAATATTAAAATGACCATCGATACCGCCTTGAGGAGCGATGTCATCGCCGATGCAATGCAAGATTACTGCAGCGATTTTAAAGCCTTTTGTTCTTCGAAACGATATCTGGGATTCATTGCCAGACAGGATGAAGACGGCTATAATGAGGCAGTAAGACAATTTGACCTCGAATATACCGAATCACAGGGCAAGGCCCTGAACAGGAAAATTTTGACCGTTACACGGCAATATGCCAACATGCTGATCCTGAAAGCTATCTATTTCGGTAAAGGAACCGGGCCGGATTACGAACTTGCCCTGAATTATTTCCTGACGGAATTCCCGCAATTGGATGAAAGGACGCGAAGCAATACGATCAGTTCCTTCACCGTTTTGGCCGACTCCATGCTCCGGGGAGAGTTTCTGCGTTGCTTCGGAGCCCCCAAATCGTCATTTTCTTTGGAAAGCCTGTACCGGGAGGGAAAGATCCTTATTGTTGACCAGGACGTAAAACGGTATGGTCTGGTTGGCCAGATTACTGCCGCGATCATCAAGTTGTGTTTTGAGCGTATGATCGAACGGCGCGAAGACATCACGCAGGATGATGCTCTTCCGGTTTTCCTGTGGGCCGATGAAGCGCAGTATTTTTCCCTTGACAACGATCAGATGTTTCAGACCACAGCCCGTTCGTCTCGGACGCTGACCGTTTATGCAACTCAGAATATCAGCAATCTTCAGGAAGGTTACGGCAAGGAGAAGTCATCTTCCCTGCTGGGAAACCTGGGAACTAAAATATTCTGTAAAAACGGTGATTACGAAACGAATAAATGGGCTGCCGACAGCATAGGGCAGGAAATCATCAGGCGCCGCAGTCAGAATATCGGAGACAGCAAATCAGGCGGAATGAAAGGCGATTACAGCAGGTCGGACAGTTATTCCGAGGGCTGGTCCGAGCAGAAAGATTACATGGTCGATATCGTCACCTATACCACTCTGCAGGCCGGCGGTCCGAGGGGACATTGCAAGGTCGGTTATGTGTTCTGGCAGAGCGGAAGAATTTTAAACAACGGCAAAGTTTTCCTGATCGGTACATTTGAGCAGAAATGCCGCAAAATATGCGGGGCGCGTTTTGTCCGGCATTGTCCTCCCATTCCTCAAATCGGGGGCAAGTATGCTGGACACAGCTCTTGGTTCCACAGAAACGATTATGTGATAGGAGTGATCTTCATGATCACTCTGTCCGCAACGGGGTTGGGTATGTGGCTGATTTTTTCCGAACGGGATATCTTTCTCTGGTTTATCCCGGAAGTCGGAATTATTACCCTTGGCACGGTTTTTCTGTGGATGTTCGCTTTTGCTATGGATGCGGGGCTGGAGGTGGCCAGAATAGGGGTGGAGATTATCGGAGCTTTAATTAAGAAAACCAGACGGAAAAAACAGAAGAGAATCAATCGGGTGCCATTGATTACCTGTACATGGGTTTACCTGTTTTTTTCATTCGCTATCACCGTATTGATTCAAAACACGATATACACCGGAAAGTCCGCGACAGGTTACATCCTGACATGGGGAGGCGCCGCTGTTGCCCACTTTTTATTTAAAGGCGCCGGCGGCCGGCGCATTCCGATCGAGTAAGGCTCAGCGCAAACGAATTTCTTCTGTCGTAATGCCCAAGTATTGGCGTGTTGCTGCAAGGGAATGTTTCCGAAGAATTCTTTGAATTTCCCAGAGAGAATAGTTGGAATGAACCACCAGATGATATCCCCAGGTCTTTTGCAGGGTCAGAAAGCCGATTTTTTCGTCTAAACCTGCATGTTCCGCCGATTCTTTCAAAAAACGGGTGATATAGTCGCGTGACCAGGGCTTCGGATTATTTACCTGCCGTGCTTCGCTTTCGAAAAGATAGGTCGCGTCAGGCTCCAGGGCGCGAAGTTTCTTTACTTCCTTAAAGTCTTCATCTGATATTCGGATGGAAATCTGGTCGTCGAATTCGCCGGATGACGGAATGTTTATTAAATGCAGTTTAACCGTTTGCCGGGTGGCTGGATCAACAAGCAGAGTCTGTCCGTCAATCTCTTTGTTTTTCAGGTTAACTATACTTCCCGGAGACATTCCGGTATCAAGACACAGAAGGAAAAAAACATATCGTTTATGGGAATAATTGTTCTTGATATAATCTTTCCAGCGCATCAGGTGACCGAGATTTTTAATCGGTTCGGCTGCCGAAGCTGAATTATGATTTACATTCATTATGGATTTCTTTCGGTTATTTCTGGGCTGAAATCCCCGTATTTTACGGAGAGGTATGTTTGGTGATATCGCCGAAGCGCCGGTGCGGAAAGCCCCGGATAATCTTTGGCTGTTTGCTGTTCTAAATTATTCTGTGGGAAACTGTGTTTATCTGCAAACTGTTTTCGCGCCTTACCTCGGGCTGCCATGTCTTTGTAGCCTTCGGCCAGATAAGCACGATAGTAGCGGTCGTATTCCGCTCCCCAGATGATCGCATTATGATATTTATTCTGAGATTTGGTATTCAAACGCTTTATGGCGATCTGCAGTAAGTTCTGCGTCTCCCTGCTGTTCATCAACAATGTCTTGCACGCAAATAATTTCATGTTCCACTCCGAGGAAAGAACATACAGCAGACGCCATTGCTCCGCTTCCGGTAAAGCCGAACCGGAAATGATGCGAGGAATGAAATCATAGATATTACTGAGCTGCTCGTCGCATAGCGGCACCGGCTTGGGAAATTTTTTCATCAGACTGAAAATCAATGCCGTGTCAATCGCAATCGTGGAATTTCTATGCGGAGCAAAAGTGAGTAAACGTAAATTATCCTGCGAAGAAATGAATTCTTCCACCTCATGAAGATAACTGGCCAGTGGTTCGTCAAGCTGATTCATGTCGATGGCCGGATATTTTTGGTAAATTTTAGTCAATAAAAAAGAAATCAGATTCAGGCCGCACTGCGCAAGGAGTTCCTGCGGGGATTTATCCGTTTCTTTTTGCGCAAAGATGAAAAATGCGTGGAGGTCGACTATGGCTGGCGCCATTTCTGAAGTCTTTATCATTTTTTTATACCACGCATCATTTTCGGTCATAACCATGTCCCCAAAGTTCAGTAACTACAATACACGTACTTATTTGTTTTTCAAAAGATGATGCGGAAAAATCATCGAGCTTGAAAACAAATCGGCCCCGATGAAGCTGTTTCCCATCGAGGCCGGAAGGCTTGGCGAATTATTTCTGGGCTTCCTGCAGAAGTAACCTGATACTATCGGCAGTGATACGTGAAGAGCGGCGGCCGAATTTAATCCGGACTAATCTGCCACTGTTCACATAGTCATTGATCGTTTTGGTAGTAACTCCAAGATATTGGGCCGCCTCCTTGACCTTTACGAGCCGGGGGAATTTGACTTCCTCACTTTGCTCATCCTGCTTTACTACCTTTTTCAGTTCGTTGAGTTCATTTTGCGGTAAAACACCGCAGGCGACCAGCGGAGAAGCCAGCTGCATCAAAGTATCAATTGTCTTTTCCTGAATCATTTTATACCCTTTCCATAGATGAGTTATGAATCTGGAAAAGATTATACCATAGATGACGATGGCAGACAAGGAAAATTGATTTTCTAAGTTGAATATCTGATGAGATGTTCAACTTGTCAGAAAAATTATAATTTAAATCACTGCTGGAAATCATTATTTCGCCTGAAAAAATTCTGTCCCTGTTGGAATCTCCAAATTCGTGGGAAGATTATTCAACAAGGTTTCAAACAGAATCAATCTGGATTCCGAGGCTTCCTGAACCATCTTCAGAATTTTTGCCTTCCGTATGGAATTTTCGGACATTTCTTCAGCAGTAATCGGTTCCGGAATCCGGATCATCAGTTTCAGTCCTTCAAGACTTGCCTGTTTGTTGGCATGATCCTGATAATGCAGAGTCATGGCAATCCGTTTATGGCCGAGCCAGCGCTTGATGGTGGAGGGAGGAACTCCCTTTTGTTCCGCATCATAGGAAAAAGTATGCCGGAAGGAGTGGAAGCCTTTTATTGTCTGTTTCTTGGAACGGCCTTCTACTTGGATTCTCGTCACGATTCCCAGCGATTGAAGATAGTTTTGGATCATATTGTTGATTTTGGTTTTCCGGTTGGAAAGGTACATCTCCGCAAGTTCTGGAAAAATATATTCGCTGTGGCGGGATCGTTTCCATTGTTTCTGCAAAATCGGATTCAACTCCGGGAATACCGGTACATGCACATCATGTTTGGTCTTCCGGGTAATCAAGGAGATTTCCCGGCAGGTAAAATCGGGCGGCTGTTGTTCGGACCGGTTGGAAATGCCTTCGATTGATTCCCATTTGATTGTCAGGGCGTCCCCCAAACGTAATCCGGTATAACGGCCGACATAAAAAGGACCCTCCCAGAGCGGAGGAACTGATTCGAAAATTTTGTCCAGCTCATCCGGAGTAAAGATTTCCCGGCGAACCGGCTCTATTTTCAAAGGCAGGATATGCGAAAATGGATTTTCTTCAAAACCATATCCTATGTCCGGCAAAAGAAATGAGAACACGCTTTTGCAAACGGAATGATAGCGATTCAGGGTGGTATGGCTTAATTGTCCTCCTTGCTGGTAATCTTTGAACGTTTTTCTTACCGGACATCTCTCCGGATGGTATGAGATTGTCTTGTTCCAGCGTCCATTTCTCCTGATATATGCGATATAAGAATCCGCATGAGTACGTTCCACCTCGTCCAAAGTCTTCAGGTTAAAATTTTCTTTGACATAGCTTACAAAGTCCAACCAATACTTGCGGGAAACCGCCTTGACATCGTCACAGGCTTCTCGAATATGCGGTTTTGATTGAGCCAGGTCAAAAGCATTATCCAGAGTGATCAAGAGTTTCGCTTTAAATTTCCGCACAGCTTTCAGTTGGGCCAGATATTCTTCCTGAGTTTCGATCTCCTTGATTTGCTGCTGTTCGTAAAGAAACTTTTTGGCGACATCTTCGGCTTCGCGTTTTATTGTGATGTTTTTCCCAGAATCATCTTTTAATGTGATGCACTTGCGGGTTCCGTCTCTTTGAGTAAACTGGAGATAGTAGTTGTCCCCACTCTTAAATACGCGCCCGCTCCCATTCGGACGTTTCTTTCTTGCCGGCATATTTTCAGCTCCTTCATTACTTGGATTGGAACGAAAAGTTTTTTCTTTTTTCGTCATCATAGCTCAATGATGACGAAAAAACAGAGCAAAAAAATTTCTAAGTTGAACTTCTCATGACATTTTCAACTTAGAGAACAAATAGCTCGTAAAAATGATTTTTGGGGTACTATTTTCAAAACCAGCACATTGATAAAAGAAACAAAACTGAGCTTAAAATTTGTTTGCGTTGCAAAAATAAAATTTATCAATTGCAAAATTTATTTATTTCATAACTTGTTTGTTTCAAGCAATATGAATGCAATAAATATGAATTTTTCTCCATTTTTCTATAGCGATCATCGCAATTCTGGCCGCCATGCTGCTGCCCGCCCTGCAAAGCGCCCGGGAATCCGGCAAAAAAGCCAAGTGCACGAACAATCTGAAGCAGATTTTCACCGGGCTGGCCCAGTATGCCGGAGATTTCGAATATTATCCGGCCGCGAAACCCAAGGTTTACGAGGATTGCAACAAGCAGTGGTGGTACTTCCGGGTCGCCCCGTATCTCGGCATGAACGGGAATCCGAAGACCTGGCAGGAAGCCTCCGCCATCCGCAACGGCGGCGTCTTTCAGTGCGCCTCGCTGAACTGCTCCGGAACGCTCGATTTCAACGGCTATTCGATGAACGACTTTCAGATCAACGTGAATCCGAGCGTGTTCGGCATGACTTCGGCGGTCAAGGATCCGGGCGGCAACAACAGCTACTACGTCAAACCCGAAGCCAAGGCGACCCGGAGCTGCACCGGCGCAATCCCGCTGCCGACGCCGTCCATGATCGTCTTCGTCGCGGAAATCGCTCCGACCGACGGCAACCCGAACGTGATTCAGCCGAACATCGTCGACGGCGCCGCGCTGAACCGGATCGAAATGGAGTGCCTGAACATGGACAGCTACGCCGCCTCGTTCCGTCACAGCAAAATGAAGCCGGTCATGTGGTTCGACGGCCACGTCAGCACCGTCCGCTACAAGGAAGTCAACTTCCAGATGACCCACAGCCCCTGGATCTGACCGGGACGGCACCGCAAAAAAGCACAACCGCGCATCTCCCTGTTGAAAAACGGGAGATGTTGCGGTATACTGGTACTCACGCGGATTTCCGCATAAGATTCAATACGAAAGGCAGTTCATGAAACCAAACCGTTATCAGGCCCTGGCAACGTTCGCGGCAGCGTTCGCCATCGGCGGCCAGCTTCCGGCCGCCCCGGTTCCGTTCGACGGCGGCGTGACCCGCGTCGCACCCGGCATCGAAAACAAGCGGTTCGAAACCGTAAACGGCGTTCTTCCGGTCAGTTGGGACCCGAAAGCGTCACCCTATGTTGAACTTGCGTTCAACAGGACCACCGCCCTGCCCTCCTTCACCCACGCCACCGTGAAAATGATCTTCAAGGCGCCGGCCGGCACGCCGGTCGGCAGGATGGGACTGCGGCTGCTCGATGCGAAGGGCGAAACCTTCCAGTACTCGATCCCGGTCAGGCAGGCTGCGGACGGCACCATCGAGGCGGTCTGGCAGATTGCTCCCGACACCGAATTCATCAGCTGGGGGAACAATGCCGACAAAAAACTCGACCAGCCGGTCCGGATCAATGCGGTGAGCTTCGACTACGACCGCAATGCGGCGCCTTCCGAAATCACGCTTTCGTCGATCGAGGCCGAAACCGAAAATGCCCCGGCCGCCGGACTCGCGGTCGCTCTGAATGCCGGAATCAAAAAATACGTTCCGGGCGGCGGCGCTCCGGCCAACTACGCCTATGCGGCCGGCAAAGGCGTGGAAGTGAATTGGGAACCGGCGAAATCGAAGTACATCGAACTGGTCTTCAACCGTCCGCTCCAGCTCCCGGAGTTCAGCAAGGTTTCGGTGACGGCGCGAATCGAAGCGCCGGCGGGCTGCCCCGTGCGCAGCATCGGGCTGCGGATGACCGACAAGAGCAACGAGACGTTCCAGTTCTCCAAATCCGTGAACTTCGCACAGGGCGGAGTCAGTGAGGTGACCTGGGAGGTTTCCGCCGGGCAGTGGCAGAACAGCTGGGGCGGCAACAACGACAAGCAGCTCGACCAGCCGATGAAGGTCTACGGCTTCGGCGTCGATTACTCGCAGAATCTCCCGGAAGCGAGCTTCCGGATTCTGTCGGTGACCGCGGCTGTTTCGGGCGGAGAAAAGACGGTCGCCACCCGGCCGCTCTACGCATTCAACCTGAGCAACTCGTTCAACCGCATCTGGGGCAGCGGCCAGCCCAGCCTCGGGCCGGGCGGGCTCCTCGTGAACGACATCAAGGGGGAAACTTCGTTCAGTGAACGGATGGGTAGCCTCACCTTCTTCCACTCGCGCCCGTCCGTCCTGAAGCTCGACGCTGCGCTGAACGCCGGAAACGTCAAATGCTACTGGGTGTTCCGCGATGCGGCGAACGCCCAGATCAAAACCGCCGAGTTGCCGCTGAAGCAGGGAAACAACCAGCTCTCCTTCAACCTCACCGAAACGCTGGCCGCGGCCAAGCTCCCGGTGCGGGTCGAGCGCTTCGCGCTGGTCAATTCCGGCAATGTGCCGGGATCGGTGCTGCTGACCGGCAGCACGCTCGGCGTCGACCAGCCGCTCACCGAGGCGATCGATTTCACCGTGTTGACCGGCAACGACATCCATGTGCTGAAATCCGGCCAGGAGTCCGCGCTCAAATACATGTTCACGAACACCTCGAATCAGGCCGGGGAGTTCAATATCTCGCTTGATTTCAAGAGCTTCGTCGGCAACACCCACCGCGAAAGCTTCACTGCGAAGCTCCTGCCGGGCGAAATCAAAATCTTCTCAACGGAATGGAAGCCCGAAGTGCTCGGCCACTGGGATGTGACCGCGACCGTGTCGGAGGCCTCGGCCCCGGCGATGCAGAGCAAATCCTCCCGCAGTTTCGCCTATCTGGTTCCCGCCGGCCCGACGCCGGGACGCGCGCCGGGCTTCCTGTTCAGCGTCTGCACCCATTCGGGCCGCTGGAGCATGGTTGACCAGCTCCGGGAAGTCGAAGCCGCCGCGACCTGCGGCGTGAAGGTCGTCCGCGACAGTATCGAATGGGGCGGCATCCAGCCCGAACGCGGCGTCTGGAACTTCGAAAAGATGGACTTCCTCGTCAACGCCTACGAGACGGTCGGCATCGAACACCAGGCGATGTTCGCCTTCACGGCCAAATGGGCCGCCACGCCGGAGAGACAGGCGTCGAAAAACTGGCTCGACTGGAACCGCGGCATGCCGGAACTCAACGCCTGGCGCGAATACGTCCGCACCATGGCCGACCGCTACCGCGGCCGCATCCGCTTCTGGGAGGTCTGGAACGAACCGGATCTCGGCGGCTTCAACCAGATGAGCCTCGAAGAGTACGTCCAGCTCCAGAAAGCGACCTATGAGGAGCTCGCCAAGGCGGTTCCCGAGGCGATCGTCATGACCGGCGGTTTCGCGACCATGACCGACCACCCCGGCAAGAAGAGCCCGACCTTCCACCGCGACTACCTGAAGCTCGCCAAAGGAGCCTTCAAGGTTCACGCCTATCATGAACACGGTTCGTTCCAGCAGTTCGCCCAGGTCGTCGACGAGAAGTTCCTGCCGATGCGCCGGGAAACCGGCACCGAAGTGCCGTGGTACGCGAACGAAACGGCGATCCACTCGCTCAACGGCGCAGAACGCAACCAGGCAATCACGCTGTTCAAGAAACTCCTCTTCGCCTGGAGCCGCGGCTCGATCGGCTACACCTGGTACGATCTGCGCAACGACGGCTACGACCCGGTTGACGGAGAACATAACTACGGCATGGTCACCAACGACTTCCAGCCGAAGCCGGTCTATTCCGCCTACAACATGCTGGCCGGTCTCTACCGGAACATGAAGTATATCCGCCAGTACGATCTCGGCGCCAACCTCTGGGCGTTCGAATTTTCGGACGGCGCCGACACGCTGATCCCGGCCTGGGACGAATCGGGCTTCGGCTCATCGCTGACGCTCGTGGTCAAGTCCAATGCATCGGCCGCCTCGACGGTGGACCTGATGGGCAACGAAAAGCCGCAGCAGCTCCTCGACGGCATGGCGCTCCTGACCCTTTCGCCGATGCCGGAGACGCTGAAACTGACCGGCGCCGCCTCCGCGGAGATCGTCGGGCGGCTGCTCGAAGTCTCCGCCGGCGGCGTGGCGATTCCGGGGCATCCGCTCCGGTTCAAGGTCAAGGTGTTCAACCCGCTCAGCAGCGACCGCACGTTCCGCCTGGCGCTGGAGAAGTTCCCGAAGAGCTTCCGCCCGCTCGCGCCGTCGCATGAAGTGCAGGTTCCGGCCGGGAAGACCGCCGAGGTCGAATTCGAACTCGAAGTCGGCAACGACTTCAAGGCGAACTACGGCAGCAGCGAGTCGCTGCTGGTCGCCTATACGCTCGACGGCACACCGTGGAAGGGGAATCTCGTCGTTCCGGTCAATGCCGCCGTGGCGGTGCCTGCCGGCGACAACTTCAACCGCAAACCCGATTTCGTGCTGAACGACCGCAGCCAGGTCGTCTCGATCACCGCGGCGGATCCGGCGCTGAACCATCGCGTCTGGCGCGATGCGAACGACCTCAGCGCGAAAATTTTCCTCGGCGAAGCGAACGGCAGCTTCCGCCTCCGCGCCGATGTGACGGATGACAGGCACAGCCAGCCGTTCGACGGCTTCAATGTCTGGAAGGGCGACAACATCCAGTTCGCCTTCCAGCTTCCGGGCCAGACCGGACACTGGGAAATCGGTCTTTCGCGGCTGGATTCCGGCAAGCCCGAAGTCATCGTCTTCCAGACCCCGACCGGCTTCGATCCGGCCGCGGTGGCGAAGGCGTGCAGACTCGTCACGACCCGCGAGGGCAATGTGACCGGCTACGACTTCACGCTCCCCGGAAACGCGGCCGGCATGACGCCGGAGATGTTCCGCAACGGATTCCGTTTCAACCTGCTCGTGAACGACAATGACGGAGAAGGCCGCGACGGCTGGATCCACATCGCCCCGGGCATCGGAGACTCCAAGAATCCCGATAAATTCCCGTTCGTCGTCTTCGAGTAATCCGCAGACGAAAGCAAAGCCCCGACAGCAACCGCGCTGCCGGGGCTTTTTATATCCGGTCAATCAACGTTCAGCGCTTCCCTCCTCCTGCCGGCTGCGGGACTCCGCGCCCCTGTGACGATCGGAAGCGGCCGCCGGCGCGTCCTACCGGATCTTGACTTTATGACCGACCGCCAGCTCCGCGTAGACTTCAGCCAGGTCGAAATGGCGCAGCATGCCGCGCGGCGCAAAGGACTGCGGCTCCCGATAGATCGCCTTGCGGACCAGTGTCCGCATTGAAGCCGGCGCCTCTTTGAGCTCGATCGACTCCCACAGTTCCGGGCCGGCGCAGCAGCCGAACGCCGTGAACAGCGACGACACTCCGCGCCCGATCACCCGGATCGACCGGTATCCGGCCGCCCGCAGCACAGCAAGCGCCGCGAGCACATCCCGGGCGCGGCCGGAAAAAAGCGGAGAATCGAGCATAACTCCGGCCGCATCATAAAAATACTCGGTTCCGTACGGCGTGAAAAAATCCGTATCCCGGTCCCCGGTCAGCGGAAAGCTCTTGCCGAATCCGCGCGCGTCAAGCGTGAAAAGCCGCGATCCGTCCGCCGGAAGCGCGGCCGCGAGCAGCTCTTCCTCCGCATCGCGCGCGGCCACGAGCAGCGTTGCCGCCTCTCCCTCCGGCACGATGTTCAGCGGCCGGCAGTCACAGGTGTGCAGAAAGGCGAGAATCCCGCCCTCGCTGCGGACTCCGTAGACGGAGACGACCCGGCCCGGGGCGGGATAGCCGTTGCGCAGAACTTTGTAATCCGGCGTCTCCGCCGGCGGCACGATCCCGTTCGCAGTCAGGAACGCCGGAACCGGCATCGGCTCCCGGACCGGCTCGCCGCACCATGCGGAGAGAAACTCCGGCAGGGTACGGCTGCCCGGAATCCAGTTGACCTGCCCGTCCGGCGCTGCGAAAAGCTCCGGTCCGGCCGACAGCTCTTCGACCTCCCCCGGAATTCCGGCCTCATCCATGAAAAACCGGTACATCGCCCGCCGGTTGCCGGGACCGTAGCCGTGGTCGCCCGGCTCGACGTGAAACGCCAGATGATCGCGCCCGCCGAGCAGTTCGTAAATTCTCCCGGTCTCGGCAACCGCCTCCTTCGTGCCGCGCGGATCGAAAAAGTCGTTGCCGCGCCCGAGGACCAGGCAGGGCGACGGCGCCCGGGCGATCAGGAAATCGGCCATCTCGATGCCGGCAGCCGCAATGCCGGGAACCGCCTGTTCGGCGTCCACCGGCAGCTCATTGTCGAAATTTCGGTGGAAGCTTGTGATGTAACACCCCGGCGCCGCCATGGTCAGACGGTCGTCAAGCGCCCAGAGGTAGGTCGAAAGCGTGCCGCCGCCGGAGTTGCCGGTCACTCCGACGCGGGAAGAATCCGCTTCGGGGCGGCTGAGCAGGTAATCGAGCCCGCGCATCGCATCCCAGACCCGCCAGAAAGCGAAATTGTCGCCGAACAGCCCGAGCATTTTGCCGAGCTGATTGTGCTCGTCGCAGCACCGCTCCGAAAAACGGTCGCCCGGCGTGCGGATGAACTGCAGCCGTTCCCCCTGCCCGGCCGGGTCCGGCAGCAGTACGATGAAACCGGCGCGGGCGAGCGTCCGGCAGAAAATCCGGTAGGGTTCGCTGCTCTTGCCGTTCTGCGAATGGCCGCACAGCCCGAGCACGGCCGGCAGTTTGCCATCGACCTTTCCGGCCGGGCGGAACAGCAGCGCCGAAGCGAGATAACACGGGCGCGGTTCATAAAGCACCGCCTCGGTCCGCACCCCGTCCGCCTCCTCGGAGGCTGTGACCCGGGCATAGAGCGGCGTGCGCTCTCCCGGCAGGTCGAATGCATCGCGGATCGACTGCCGCACCTGCGACACATAATGCCGCGCCTTCTGCGGCGAATCGACCGCAGCAAGGCGCGACTGCCGTTCCCGGCGAAGGCGCATGAACAACTCACCGTAATAATTCTGAAGCATGTCACTGTAAGCGGGCGGACGAATCATAATGAGCTCTCCTTTGCCATTCAAAATATCACGCTGCCGCAAAAAATCAAGGGGATTCCCCGCTGCGGCGGATCAAAAACGGAATTCCAGCTGTTCGAAACCGGGGTCCGGTTCGGGACCGGAGAAATTACCGACCGTGACGCCGAGCAGCCGGACCGGGCGGCTGGCCAGTTCGGTTTTCGCCGCGAGCCCGACCGCGATTTCTCCGATCTCCGCCCCGCCGCAGACCGGAACATGCAGCGAAAGCGAACGGGTCACCGTCTCGAAATTCTCGTATCTCACCTTGATCGTGACGGTTTTCCCTGCCAGATTCCGCGCCTGCAGGCGGCGGGCGACGCGCCGCGCCAGCTGCCGCAGCATGATCCGGAGCGCCCGCACGTCGGTGCAGTCCTCGGCCAGAGTGATCTCGTGACCGATCGATTTCGGTTCGTCCTCCACCTCGACCGGACGGTTGTCGATGCCGCGCACGATATTGTAATAGAAAAGGCCGGTCTTGCCGAACAGCGCCGAAAGCGTCGCGGCATCGAGCTGCCGCAAATCGCGCCCGGTCCGGATATTCATCCCGGTCAGCTTCGCGGCCGAAACCTTCCCGATACCGTGAAACTTCCCCACCGGCAGAGAATCGAGAAACTCCATCGCCCGCTCCGGCGGAATGACCGTAAGCCCGGCCGGTTTCTTCAGATCCGAGGCGATCTTGGCCAGGAATTTATTGTAGGAGACACCGGCGGAAGCGGTGAGGCCGGTCTTCAGGAAAATTTCCCGCTGGACCGCCCGCGCCAGCCGCGTCGCGCTCGATTCGCTCCGCTTGTTTTCGGTCACATCGAGATACGCCTCGTCGATCGAAACCGGTTCGACCAGGTCGGTCACGGAATAAAAAATTTCGCGAATCCGGGCCGACTCGTTCCGGTATTTTTTCATATCGACCTCAAGATAGACCGCCTGCGGACAGAGCCGCTGCGCCGTCCGCATCGGCATCGCGGAGTGGACTCCGAACGCGCGGGCTTCGTACGAGCAGGTGGAAACCACTCCGCGCCGCTCGGCCGAACCGCCGACGATGACCGGCAGCCCGCGCAGCCCGGGCCGGTCGCGCTGCTCGATAGAGGCGAAAAACGCATCCATATCGATATGAATGATCTTACGCATCCGCTCCTTCCCGCAGGACGAAAAAACGGCATTCGCCGGGGCTCAGCCGGAACTCGGCCGCGTCCCCCTGCGCCAGGTAACAGCCGGTGACCAGCTCACGCCCCGGCAGACTCCAGCGGACCGTCGCCCGTTCCCGCGCAAAAATCGCGGCGAAGCGGCTGTCGCCGATCCATTCAACGCCTGCCGGGACCGCAACCGCATTCCGGAGCGGCCGGATGGAACGCTCCGCAGCGGCGGCAATCGCCTGCGCCGCCGCCGCGGGAAGCCTCGGCAGCACCGTCCCGAGCGCGGCCCGGTCCCCCGCCGCCAGCGCAAGGGCCGCCTGTTCCCAGGCGTCTTTCCCGCGCAGGTTCATGCCAGCAGATCCGCCTCGCCGTTCGATACCACAAGGAAACAGGGCGGCATATTCTTCAGTTCCCGCTCAATCAGGTAATGGTTCACCATCTGGCGGCGCTCTTCGCGCGTATCGTACTCTTCAAACTCGATGAAAACAAGTTCGGCGTTGAAGGAGAAGCGCGGCAGCATGACATGGAGCTTCGCCCCGGGATCGATCCGGACGATCTCGGCGCTGATCCGCGCCTTGTCGAGCACGTGCCGGATCCGTTTCTCCTCCGCCTTCGAATCCATGAGAAAGATGCGCAGCACGCTCTTGCGCCAGCCCCGGTCCAGCTGGACCAGATAAGCGAGGATCGTGATCAGCGAGCCGCCCGCCTGGCTCTGCCACCAGATGTCGATCGTGCCGCCGTCGAACCGTTGCGGAATGAAGCTGCTCGACGCATTGGCCAGAACGATCGCATTCCGGTGGAAGTCGTTGACGATCATCTGCAGATGCCCGTAGAACGGCCGGACCCGCTCCCGCTGGTGCGGCCACCCCATCATGATGATGTTCGGCCGGATCGGGTCGAGCGAATGGCTCTGCAGCACGGTCTGCAGCGCGACGTCGAACTCCGGCGCCACCACCACGGTCGGGAACACCTGCCATTCGCGCTCCCGGATCAGGCCGCGCAGCTCCCGCAGCCGGTCGGTGCGCAGCTTGCCGAAATCATGGCGGTCTTCCAGCTCAATGATCTGAATCATGCTGAGGATGCCGCGGTGCTGGCTCATCAGCATCGCATATTCGACAAGGTCGCCGCGCGTCTCCGGCTCCTCGGTCAGGATCGCGATGGTCGGGCGCCAGTTCTTCGGGTGGAGCGGCAGCCGCGGGAGCGTCAGCAGATTCGAGCGGATGCGCGAATAGACATAGCCGCGCCGCGCATCTCCGTAACCCATCTCTAGATTCCGGTAACGCGACCAGAGGTAGAGCCCGCCGATGATGACCAGCGCCGCCACCGACAGCCAGAGGTCGATCAGGAACGCGGCGATGCAGCAGGCGGCTGCGCCGTAGACGGCGACCGTCCAGTGAAAAAAGCGGAAACGCGGCCGGAACGACGGGTTCGCCCCATGCGATTCGACGAACGCGGCGATATTGATGATCGCGTAGGTGAAGAGGAAGAAGAGCGAAACAAGCTCGCTCATGAGATTGATCGGCGAATGCTCGATATCCGACTCGCTCTGCCCGAGAAAGCCGGCCCAGAGCAGAATCGGCGTGATGATGGCCATCACGACCAGGATCGCCCGGCGCGGCTCGTTCTGAGGACCGACCCCCTGCTTGAAAAAACCGATTCCGGGCAGAACGTCATCGACGCCGAGGCTCTGCAGCACACGGGGCGCGCCGAGCAGCCAGCCGAGCGCGGTCGAAAGCGTCGCGGCCTGCACGCCGGCCAGCACCATGAACCAGAGTCCCCAGAGCGCGTTGGAGGTCAGGATGCGGTACGGCGTCCGGATCATCTCCTCGCGCGGGAAGCAGCCCGCCGCGATCACAATCTGCACAAGGTACAGAAGAACCGCCGTTCCGAGCGCCGCAAGCGTGCCGCGCGGAATCGCAATGTGCGGGGACTTGAGGTCGCCGGACATATTCACTCCGGCCATGATGCCGGTCACCGCCGGAAAGAAGATCGCAAACAGCGGAATCATCGAAACGACCCCCTCCGCGGGAGCGAGATTCCCCCGCAGGTTTTCGAACGAGAAACTGCCGATCGGCCCGAGCAGGAAGACCAGGATCGAAACGCCGAGCACGGCCATGATGAAATACTGCGCCTTGATCGCCCAGTCGGCCCCCTTCCAGACCAGGAAGGCGAGGATTCCGCCGAGGCCGAGATTCAGAAGCGGGAAATACGGCCGCAGCTGCGGCCACTGGGTGACCAGGGACTCCGACGCGCCGAGAATGTTGAACGGAATCGCCAGCGACTGCGACACAAACAGCGTCAGCCCGATCGACGTGCCGAAACACGGCCCCAGCACCCGGCTGATCAGGTAGTAGGCGCCGCCCCCCTTGACCTCGGTATTCGTTGCGATCGCCGCGATCGAAAGCGCCGTCGCCAGCGAAATGCTCGCCCCGACGGCGAGAATGATCAGCATATTGACCAGTCCGGCGCTGCCGAGCACGAAGTTCGTGCGCATGAACATGACCAGACCGAGAATCGTCAGCAGCGCCGGCGTGTAAACTCCGCCGAACGTTCCGAAATTGTAACCGCCCGCCGTTCCGGCGGATTTCGAATTGTCCATCGGGAAGTCCTCCCTTGTTCGCTATCGTGAAATGCATCATTCAAAAATAGCCGTTCCTTCGTTTTTTTCAACCGGAAATGTTATTTTTCGATAAGAGAATCTTGTATTTTACCGTTCCCGGCGGATATTATAAGAAAGAGAGGCGAATATTCGATTGAATGGATTACTACGCCCGCCAGTCAACAACCGGGAGGTCTTTTATGAGTTTTTACAAAAATGTCGATCTGCTGTTCCGCAAACATGAAAAGCTCGTATCGCGGGAAAATACGATTCTCCCCGGCAACGGTGTGCTGAACCGCTGCAAATATCCGGTTCTGACCTCGCGGCACGTGCCGATCTTCTGGCGCTACGACCTCGATAAAAAGACCAATCCGCTGCTTCTCGAACGGATCGGCTGCAATGCGACCATGAACTCCGGCGCCATCAAGCTCGGCCGGAAGTACTGCCTTGTGGTCCGGGTGGAGGGGGCCGACCGCAAATCCTTCTTCGCGGTGGCTGAAAGTCCGAACGGCATCGACAACTTCCGTTTCCGCGACTACCCGATCACGATGCCGGAGACGGACGAGCCCGACACGAACGTCTACGACATGCGGCTGACCCGCCATGAGGACGGCTGGATCTACGGCATCTTCTGCACCGAGCGGCGCGATCCGAATGCGCCCGCGGGAGACCTCTCCAGCGCCGTCGCCGCCGCCGGAATTGCGCGGACGCGCGACCTGGAACACTGGGAGCGGCTTCCGGATCTCAAGTCGAAAAGCCAGCAGCGCAACGTCGTCCTGCATCCGGAATTCGTCGACGGGAAATATGCGTTCTACACCCGCCCGCAGGACGGCTTCATCGACGCCGGTTCGGGCGGCGGCATCGGCTGGGCGCTGATCGATGACATCACGAACGCCGAAGTCACCGCTGAAACCATCATCGACGAGCGCGCCTACCACACGATCAAGGAGGTCAAGAACGGGGAAGGCCCGGCCCCGATCAAAACTCCGATGGGCTGGCTTCACCTCGCCCACGGCGTCCGCGGCTGCGCGGACGGGCTCCGCTACGTGCTCTATATGTACATGACTTCGCTCGAGGACCCGTCGAAGAAGATCGCCAGCCCCGGCGGCTATCTGCTCGCCCCGCTCCGCAAGGAGCGCACCGGCGACGTTTCGAACGTGCTTTTCTCGAACGGCTGGATCGCCGACGACGACGGCACGGTCTACCTTTATTACGCCTCGAGCGACACACGCATGCACGTGGCCGTCTCGACCGTCGACCGCCTGGTGGACTACTGCCTCGGCACCCCCGAGGACGGGGGCCGCTCCGCCGCTTCGGTCAGCACCCTGAACCGGCTGATCAGGCACAACCTTGAAGTCCTGAAGAAATTCTGAGCGCGGGGAGGCTTTCCATGAACCGTTTTTACGAAGCGTTCATCATCAAACCGGGCCACAAGGTCGATCTCTCCAGGCGGAATCCGGACGAAACGTTCGACTTCAAGGACAAAGAGGCCGCGCTCGAGCTGCTGGCAAAGAACAATCACCGGATCGCCCGGCTTCAGAACGACCTCTACTCCGAGGGCAAGCAGTCGCTTCTCATCGTCCTGCAGGCACCGGACGCCGGCGGCAAGGACGGAACGATCAACAACGTGTTTTCAGCCATGAATCCGCAGGGATGCCGCGTCCAGTCGTTCAAGACGCCGACCAGCCTCGAGCAGTCGCACGACTTCCTCTGGCGCGTCCATCCGGTCGTGCCGCGCCGCGGCGAAGTCGTCATTTTCAACCGTTCGTATTATGAAGCCGTCCTGATCGAGCGCGTGCACAAGTTCGCTACGCCCGAGCAGCTCGAGTACCGGTACAAGGCGATCAACCAGTTCGAGGAGCTCCTCGAGCACAACGGAACGCGGATCGTCAAGTTCTTCCTGCACATCGACAAGGAGGAGCAGCTGCGCCGCTTCGTCCGCCGCCTGAAACGCCCGGAAAAGCACTGGAAGATCTCCGCCAACGACTATCCGGAGCGGCAGTACTGGGACGACTATGTCGAAGCGTTCGAGGTCGCCATGATGAAATGTTCGACCAAAGAAGCGCCGTGGTTTGCGATCCCCGCCAACTGCAAGTGGTTCCGCAACCTCGCCGTCTCCCAGATCATCCTTGAAACCATGGAGTCGATGCGAATCAGGCTCCCGGCGCCGTCAGTCGATCTGCAGGAGACGCGCCGGCTGGCCGCCATCGAGCTCTCCCGCCAGCGCCACGAGCGGAAAAATCGCAAGCCGGCGGCGAAAAAGTAATTGACGCCGTGTGCAAGTTCCCCAGAGTGAGGTTCTCCGGGGAATAACTCCGCCTTCGGCGGGGGCGGATGATCCGCCCCCTTCCCTCCCCGTCAATCGACGAGCGTGGCGCTGCCCCAGGCGGTGCGTTCGGCGCTGTTGCCGGCCTTGCCGCTCCACATGAACTGCCGGAGCCGCCGCGGACCGTCGTCGCCGTCATCCAGTCCGATGTCGAACCGGAATTTGCGGCCCGATTCCGGGGTAATCCCGAGCGCGTTCCACGGAATCGCGGCCTCCAGCGCATAGCCGTTCGCATTCGGCGTGACCACGACGCGGGCTCCGGCAGGCTGTTCCGGCCGGTTCACGATCCAGATGCCGCCCTCCGGCCGGCCGGCGGAAATCAGAACCTGCCGGTCCGAAAACAGGAGCGGTCCGCCCTTGCCGAGTTCCTCGGAGCCGACGAAGAGCTCGATGCAGTCGCTCTGCCAGAGATCCTTCCCCTTCCGGCTGTTCCGGGCCGGAGTCGAGTCGCGGACCTCCGCGAACAGATAGAGGTTTTCCCGATCCCAGCAGAGCCAGAAATCCGCGCCGACGCCGCCGTCGTCCGCACCCGAAACGAGGCAGGAGCCGTCGATGCGCTCCGACGGGCGGCCGGGCCACGGCTCCCGAACACCGTCCACCTTGTGTCCGGATACCGCATGCGGAATCTGCACGCTCTTGGCGGCGCGCTCGCCGACCGCCCCCTCCGGCCTCCAGACGAACGGCTTGACCTTGCCGAACATCACATCATAGATGCGGTAATTGGTCTTCATCGCCTCGGCGAGAAACTCCTTGAACGGACGGTCGGCCACATTCACCAGCCCGATATTCATGCACTCGCCGTTGTAGTGCTGAAAGAAGCGCCCGGTCAGCGCCTGGTCGACATAGGAGAACCACTGGCTCCCGATCACATACGGCAGCGAAGCGGCCTCCTCGACGTAACTGCGGTACGCATTGCCGCGTTCGACCTGGTTGCGGACGTCGACGACGCCGCCGGCCAGCCCCTGCTCCGCAGTACCGAAGCTCCACTCCGACAACAGAAGCGGTTTCCCGGCCAGCCGGTGAATCCGGTCGAGCAAAGCAGGATCGATCGTGCGCGAGTAGTAGTTGTAGCTGAAGACGTCGCAGTATTTGCCGCAGGCCGCGACCGCGCTCTCCACATTCGCATTCGCGACGAGAAAACGGGCGCCGAGCAGCAGGTGGTTCGGGTCGTATTTGCGGAAGGTCTCGCCGACCAGCTTGAAATACGCGTCGAAGAAGTGGGCGGCATAAGCCTCCATATCCGCCCACGCCTCGCGGGTCCGGACCGGCAGCGGCAGATCGTTCAGCACGTCGAATCCGGCGGCATCCAGTCCCCATGCCGCATTGAACCTGTCGATGGAACCGTACTTTTTCTCCAGCATGCCGACCAGCTCGCGTTTTGCGGCGACCTTGCCGTCGAAGCCGGGCACCAGGCGGGCGACATCCGGATACGGCTGTTCGTTCGCGATAAAGTAGCCGATGACGGTCGGATCGTCCTTATCCGCGGCGAGCTTGCTGAAATTCCGGTCCATATCCTCGCGGATCGCCGGGTCGAACGGGTCGCAGAGATCGCCGATGAGCCCCTTCGGCTTGTAGAGCCCGGGGACGCGGCTGAATTTCTTTTTGCGATTCACTTCCGCCCGGCTGGTGAACGCGCCGTCGCTGTTGAAGCCCCATTTGTGCAGCCGGTCGATCTGTTCGGACTTCCACTCTTCAAGCTCGAACGGTTTTCCGGTCTTGCGGATGCGGTTGGCCAGATAGAACGAAAAATCAGTCGCCCAGTGACCGCGGAACGCGCTTTTATACTCGCTCTCGTATTTCGGGAGCCACGCATAAATCTGTTCGCGCCCCTTGATGTAGGTGTAGTCGTCGCAGGGCGTGATCGTGCAGACGCCGAGCTGGAAGAATACATCGCCCTCGGGAGTGACGAGCACATCGCGCCCGGCGGCTTTGCCGGTGCGGAAGAAACCGGTCGCCTCAAGCCCGAACTTTTCGCGGCTCCCGGGCATGCCGCCCCACGGCGAAAGCGCGGGCGGCGTCAGCGAGTCATAGTACGCCCTGTCGGCCGCGACGTCATCCTTCAATTCCTGCTCCGACCTGATCTTGCCGGGGAAATCGAGTTCCGCGGGCTGGCCGAACCGGTCGACGCGGACCTTGGCGACCTTCGGCTGCTCCGCGCCGAACTGAAACGAAAGCTTCTGTTCCCGGCGGTCCGCATAGACATCCTGCAGCAGACTGAGCTCGAAGATCTTCCACTTCCAGGCGCGGTTGTCCTGAAGCTGCCAGTACGCGCCGGGATCGATGCGGATTGAAATGCAGCAGTCGCTGTTGCCGTCGAACAGGCTGAACGCATTGGAGTTCAGCTGCGCCAGATGCGGTTTCTCCGGCAGCGTCTTCGGAAACGGCTTTTTCCCGCCGTTTTCCCCGAATGCGAAAAAGCCGGTTCCGGCGAAGGTGATCGGGATGCGCATCTCCCAGCGGAATTTCCCGGCCGACTTCGTGGCCATGGTTCCGGTCACCGCGTCCCCCTCCCGGGTCAGGACGAGCACGGGGGTTCCCTCCGCCAGATAGGTGACCTCGGCCCGGCCGTCACCGGAGAGCTTCACCTCGGGCGATACGCTTTTGCCGTCCGGCGGCGTAAACTTCGGGTACAGGAAAGTCAGCTTCCCCATCGCGCCGCCGTCGATCTCGATCCCCTCGGGGGCCAGCTTCACCGACGCGGACGCCGCCGTGCAGAGCAAACAGGCGGCCAACAGCCAGAGTCCGTATTTCATAAACCGGGTTCCTTTCTTTTTTTATCCCCGTTGTCTTCAGTTGCTGAATATGACCCGCCAGTACGGACCGGCGGCGTTGTCTCCCTCGCAGACGCGAAGGTCGTTGAGCCCCTTGGATTCGACCCGGCCGTCGACATAGAGGACGTTCCTCCGGTCGTTATGGACGAAGCGGTTCAGCTGCAGGATCGAACCGGACGCATCGTAATTCGTCGAATAGACATTGAACGTTCCATCGGTCACAAAGACGATTTTGCCGACCGTCGGGCGCGGATTTTTCCACATCGAATTGATCTGGTCCTGAAGATTCCGGAGCTTGACCGTGTAGTTCGGCAGCCCGGTCGAAGAGCTTGCGGCACCGAACTGGCTGGTGTTGAGCGCGGAACCGCAGGCGGCTCCGGCCCCTGCCCGGCCGCGCGGAATCGCTCCCCATGCAGGATTCCAGCCCCCGACCGCCTGTCCGGCGACGTTCGCGACCTCGCAGTTCGGCTGCTGCCTGATCATGGCCGGGCAGTTGAACACCGCGTAATTTTTCGTGTACGCTTCGAGCTTCTGGAACCAGCGCCCTTCGGTAGTCGGAGCCGCATTGTAGTCGGTGACGCCGCCGTTCGGGAAGTAGTCGTCGCTGTCCCCCTGATACATGGCGGCGGCCTGCCCGATCGACTTGAAGTTCCCGAAACACTTCGCGCCCTGCGCCCGGTCCCGCGCCTGGTTCAACGCCGGCAGCAGCATGGCGGCAAGAATCGCAATGATCGCGATCACAACCAGCAGCTCAATGAGAGTGAACGGTTTTCGTTTCATCTGGCGGTTCCTTTTTTTTACGGTTGAAGCTCTCGTCTGGAAGGGAAATAACGCTATGTCGTACTTCTCTCGATCAATTTCGGTTCGATGGTAAGCTGAATCTGCCGGCCGGGATCGTTCATCTTTTCGAGAACGTAGTCGACTGCCAGACGACCGAACTCTTCAAGCGGCTGGTGCACGGAAGTCAGCGGCACGCACAGATAGTCCGCATTCACATCGTCGTCAAAGCCGATCACGGCGAGCTCTTCGGGGATCCGGATTCCATATTCGCGCGCGGCCTTGAGCAGTCCCATGGCGATATCGTCGTTGCCGCAGACCATGCAGCGCGGAATCTGTTTTCGCTCATGCAGATACTGCAGGATGACCCGGCCGTCCTCATGGCTGTAGCGGCCGACCCGGGGGACCTCGGGAATGCCGCTGCCGCTGCCGTTCAGCACCAGTTCCGGAGAGAAGCGGCAGCCGCTGCCGGCCAGAAACCGCTCCAGCGCGCGCACGCGCTCAAGATGGTGGCTCTGCGGATTCGGCGTCAACTCCCCGGCGAACCCGACCGATTCGTACCCTTTGCGGCGAATCAGTTCGGCAATCTGCCGCATGCCGGATTCGTTGTCGACCCCGATCGACGGAATCACCGGCTCGCCGGGCGCGGCGGGCTCCCCGTTGATGACGACATACGGGTAATTCCGCCGGGCGAACTCCTCGAACATGCCGCGCATGCGCTCCCGTTCCGGGTTCGAGCAGAGCGGGAAGCTGACCATGATCAGCGCATCCACCCGCTTGATGTTCAGGAAGTAGCTGTAATCGACGCCGTTCAGCAGAAGCACCTGGTAGCCGTTCAGCGACGCCGCCTGCCCGATTCCGTTCAGCAGCCGGAACGTGTAGCTCGACAAATAGGCGATGTTGTGATCCTTCGGCAGCGAAGTCGCGAATCCGATGGTCCGCGTACTTTCGCCGCGCAGAAGCTTGGCGCCGTAGCTCGGCCGGTAATCGAGCTTCTCGGCGGCGGCCAGCACCTTGTCGCGGGTCTCCTCCGAAACCCGGATGTTCGCGGCCGAACCGGGATTCAGGATCTTCGAAACCGTCCCGATCGAAACGCCGGCCAGCTGCGCCACACTCCTGATTCCGCATTTGACCATATCTGAAATCTCCCAATCGATGAAAACGTTTTATCAAAACGGTATTAATTATGTCCGATTTTTCTCCGAATGTCAAGTGATAAAACGTTTTTTCTTCTGCTTTTTTCGACCTTCTTCTTTCCGGCGGTGAAAATCAGCCGCGAAAGGAGAGCGGAAAATCACCGGGAGACCTTGACTTTCCGCAGGGACAACACTATCTTTCAAAAGCACACATCCGGCAGACACGGCAACGCCGTTCATAAAGTGGGAGAAGATGCCATGAGAAGTTATCCGTCTTATCCGGAACGCCACACCCTCTGCCTCGACGGAGCCTGGGAGTTCGCCTGGCTCGGGGACGAGGTCGATGTGAACACGGTCGTTCCCTCCATGGAGGTGTACGACGAAATCGCCGCCGTCCCCGGCTGCTTCGACACCGCGGGCGAACGGATCGGCCGCCGCGGAGTCGGGCTCTACCGCCGGACGTTCCATTTTCCGGCCGGGCAGAGCCGGCTGACCTTCGGCGGAGTCGGACTCTATGCGCGGTTCTGGTTCGACGGGCGCGAGATCGGCCGCAGCCAAATTCCGTATGCCGTCACCGAATTCGAGTTTCCGGTCGAAGAAGGCGTCCATGAGGTTGTGGTCGCGGTCGACAACCGGTTCGATGAGGAGAATGTGCCGCTCTTCAAGCCGTATGCCGATTTCTACGGCTTCGGCGGCATCTACCGCAGCGTGGTCATGCAGCAGCTGCCGAAACTCGCGATCGACCGGCTCCGCGTGGTGACCAGGGAGTTCGAAACCGGCCTTATCCGCGTCGAGCTGACGCTGCGCGGCTTGTCTCCGAAGGTGCTGAAATTCAGTTACGGCTTCGACGGCGAGGAGATGACTCCGGCCGAAGCGCGCGTGGTGGACAACCAGATCGCGTTTGAAATCGAAGTCCCGGGCTTCCGGCTCTGGAGCCCGGAGCATCCGGATCTGCACCTCATCGCGGTCCGGATCAAGGACGACTTCATCGTCGAGCGGTTCGGAATCCGCACTGTCGAGGCGAAGGGGCGGACTATTCTGCTGAACGGCGAACCGCTCCGGCTCCTCGGCGTCAACCGCCACGAATCCCACCCCGAATTCGGGCCGGTGCAGCCGACCCAGCTCATGGTCGACGATCTCAAATACGCCAGAGAGCTCAAAGCCAACTTCATCCGCGGCGCGCACTACCAGCAGAATCCGGAGTTCCTCGAACTCTGCGACCAGATGGGGTTCCTGGTCTGGGAGGAGAGCTTCGGCTGGGGGCAGCCGGAAACCGATGCGGAAAATCCGGAGACCGTCGAACTCTTCTGCCGCGCCTCGGCAATCATGGCGAAATCGAGCCTGAACAATCCATCGGTCATCATCTACGGCTTTCTCAACGAGAGCTGTTCGGATACGCAGGCCGGAAAAGAGATGTACCGCAGAATCATCCAGGCGATCCGCGCCGAAGACGACTCCCGGCTCATCACCTACGCCTCGAACCGGTTCGAACGCGACCTCTGCTTCGACCTGGCCGACCTCATCTCGATCAATCCGTACCCGGGCTGGATCAGCGACTGCGACGACTGGACGCGGAACAACCTCGAAGCCGTCGAACCGGCGATCCGCCGCTGGGCCGAACACTTCAGCGCCGGACCGGCCGCCGACAAACCGCTGCTGATCAGCGAAATCGGCGCCTGCGGCATCTACGGAATCCGCAGCCGGGAACGCGCCCAGTGGAGCGAGGAGTACCAGTCGGACTATTTCGAAGCCGCCGTCGACGCGGTCCTCGCCAATCCGCGCTACTGCGGCGTCACGCTCTGGCAGATGATCGACTGCAAAAGCTTCGTCAACTCCGGACAGATCCGCTGCAAGCCGCGCGGCTTCAACTGCGCCGGACTGCTGGACGAATACCGGCGGCCCAAACTCGCTTTCGACACCGTCAAGCGTCTGTTCCGGTATTATTCGGAACCGGACACGAACGCCTGAAACGGCCATTTCGGAGTTGACGGACATAACGGACAACCGGTTGCGCCTGTCAACTCCGTTCCGCCGCGGCCGCCTGAAAAAATATCGCTTTTTCTTTCGCCGGCTCTTGACATTCCGCCTGTTTTGAATCATAATATCATCAGGTGATAACCAGTGATAGCCTCCGAAAGCCGGAGTGCATCGCGATAAGCGGAGATAAGGGAGACGAAATGGTCCATCAATCCTCGGCACTTTACATGCGGATTCGCCATTATGTATTCGACCTGCTTGCAGGGACGGGCAATTCGGTGGTGAAGCTGCCCTCCAACCGCGAGATTGCCCGCAAATTCGGCGTGAGCCAGCCGACGGTGGTCAAAGCGCTGCAGGAGCTTGTCCGGGAAGGGTACCTGACCATCCGTCCCGGCGTCGGGGCGTTCAGCAATCCGGACCGCTTCACGCACGACAGCAAGCTCTGGGGGATCGTCCTCGGCGACGGCCGCTGGTCGCAATTCTCGCGCGAGACGCTTCACGTCATCAACAGCGTGGGGATGGCGCTGCTCGAGCACGATCACCGGAACCTCCTGAAGCTCATCACGATGGGCGAAACGATGGATGACGAACGCGGCTGGCCGGAGCTTTCGATGCTCTCCGGCATCTGCTGGTGGATTCCGACCGATCCGCTGCTGCCCTCGATGGCCCGGATCGCCCGGACCATTCCGGTGGTGCTGCTCGGGGACCGGAAACCCGGCTTCGACTGCTTCTTCCGCGACTTTGAAAACGAAAACTGCGAAATCGCCCGCCGCATGATCGCCGACGGCTGCCGGAGACTGGTGCTGGTCCTGCCGGAAATGGAGCAGGCTGCGGCAATCCGCGGCGTGGAGAAGGCCTGCCGGGAGGCCGGCTGCGAATTTCCGCCCGGCTGCGTCCTGCAGGCCGACACGGCATCGCAGCGGGACCTCGAACGGATGGTCGACCTGCACTGCTGCCCGGACGGCATTATTTTCAACCGGAAGCCGAACGACTTCATTCCGATCATTCTCAGCCGCCCGGAGCTGGCCCGCTGCAGGATTTACTGCGATTCGGGCTGGATCGACAAACAATGGCCGTTCCACGGCTACTCCGGCGAAATCGGCTTCGACACGGTAGCTCCGATGATCGCGGCGCTCCTGCACAACGGCCTCTCCCTGACCGAGCCGAAGCAGCGCCCGATCCCCGTAAAGCTCGAACCGCTTGTCCCGCAGGAGATACGCATCGGCGAAGAACGGCAGGAGCTGAATGCGGCGAAAGCATCGCCATGCTGACCGGAGCAAAAAAAACGGGACGTATCTTGTATCATATGTGATGAAAGAGACAATCATTTTTAAGATAAAACAGGATTCAACAACGCAACGGCAGGAGGATGCAGGAAAACAGGAAAAAGCGCGGAAGGATCAATATTTCTTATTGCAAGCTCAATGAGCTTAACATACGATACATTATGTGACAACGAAGGCGACTGGAATCATGCGGAAAAAACAATTCACCCTGATCGAACTTCTGGTGGTCATCGCGATCATCGCCATCCTCGCCTCCATGCTGCTGCCGGCTTTGCAGCAGGCCCGGGAACGCGGGAAAACGGCAAGTTGCACGAATAACCTGAAACAGATCGGACTCGGCTACGCGCAATACGCCAACGATAACAACGACCAGCTGCTTCCGCAGTTCGGCGCTCCGAGCTACAGCACTCCCCTCTGGACGGACGCCCTGCTCGGGTTGACGAACAATCCCGGAAAATACGACAAGATCCAGGGCGGCTACATCACGACGTCCCTGCTGCGCTGCCCCTCCATGGCCGGGGATTACCGCGACAACACCGGCTGGTGGGAGTGGAATCCGCATTACGGCGTGAATGAAAAGATGACCTACTGCTCGCAAGCGAACTACGATCTGAACCGGACCGGAAAAATCACCGGTCTGAGGTCGCCTTCCCGCAAAATCTTCATCGTCGACGTCTGGGCGATGACCGGCTCCGGCAATGAAATCGACGAATCCCTGGGCATGTGGCGCTGGAGCCCCGACACCACCGGCAACAAGAACTACGGCATTCCGGGCGCCCGTCACGCCTCCGCGCTCAACATTCTGCACCTCGACTGGCATGTCTCCTCCCAGCGACTCCACAACCGGTATGCGCCGTATTCGGAGCCGCCGTTCATGTGGAGCCGGAACGACTGCATCGCAAAGCTGAATTACTCCGACGGCTGGGCCTTCGGCGCCGTCGACAATTGATCCGCATTCCATGCAGAAAAGCTGCATTGCCTAAAACTCACTTCCGTCCCCGCCGCGGCTGCAGCCGCGGCGTTTTTTGTCACCAGGGGGCAATTTCCCGACGCGCGGCAGGCGGAGCAGCGAAACCGCTCAATCCGCCCGCCCCGGCGCCCGTAACCGGACCGGAAACGGGTCAAATCAGCCGGCCGGAAATTCCTGCCGGCCTTTTTTGCGGTTATTTGCGTCAAATTCAAGAAAATGTTAATCGACCCTATTGATTTCCCGCCGAATTCTTTTATATTATCCTATTCAGGCAAATGACAGGAGTTTTTAAAGATATGACCCACAAACATCACAACGACAAGAAGCAGGATAACGACTGGGAGGAAGCCCCCGCCGACATTCCGGCCGAAGAAGCAGCCGCGGAAACCGGCGCGCCCGATGCGGAATGCCCGGCAGAAGCCGGCGAACTCGAAAAGCTTCGCGGCGAACTGGCCGAGGCGCAGGAGAAACTGATCTATCTGCAGGCCGATTACCAGAATTACCGCAAACGCACGTCGAAGGATATCGCCGACGCCCGGATCTACGGCGCGGCCAATGCGCTTGAGCCGTTCATCACCGTCTACGATTATCTGACCATGGCGCGCCAGGCGGCGGACAAATCCGACAAGATCGAACAGATCCGCCAGGGGCTGTCCATGATTCTCGACCAGTACATGAAGGCATTCGAAGAGTCCGGTGTGAGCCGTGTCGAAACGGTCGGCAAGCCGTTCGACCCCTCCGTTCACGAAGCGGTCGCCCGCGAAGCGTCCGACGAATTCCCCGAGGGAATCATCGTCAAGGAGTGGACCGGCGGTTACCGGTTCGGCGAGCGGCTGCTCCGGCCGGCCAAAGTGGTCGTCTCCAGCGGCCCTGCGGATGCAAAGGAGGCATAAGGAATTATGGCTCAGGATTTTTATCAGACTTTGGGCGTGGAGAGAAACGCCACGACGGACGATCTGAAGAAAGCGTACCGCAAACTGGCCATCAAATATCATCCGGACAAGAATCCGGGCGATAAAGCGGCCGAAGAGAAGTTCAAAGAGGTTTCGCTCGCCTATGAGACGCTGAGCGACCCCGAAAAACGCCGCCAGTACGATCAGTTCGGGCATGACGCCTATACGAACAGCCAGCGCGGCGGCGCGGATCCGAACTTCAATGCGCAGGATATTTTCAGCCAGTTCTTCGGCGGCGGCGGTGGCGGCGGCGGTTTCTCGTTTGAAGACCTTTTCGGCGGCGGCGGCGGCAGCCGGCGGCGCGACCCGAACGGACCGGTGCGCGGCAACGACCTGCGTTACGATCTGGAAATTGATTTTGAAGACGCGGTATACGGCTGCGAGAAGCGGATCACGATTCCGCGCCTGACCGAATGCCCGGACTGCTCCGGCAGCGGCTGCGAACCCGGTACGGGCAAGAAGAGCTGCACGCAGTGCGGAGGCAGCGGAAGGATCAACGTCTCCCAGGGGTTCTTCAACATTCAGCAGCCGTGTCCGAAATGCGACGGAACCGGCCAGGTCATCGAGAAGCCGTGCCGCACCTGTCACGGCCAGGGCCGTGTCCGCAAGGAGAAATCGTTTTCGCTGCGGATTCAGCCCGGTGTCGATACCGGTTCCCAGATGCGTGTCGCCGGCAAGGGCGAAGACGGGCTGCGCGGCGGGCCGGCCGGAGACCTTTATGTTGTCATCCACGTCCGTCCGAGCGCCGTGTTCGAACGGACCGAGAACGATCTGAAATGCGAAGTGCCGATTCCGTTCTCCGCCGCAGTCGCCGGCGGAACGGTCGAGGTGCCGAGCCTGACCGGAAAAACCAAGATGCGCGTTCCGGCCGGAACCCAGTCCGGCACGATCCTGCGGCTGAAAGGCAAGGGAGTGCCGTCGCTTCGCGGCGGCGCGCGCGGCGACCTGCATGTGCGTGTCCGTGTCGAAAGCCCGGTCGGGCTCACGCCCGAACAGCTTGAGCTGCTCGAAAAATTCAACGCCTCCCTGACGCCGGCGAATCTGCCGAAACGCAAGGCGTTCGAAGAGCGCGCCAGAAACTTCCTGCGGGAAGTCAAGTAGGAAGAAGGTGCTTTCATGCCGAGACGGAATCCGGAAGAACCGGTCCTCGCGACCAATAAAAAAGCCTTTCATGATTATAATATCATCGAACGGTTTGAAGCCGGCATACAACTGGTCGGCACGGAGGTAAAAAGCTGCCGTGCGAAATCGATCACGATGATTGATTCGTACGTCACCATCCGGAACGGCCAGGCGTGGCTGGAGAACCTGCACATCGCCCCGTACGGCTTCGGCAACCGTTTCAACCACGAAGCCAAGCAGAAACGGCGGCTGCTGCTGCATAAGAATGAGATCCTGAAACTCGCGCAATGGGTAGGGACCAGGGGCGGAACCATCATTCCGCTCAAGGTCTACCTGAAACAGGGACTGGTCAAGATCGAAATCGCGTTCTGCCAGGGCAAAAGCCACGGCGATAAACGCGATACGCTCCGCAAACGCCAGGACGACCTCGAAATGCGCCGCGCCTTCAAGCGCTGATTCCGCCCCCCTGCCCCTTTCCCGGGCAGCCGGCCGATGCCGGCGCATTGCGGGCAGTACCCGCGATGCAGGGGGGGGATACGGCCTCTTTCTCCCTTCGATCCGAGTACGGCAAACCGCACGAAAAACGCGCTGGAGAGACAAAAAATCGGGCCGCCCCGAATCGAATCGCGACGGCCGGATCTATTGTGTTTCGTGATCAAAAACAGTAGAAATCGCGTCCGGTACGGAACCGACCCCGATTTCTACGGTCTTCTCATAGCCGCCAGCAGCAGGCGAAGGCGTACGGATTCATCCGCCCGGAATGAAACGGGCCGGAACCGTGTCTCCATTTCGTTTTCCGCGGCTGCGGCTTCGGCGGAATAACCGGATCGCACCAGACGGTGATCGTCCTGTCCAGCCGGAAATGCGGCACAACCAGAAAACGGGTCGTGGAAAGTTCACCCGGAAAGCTCCAGAAAACCTCTCTCTTCCCGTGAACAAGCGCAGAAAGGGAGATCGACAGCTCCGGAGCCAGAGCACCGTCCCTCATCCACTGAAAGTTCACAGAAAACAGCATGGCGGAAATTCCCGGTCGAGATTACTTCGCGTTTTCGTTCTTCTGGAGCACGCCGGCTTCGACCAGCTTGTCGATCAGCTGCTGCATCGAGCTGAAGGTGCTCAGGAAGCCCTGCGGCGGCATGATCACGCGCTGAATCACTTCGGTATCGGGCGTTCCGCCCTCTTTCGGCTGAAGCGTGACGAAGTCGAAGCGCACCATGCCGCCGGTGAAGTGAATCTGGCCGATCCCGTCGACGAAAATCTCTTTCTTACAGTCCATGCACATATCCTTTCATGCAATGTTCCACGTCTCCGTTCCATCCGCACCGTGCGGAACGGTTCCGGTACGTGTTCTCACTAACTTAATCCTTTCCGCCGCAGAATCAAACCCGGGAAGGGGTATTTTACCGTTTTTTTTCATATTTCATGCGGATTACGCAGATTCCGGCCTGCAATCGACGCACCGGCATTGAAAAATACGGAGGGAGGATGTATATTCCCCGAAGGAACAGACAGGCAGCACGGAAAACGACAGAGCCGCAAATGATCAGCATCGTGATTCCTTCCCGCAACAACGAAAAACGAATCGGCCGCACGCTGGCCGGAATCTTCGCGCAGAACCGGCGCGACTTCGAAGTGCTTTCCTGCGACGACAACTCTGCCGACCGGACGCCGGCCATCCTCGACTACTACCCGGAAATCCGCCGCTTCCGGATGCCGGAAGGCGAACACCTGCCGGGTGAAATCCTGAACCGTGTCCTGCCGGAGTGCCGCGGCGATATCGTCGTCGTCAACCACGCCGATGCGTGTCCGCTCGACGCGGACTACCTGAACGAACTGCTGAAGCCGCTCGGGGCCCCCGGGACCGCGGCGGCTTTCGCCCAGCAGGAGAGCCGCCCGGATGCGCCGTTCGAGGTCTGGTGCGACACCATGCGCCGTTTCTCATCCGGAACGCCGGAGTTTTCCTTCGCCGGAGCCGCCGTCCGCCGGGAGCTTTTCGACCGGATTCCGGTCGGCGCCTCCCTGCCGCTCGCCGTGGCGCCGGAGTGGGCCCGCCGCGCCGAAGAAGCCGGAGCGCGAATCGTCTATGCGCCCGCCGCGCGAATCGAATACTCCCGGCCGGTCAACTGGAGCAACCTGTGGGACTGGAACCGTCTTCTCGGCCGCTGCCGGGCCATCGCACTGGGCGAACTGTTTCCGTTCCGGAGCTTTCTGCGCCGTTTTCTCCGCGACACGCTCGCGGACCTGCGTGCGGTCCGCGACGGCCGCTGCTACTCCGCCCTGCCCGGCATCGTGCCGTGGCGGTTCGTGCAACATTACGCTTATTACCGCGGCAATCGCGCTGCCGCCGGAAATGAAGGAAAAACATCATGCTGAAAACCGCTCAAATTCTAAGACGGTTCGCCTTCGATGAATGGGGCGGCACCGAAAACTCCCTCTGGAACAGCGTATTCGGGCTGCGAAGCCACAATATCGATTCGCAGATTCTCAGCACCACGGCGATGGCGCCGGTCGAGTACGAAGAGCGCGGCGGCATCGAGATCCGGCGCTTCCCCTACTATTACCCGTACTGGCCGCTCTCGGAAGAGGACAAGCACCGGCTGGACCGCCGCGGCGGCAACCCGGTATCCCTTCCGCTCTACCGTTATCTGCAAAGCACGGATTTCGACCTGCTGCACGTGCACAGCTCGGGCCGGATCGCCGGAATGGTCCGCGCCGCCGCGAAGCAGAGAAAAATTCCGTACATCGTAAGTTTCCACCGCGGCTACCTGCAGACGCCGGAGAAGGAGCGCCGGGAAATGGAACGCCCGCTGCGTCACACCTTCTCCTGCGGCAGATTCATCGAGCTGGTCTACGGCTGGCGCCGGAATTTCATTTCCGACGCCGACGGCATCGTCTGCGTCGGCGAGGGAGAGGCTGACTTCCTCCGGGAAAGATGGCCGAACAAACGGATTCTGCGGCTGCCGAACGGCGTCGATTACGAACGTTTCGCAACTCCGGTCAAAACCAACGTCCGCAAGGCGTTCGGCATTCCGCCCTACCGGACGCTGCTGCTCTGCGTCTCGCGCATCGACGATCAGAAGAATCAGAAGCTGCTCGTCCGGTTCGTTTCGACCCTGACCGAAGAGGGAGAAAACGTCCATGCCCTGCTGATCGGCCCCCCGAGCACCGACTACTATTTAAAGGAGCTGACCGAGCTTGCGAAGGAGCTGCAGGTCGACGACCGCGTCACCATCGTGCCGGGGCTGGGAGCGGACGACGAACGTCTTATCGCGGCTTACCAGGATTCGGACGTTTTCATCATGCCCTCGCGCGACGAAACCTTCGGCATTGTCGTGCTCGAAGCGTGGAGCGCGGGGCTTCCCGTGCTGGCCTCGGCGGTCGGCGGCCTCAAACAGCTCGTGCGCGACGGTGAAAACGGGCTGCTTTTCGAGCCGGACAACCTCGGCAGCCTTCTGAACGCCTACCGGACCTTGTCGCGCTACGGACTCAAGGACAAGCTCGCGGCGAACGCCCGCCGCGAAGCCGAAACCCGTTACAGCTACAACACCATGAGCAGCCGTCTCGCCGAGTTCTACCGCGAAAGCATCGAGGAACGGAACGCCTGACCGCCGCCGGACGAAACGTCAGCGGCGGACATTGCCGCAAGGCGGACACGGCACGGGAGTTTTCCAGTATTCGCGCAGAACCTTGCCGACGGCATCCCGCATGACCGGATTCGAGGGCGAGAACACATTGCGATAAGAGAACAGGATCGAGCCGTCCACCTCGCGCAGCTTCGTGTTGTAGCGGAGCTGATCGGCCAGCTCGCCGCGGTGCCAGCGGCTGTCGGCCCCGAGCCGGTAGACGCCGTGGCCGATGTAGAGATTCACCGGAGTCCCGCGGACGACATCGGCCCACCAGTCGGCCAGCGCCGCATAGGCGGCGACATCCATCGTGAACGGCCAGTAGAGCTGCGGCGCGATATAATCGACCCACCCTTTCTTCACCCAGCCGCGGGTATCGGCGTACTGCGAGAAAAACGACTGATTCCCTCCGGTCAGCGAGCCGGACGACATGCTCTTTTTATTCGCCCAGATGCCGAACGGGCTCACGCCGAAGGCGACCTTGCGCCCGCTGCGGCGGTTGTAATCCGTCAGCTCCCGCTTTACGCCGCTGATGATGGCGTCGACATTCGCCCGCCGCCAGTCCTCAAGAGACAGCCGCCGCGGATTGTACTGCCGGAAGGTGCTGTGATCCGAATTGCCGACACCGCCGTACAAATAGAAGTAGTCGTCGAAATGGATCGCGTCGACCGGATAGTTTTCGACGATCTCGCGCACCGTCGCCAGGATATGGCGCACGACCCGCGGTTCGCCGGGATTCAGAAGCAGCGAGTATGTGCCGTCCTTGCGCTTCACCTCGAGCACGAGATGCGGATTTTTCCGTGCGAAATTGTTCGCGGCCAGCGTACGCAGGTAGGCGGCCTTGCGCAGCCTGGTCGATGAAACGACCCGGTACGGATTCAGCCAGGCATGGAATTCGAGGTTGCGCCGGTGCGCCTCCTTCACCATGAAGTCGAGCGGATCGAAGCCGAGCGTTTTTCCCTCAGCCCCGGTCATCCAGCGCGACCACGGATTCAGCTTCGACGGGTAAAACGCATCGTTCATCGGACGCACCTGAAAGATGATCGTATTGAAGTTCGACTTCTTCAGATTGTCCACCACCGCAAGGTAGTCGCGCCGGAACGACGCGGCGTCGGCATGTTTCGGAAAGTCGAGGTTCTCGACCGTCGCGACCCAGGCGCCGCGCATCTCGCGCGCCTTCGGCCGGTAGGTGTCGGGAATCATGACCTTCGCATTCGAAAACCGGCCGCCGTAAGCGACCGGCTTTCCGGTTCCGGGAACTTTGAGCACGCTTTCCCCGGCTTCCAGCATGCAGCAGGCCGCCAGCAGCGGCAGCAGCCGGAGAATCTTCGAGCTCCGTCCCATCCCTCTATGCCTCCTGCGATTTCTCTTTCTCTTTCCGCGGGCCGCGGCGACGGCGGCGGCGCGGGGATCTTTCGGCATCTTCGCGCTTCGCCGCGGAAATGCGGCGGCGCGGAACCGCCGCCGGCCACAGCTTCTCGGCCTCGGCCGTATCCTCCTCCGCAACCGACAGCCGGAGCAGCATCAGCTCCCGGGCATGCGGATAGGACTTCGCCTCGATCAGACGCGGTTTCGCCTTTTCGTCCCGGAAAAGCGACTGCAGAATCAGCACGCGTTCGGCCGACATGGTCATGCGGTTCATCATCGTCTGCGGCTTGAACAGCCGATCGAGCACACCGCGGATCGCGGCCGTCGAATCCGGTCCCGGATTCCAGAGGTCGCCCGGCTTGCCGCCGCACTCAAGCTCGACGAACGGCAGCGCAAGCGCCGCCATGGCGAGCGAAACGCTGTTGCGGTAAAGCCCCTCCCTGACCCGGCAATTGCGTTCGTTCAGGAGATTCAGCGCATAATCCCCGTGCGGCGTATCCCACGCCGCGTTCAGTTCCGGCAGGAAATACGGCAGCAGCCCGTAGTCGTGGAACGCCTGGAAATGCTTGTCGCCATAGGCGCTCGACAGAATTTTCTCAAGCTCGAGCGCCAGGCGCGACGGCGCCGCCACCCGGATCAGCTCAAGTTCGGAGAAGAGCGCGTTCTCGGTCGCCGCATCCATCGTGAAGTCGTACTGGCCGATCAGCTTCAGCGCCCGCAGCATGCGGACGGGGTCCTCCTCGAACCGCAGCTTCGGGTCGCCGATCGCCCGAACGACCCGGTTGCGGATGTCGTCGATCCCCTGCCCCGTATAGTCGAGCAGCTCGGAATTGACCGGATCGTAGAAGAGCGCGTTGACCGTGAAGTCCCGCCGCCAGGCGTCCTCCTCCGCCGTGCCGAAGGAGTTGTCCGAAAGAATCAGATTCTCCGGCAGCTCCTTCTTCGAATTCGCCGCCGTGCGCGTCGGCGCCCGGCGGAACGTGCTGACCTCAAACAGCTCCCCGCTGTATTCGACGTGAACCAGCCGGAAACGCTTGCCGATAATCCGGGCGATGCGGCGCCCGAATACGGCGCGGACCTCCTCCGGCGTGGCGGAGGTTGAAATATCGAAGTCCTTGGGCTTGCGCCCGAGCAGCAGATCGCGGATCGCCCCGCCGACGATATAAGCTTCGTATCCGGCGTTCTGGAGTTCGGAAATCAGATCGACGACATGGGGCGCGACCGGTAAATCATGTTTCATGGCAAAAAATCACAGCTTCCGTTGAATGACCGTATCGACGCACTCGAGCTCGGGGTCCCGGTACGGATAATCGGCGTTGTAGTGTAGTCCGCGGCTCTCGTGCCGCAGGAGCGAACAATCGATGATGAGCTCCGCCACCGTCGCGATATTGCGCAGTTCGACAAGGTCGGCGGTAACGAGAAAATCCCAGTAATACTTTTCGATCTCCTTGCGGATCATCTTGATCCGGTTCTTCGCGCGTTCAAGGCGCTTGTTCGTGCGGTAAATTCCGACATAGTCCCACATAAAGCGGCGGATCTCGTCCCAGTTGTGGGTGATGACGACCTGTTCGTCGGAGTCCGTCGCATTGCCGGTGGTCCAGTTCAGCGCCGCTTCGGCCGGAGGACGCCCGGCGTTGAACAGCGGGTATTTCCGCTCGATCTCCTTTGCGGCGAACTTCGGCACGACCAGCGCCTCCAGCAGGCTGTTGCTCGCAAGGCGGTTCGCCCCGTGCAGCCCTGTGCAGCCGGATTCGCCGACGGCGAACAGCCCCTGGATACTCGATTCGCCGTTCACGTCGGTCTTGATCCCGCCGCAGACGAAGTGGGCGGCCGGCACCACCGGAATCAGGTCCTTCGCCATATTGATGCCGGCCTCGAGACACTTAGCAAAGATGTTCGGGAAACGGCGGCGCAGCGTCTCCTCGTCGTGATGGCGGATATCCAGGTATACGCACTCTTCGCCGGTACGCTTCATTTCGGAGTCGATCGCGCGCGCCACGACGTCGCGCGGCGCAAGACTCTTCATCGGGTGATATTTCTGCATGAATTCGACCGGCTCAGAGTCGCGCGTCTCGCGGCACTTCAGAACCGCGCCCTCCCCGCGCAGCGCCTCGCTGATCAGGAACGAACGGATGGTCGGATGGTAGAGGATGGTCGGATGGAACTGGATGAATTCCATATTTGCGATCTTCGCGCCCGCCCGGTAGGCCATGGCGACGCCGGAGCCGCAGGCGACATCCGGATTGCTCGTGTACAGATAGACCTTCCCGGCGCCGCCGCAGGCGATCGTCGTCGTGGCCGAAAGCATGGTCACGATGGTGCCGTTCTTCACATCGAGCACATACGCGCCGAAACAGCGGTTCGGACCGCCGAGGTTCAGCCGGTGGCTGACCACGAGGTCCACGGCGACATGGTATTCGAAAATCCGGATGTTCGGCTTCGAACGGACCGCTTCGATCATCACGCGCTCAAGCTCGGCGCCGGTGATGTCCCCGGCGTGCAGAATCCGGCGCTTGTGGTGGCCGCCCTCCCTGCCGAGGTCATACTCGTTCGAATCCTCGGTATAACCGAGGTCGCCGCGGGTCGTGAACTTCGCGCCGAGGTCGATGAGTTCGCGGATCGCTTCGGGGCCGGCCTCGACGATGGCGCGGACCGCACCGGCGTCGCAAAGCCCGGCGCCGGCCTCAAGCGTATCCTTCACATGCTCCTCGAACGAGTCGAGGCTGTCGACCACGCAGGCGACGCCGCCCTGGGCAAGACGGCTGTTGCACTCGAAGATTTCACGTTTGGTCACGACCGCGACGCTGCGGCCGGATTCGGCCAGATGCAGCGCGCTCGACAATCCGGCCAGACCGCTGCCGATCACAAGATGGTCGAATTCCTGAATTTCACCGATTTTCATTTTGCGCATACTCTATCGCTTGGCTCCGGCACAATCGTGCGAAAAAGAGAAGAGCCGCTCCGGCCCCTCTCTTTCACTGCAATTCTTCCAAAACCGTTTTGAATTTATCTGTAAAGCGATGTAAATTACACCGAAAGCAGCTTTCTGTCAATGGGATTCGTTCTGAAATGTTGAATTTACGCTCGTTTTTTTCCGGCAAACCGGTTCCGGCGGCTGAAAAAGAGCCGAATGAAGCCGGTCTTGTTTCGTTCCGCCGCCGCCTCGCGGAGCTCGCCCTCTGCTTCGCGGGCGGCGGCTGTTTCGCGGCTGCGCTGCCGCCTTTGAACTTCAGCGTCCTCGCGCTGGTCGCGCTGACGCCGGTCATCGCCGTCGCGGCCCGTTCGCGCTGGAGGTTCGCGGCGCTGGCCGGTTACGCGTGGGGCGTCGGCTGGTCGCTCTTCGCCTTCCGTTTCCTGCGCGAAATCGACCCGGTGATCCCGTTCCTGATGCCGTGGGTCATCTCGCTCTGGCCGGCCTGCTGGGCGGCGTGCCTGCCGTTCCTCTGGCGGAACACGCTCTTTCCGCTCGCGGTCGAACTCGACGGGTACGAGGCGCGGAAGCGGTTTCTCACCGGACCGGCCGCATTCGGGCGGCTCGTCCTCTTCGCCTTTGGCGCGGCGGCGCTCTACACGCTCTTCGAGTGGACCCGGTCACGCCTCTTCCCGTGGAACGACCTGTCGGTCACCATGTGGCGGAATATTCCGCTTCTTCAGATCGCTTCGGTCACCGGACACTACGGAATCATGTTCGTCCCGGCCTTCTTCGGCGCCGCGCTGGCCGGGGCGGCGCTGACCCGCTTCCGGCTCGCCGGAGTCAAGCTGCTGCTGCTCGCGGCGGCGCTCTTCGCTCTGCTGCACGCGGCCGGACTGCTGCTTTACACGCACCATGCGAAGACGGGGGAGCCGAACTGGTTCCCGGTCCTGCTGCAGGGCGACATCTCCCAGCGGCGGAACGCGACGCCGGCCGAGGCGGATGAAGCGCTCGATATCTATGCCGCGCTCGCACGCGAAGCCCTGCAAGGGGAAGTCCGGCCCGATATCGTGATCTGGCCGGAGTCGGCGGTTCCGGTTCCGTTCCGCGCCGCCCACCCGATCTCGGCAAAATTCCGCCGGACCGTCCAGTCGCTCGGGCTCTCCTACCGGGTGCCGATGCTGGTCGGAGCGATCGATTTCCGCGACCCGCTTCCGCGCGACGGCAGCACGCCGCAGGTCACCAACAGCGCGCTGCATTTCGACCGGTCGGGCCGGCTCGTCCACAAATACGATAAAATCCACCGCGTGCCGTTCGGGGAGTATATTCCGTTCCGCGAGCTGCTGCCCGGCTTCATCATCGACCGAATCGACATGAACCGCGACCTGGCGCCCGGCACGAATTTCAACCCGGTCCCGCTCAGAGAAAACGTCCGCGCCGGAGTCGCCATCTGCTACGAGGGCATCTTCAGCTACCTGACCCGGGCGTTCGCGCTCCGCGGCGCAAACGTGCTCGTGGTCCTCTCGAACGACGCCTGGTACCCGACCAGCAGCGAACCCGAGCAGCACCTCGCCAACGCGGTCACCCGCGCGGTCGAGACCGGGCTGACCATGGTCCGCTGCGGCAACAACGGCGGTTCCCTCGTCGTCCTGCCTACGGGGGAGATCACCCAGGTTCTCGAAGTGCCGGGAGCCGAAAAGCGGCTCGAACTGCGCCGCGGGCGCGGTATCCTGCCCGTCCGCATCCATGTGCCGGAGCAGCCGGAGAAAACCGTCTTCGTCCGGTTCGGCGAATGGTTCGTCCTGCTGCTCGGCATCGGCTGCGCCGCGTGGATGCTGTTTGCCGTCGAACAGTTCGTCCGGCGCAAACGGCATCTCCGCAGCCTGACGGTCAATCAGCCAACCAAGGAACAATGATATGGAAGAAACACCCCGTCCGCTCTGGGCGCCCTGGCGCGTCGAATTCATCCGCGGGGAAAGGGAGAAACGCTGTTTTCTCTGTGACAGCGACGCCCCGTCCGGCAAGCCCGGGGACATGCTGGTCATCCGGCGCGGCAGAACCGCTTTCGTGATACTGAACCGCTACCCGTACAATGCGGGACACCTGCTGGTGTCGCCGTACCGTCACCTCGCGGACCTGCCGCTGCTGTCGGAAGAGGAGCGCGCCGAGATTTTCGAACTCTGCATCCAATCCGAGCTCACGCTGCGCAAGGTCGTGAGTCCGGACGCCTTCAACGTCGGCTTCAACCTCGGTTCGGCAGCCGGCGCGGGAGTGCCGGACCACCTGCACATGCATATCGTGCCGCGCTGGAACGGCGATAATAATTTCATGCCGGTGCTGGCGGACATCCGCTGCGTGCCGGAAGCGCTCGAGGCAACCGCCGCGCTCCTGCGCTCGAACTGGACCGAGGCGTAAACGATGCGCGTTCAAGTAGACTGTTATCCGTGCATCCTCTCCCAGCTTTCCGAGCTCGCCAAGCAGGCGGTCGGCGGGGAAGAGGAGCGGCACGCCCTCGTCCGCCGGCTGCTGAAACTCGTGCTCGAAGCGGACCGGGAGACGACTCCGCCGGAGTTCGCCGCGATGTTCCACTCCGTCGTCACCGAGCTCTCCGGCATCGATGACCCGTTCCGGGACATCAAGGACCGCTCGACCGAACTCGGACTCGCGCTCCTGCCGGAACTGCGCCGCACCGCCGAAGCGCATCCGGATCCGTTCGAGGCGGCCGTGCGGCTCGCCATCGGCGGAAACATCATCGACTACGGTGTAAACCCGAATTTCGAACTGCATGAAGCGGAGAAGCGGATTCGCGAAGTGTTCGATCTCCCGTTCGACCGCGAACTCTGCGCCGAATTCCGGCGCCGCCTCGACACGGCCGGATCGATTTTCTACATGCTCGACAACTGCGGCGAAGCCGTGATCGACCGGCTGCTCATCGAACGCTACCGCGACAAAATCACGGTCGGCGTGCGGGGATATCCGATCCTGAACGACGTAACCCGGCGCGAAGCCGCGCTCTCCGGCATCGAAGGAGTCCGCATCGTCGACACCGGCGACCGGGCGCCGGGGGTTTCGCTGCGCCACAGCGGCCGGGAACTGCTTGACGCGATGCGCGGCGCCGACGTGGTCGTCTCGAAAGGCCAGGGAAATTTCGAATCGCTCGACGAAGGCTGCGAACGGCCGGTCTTCTTCCTGCTGCGGGTCAAATGCCGTGTCGTGGCGGAGCGCGTGCAGAGTCCGCTCGGCTCCATCCGCCTGATCGGGAGGAACCTCTGAATATGCTGAACATCGGAAAACATCAACTGCTGACCGCGGAGAAGGAGACCGAATTCGGGTTCTACCTTTCCGACGGCCGGAATCACCGCGAAACCGTCCTGCTGCCGAAGAAGTTCGCGCCGGCGGGATTCAAAGAGGGCGACGAACTCGAAGTGTTCCTGTCGCTCGACTCCGAGGACCGGCCGGTCGCCACGACGCAGAAGCCGAAGGCTGAAGTCGGCACGCTCGCCGTGCTGCGGGTCAAGGAGACGACGAAGATCGGCGCCTTTCTCGACTGGGGGCTCGACAAGGACCTGCTGCTGCCGTTCCGCGAACAGCCGCAGCGCGTCGAGGCCGGCAGGAGTTACCTGGTGCGGCTTTACATCGACGAAAAGACCGGCCGGATCGTCGCCTCGCGCCGGCTGAGCCGGTTCTATACCGGCGATGTGCGGGAACTCGTTCCGAACCAGGAAGTCAAATTCACGGTCTGGGATAAAGCCCGCCTCGGCTGGCGCGTCATCATTGACGATAAATACATCGGCATCATCTACGACAACGAGCTGTTCCGCGCCGTCAAGCCGGGCGACCGCTTCACCGGCTTCGTCCACTGCATCCGGGAAGAGGAGAACCGGGCGGATATCCGTTTCCGCCCCGACGGTTTCGACGGCGTCGCCGCCGGAAAGCCGGCGATCCTCGACGCGCTCGAAGACGCCGGCGGCTTCCTGCCGCTCAACTCGAAGAGCAGCGTCGAAGAGATTCAGGCCAGCTTCAGTTTCAGCAAACGCGTATTCAAACAGCTCATCGGCATGCTGTACAAGGAACGGAAGATCGTCATCACCGATGACGGCATCCGGCTCGCCGATGCAAACCAGACGGAGGAGAAACCATGAAGATCGTCAGCATCGCCGCGGCGTTCACGCTTGCGGCAGCCGCCGGATTTTCCGCGGAAAACCCGGTCCGGCAGCCCAGGCTGGAGGACAGAATGCTTGCCTATGCGCTTCTCGAAGCCGAAGGCACCCCGCAGATGATGGAGCAGACGCTCAAAACCAGCCTCGAAGCCCAGCTGAAGGCCGCGCCGGAGCTGCTGGCATACCGGCAGGCGTTCGAAATGTACCTGCGGAATACCATCTCGTTCGAAGCGCAGAAGGAGGAGCTCGCCCGGATCTATCTCGAAGTTTACGCGCCGGACGAAATCCGCGAGCTGATCCGCTTCTACCAGACCCCGATCGGCCGCAAAAAAGCCGCGGCAGGCAGCCGGATCGCCACGGCGGCGGCGCAGGTCACCCAGAAGAAGATGCAGGAGTATCTGCCTGTCTTCCAGCAGCAGCTGGAACAGATGCAGAAGGAGGAACTGAGAAGAAAAGCAGAGCTGCTGCAGAGCCGGCTGCCCGAACCGGCGCCCGCTCCGCAGCAGCCCGCCGTCCCCGGCAAAGATGCCGGAAAACCCAATGAGGAGAAGTAACCATGTTCAAACTCGTCGTCGTCGTTCAAACCCTGCCCGAAAAAGCCGAAGCCTTCGAAGAGATGGTCCGGCCGCTCATCGAAAACTCCCGCAGGGAGAAGGGCAACATCAGTTACGACGTCCTCCCGGACGTCCTGCACCAGAACACCTATCTCATTCTCGAAACCTGGGAGAACGACAAGGCGCTCGAGGAACACAAGGCAACCCGCCACTACCTCGATTTCGCCGAAAGCGTCAACGGCTATATCGCCGCGCCGCTGGTGTTGTACCGGGTCGAACCGAAAAAAGTTAGTCTTTTCTAATTTTCATTGCTTGAAAAATATCCGCTCTGCATATATATTGTTGCAGAAGCGGATATTTTTTATTTACGCCATAAATTAGTCAAATCTAACAAAAAAAACAAGGGAGCCCCTGCAATGCAATGCCCCGACACGAACCGGCTGATCCGGTATCTGCTGGTCAAACTGGCCCCGGTGATTCTCGGCGTCAAGCCGGCCGGGCTGCTTCGCCTGACCGACTGCCGGCAGACGGGAGGGAAACAGCATGACCTCTTCTGCCTCCACCAGCCGGAGATCCTCGCAGCGTTGCAGCTCCGCTGCCGGATTCTGAGGCGGAACAGCGAAAATCTCGTGGTATTCTTCTTCCGCGAAGGGGCGCTCGAACGTGTGCTTTCCGAACCGCACAACGCCGAATTCCTGGCCGGCCGCGGATACCGGCGCGGCGCGGAACTGGCCGAGCTGGAGTTCCGCTGCCGGAACGGAAGCGGATTCCCGCACGAAATCGGGGTATTCCTCGGCTATCCGCTCAAGGATGTGCGCGGCTATATCGAAAATCCGAACGCCTGTCTCACCCTCCCCCGCGGCCTCTGGCGGGTGGCCGGGGAACCGGCTGAATCGCTGGCGGTCATGGAACGGTTCCGCCGCGCGGAAAGCGCCATGCGCCAAGTCGTCGGCTGCGGCCGCCCGCTGGAAGAAACGTTACGCGATATTCACAACCTTCTTCCGGCCGCATAGTCCGGAAGAACCGAACATAAGGAGCTATTCATGAGCCAATCGATCAAAGTCATCTACGGTTCGACCACAGGAAACACGCAGCGGGCGGCGGAGGCGATCGCCGCCGGACTCGGCGGAACCGCCGTCAGCGCCGCCGACGCGGTCCCGGACGATTTCAAGGCCGACCTTCTCATTCTCGGCAGTTCCACCTGGGGCTGCGGCGAACTCCAGGACGACTGGCAAAGCGCCCTGCCGATGCTCGAAGCGGCGGATCTGTCAGGACGCAAAGTCGCGCTTTTCGGCCTCGGAGATGCGGTCGGCTTCGCCGATACCTACCTGAACGCGATGGGCGAAATCGGCGATATAGTCAAGGCCGCCGGCGGCATCCTGATCGGCGCCTGGGAAAGCGCCGGCTATCCGCACAGCGCCTCGACCGCCGAAGAGAACGGGCACTTCATCGGGCTCGCCCTCGACGATGACAACGAACCCGGCGAGACCGCCGGGCGCATCGGCAGGTGGTGTGCGCAGCTGAAAACCGAAGCCGGCCTCTGAACCTTTCCGACAACCGGGAAAGCCGTTTCTCCAACTTCTTTTCGGAGAACGGCTTTTTTAACGAAAAAGATTCATTCCCCGCAGTTCCGCATTTGCTTTCCACACGAGTGAATCTATATTAAAACAGGAATCACTATGAAAGTCATGGATAAGGGCTGGAAAATGAAAAAACGGTTGGTTGCGTTCCTTCTCTGTTGTGCGGCGGCAAGTTCGTTCGCGGCGTTCCAGTTCGATTACGGCAGCATCAGCGCGGCCCATTCCGATTACGGCAAGGATACTTATGACGCCTATGCCGACCGTGCCGGCAGGTTCGGGCTGCAGAATGCGTTTTATTTCAACACCGGCTCCTATCTGTATGCATCGTTCAGCAAAGGCGCGCCGGAATTCGGCGCTTATTATCTGGACGGCCGGAACAAGGGCGAGGAAATCAGGCTCGCGGATATCGGCAACGGGCAGTACACCGCAATCGGCGCCGACGGGAAGGCGCTCAAATTCAACGCCGGCGACTCGATCGGCTTCTGGACCAGGGACGCCGACGGCCGGACCGTGTACAACACGCCGGGCCTCGACGGCCAGCATACCTACAACGGAACCGCGATCCTCGACAGGAACAACTACGTCGTCGCCTTCGGAAAATACGGGCAGTATGTTTCCTCGCCGACCGGGAATTACACCTACGATCAGATGATCGATGCGGCACAGTCGGTGCTGAATGTTCAGATCGGTTCCAAAGCGCCGGTTCCGTCCGGCCAGCCGCTGCCGGGCCTCCTCGCTGCGCTGCTGGTCTGCGGCGGAACCTACACGGGTTACCGTTTGCGGAACCGGAAAACGCGCGCCTGAGCGAACAGCCGTGAAAAGCGCTCCACCCGGGGCGCTTTTTTCATGCCCGCTTTCGCGGCCGCCAGATCTGCGCCTCCGGCAGATTCAGGGCTTCGAGCCAGCCGGAGGCGTCGTCTATCTGGGCGAGGTCCGCAAGGCGGTGGGCGTCGCTGCCCGGCGACAGCATCACTCCGGCAGCGGCGAGAATCCGGTAGAAGTTCCGGTATGCCTCCCCGTAGGACCGGCCGGTTTCCCCGCGGCGCCGCAGATAGGTGCCGGTGAAAAAACCATTGATCTCGACGGCGGTCCGGTTCTCTCGCGCAACGGCGGCGAATTCGGCAATCCACGTCTCCGGCACGGCATCGAGCGACTCGATCCGGTCGTAACCGGGCAGATGGCCTTCGCAGGTCAGCAGAATCAGCGCGGCCCACGGATGCGAAATGACATCGACCAGCGGATTTTCCGCCAGCGCAATCAGAAGCTTCTGGTGGAACAGCAGGCAGCCGCGCCGGTCCTTCGGCGGCCGGACGACTCCGGTACAGTTGTAATGGTCGGGGGCCGCAATCACATAATCGAGCCGCCGGGCCTGCTCCGGCGAGAGCGGCAGACTTCCGACGGCGTCGATGCACTCGGTCTCCACGCCGCGGAACATCGGGAGGATTCCGCGCGTCTCCTCCCGCGCCGCGTCGAGGAAGGCGCAGACCGCGCCGAAATCCGAATCGAAATGAAAATGCGGACTCAACCCGAACGCCCCGAAGGAGCGGCTCCGCATGGCGGCGGCCACTGCCGCCGGCGTCATCTCTTCCGCGCCGTCATCGACCGGCCGCATGCACGTATGAACATGAAAATCACCAGGCAGCTTCATTCCAGAACTCCCATGTTCCCCAAAAAGTTGCCACCCTTCGGCCACGGGCCTCGGGTCTTTTGGGCTTACAGCCCAAAAGCTTCGGGTACTTTTCGGGGGCCCCGCTCTCCGGTGTTCCGTGCGGCTCCGCCGTACTCACACCTCCGAGAAAGGCATTGTTTATATTTTCCTCAAAAAGTTGCCACCCTTCCTCCTTCGCCGTGGCTGCGGAGGACAAGTCGGGCCTGTCATCCACGGCGCTTGCGCGGCGGATGATACTTTTCGGGGGCCCCGCTCTCTGAAGAGAAAGGCATTGTTCATGTTCCTGCGGCATTAACACACCATCGCCCTTCCGATCACGTCGGCCGGAAAAAATATAACCTCCAAACCCGCACTTTTCAATTGCATTTTCCGCAATTGCTTCTATAGTACCTTCCGGAAAAGGAGACGGCATGGAAAAACCGAAAAAAAGCGCGATGGAAAAAGCGATGCGGCTGCTTTCGCGCCGCGCCCTGTCGGAGCGCGAGCTCCTGAACAAGCTCTGCGCCGCCGGTTATCCGTTCCGCGAAGCGCGCGACGCCGTCGCCGAATGTCGCAAACGCGGCTATGTCAACGACGAGGCATTCGCCGCCGATTACACGGAGCTTCTGGCCGGGCGCTGTCTCGGCGGGCGCCGGATCAGGCTTGCGCTGCGCAAGCGCGGCATACCGGCCGAACTTCAGGAAGAACCGCTCGAAGCCGCCGCCGAAACCGAGGCGGAACGCGCGTCGGAAGCGCTCGCCTACAAACTCCGTCTGCTCGCACGCGAGACCGATCCGCGCCGCAAGCGCGAAAAAGCGTTCCGCTTTCTGATCGGCCGCGGCTTCTCCTGCGAGAGCTGCCGCACCGCTCTTGAGCGGGCCGATTTCGATCCGGAGGAGTAGTTCCCGCTGTTCGAATTCCGGCAGAGCCCCTTCCGCAGCGGTGCTGACGGCCGGCCCGGAAAAAGCATCGAAAGCTCCATCGCGGTTTTTCATCTCCGGCCGATTCCAGATTCCGCCAATGCGGACCCGAAGAAATGTCCCGGTACCCTGCTGCATTGCGGCCGGCAAACCGGGACATCGTTTCAAATGCTGTCGGCGAAATCTGTTATGCGAGCGACTTCTTCACATCGTCGACCAGCTGCATGAAACGGCGGCCGTATTCGACGTAATTATCGAACTTCTCCTGCTCGCGCTGTCCTTCGGGGACACTCTCATGGAACACATTCTTCATATGCGGCTCCATCGAAAACCCGCCGTCGTAGCCGTTCTTCAGCAGATCGGTCACGATGCGGACGACGTCCCCCTCCCCCTCGCCCGGGAAGGTGAACTCGGCTTTGTTGAAGCCGCTCTCGATATTCGAACCGAGGAACTTCGCGTCCTTGATGTGAACGTAATGGATGAACTCCTTCACATGGCTGTAAAACTCCCACGAGCTCTGGACTCTGCTGAGTTCGTCGCCTTCGCTGCGGTCGAAGTTCAGCACCGGGTTGCCGGTGTCGAAGACGAGCTTGAAATTCGGGGATTTGATCCGGTCGAGCAGTTTCAGTGTATGCTTCCAGGACATGCCACCGTAATTGTTGCAGTTTTCATGCAGGTAGAGAACGCCGGCCTCCTCGCACATTCTGACCAGAAATTCGACCTTGCGGAAAACATGCGCTTCGATCTCGGCATCCCAGGCGGGGCGGTTCCACTGCGCCCGGAAGCTCATGCCGCGGATCATTTTGCAGTTCAGCCTCTTCATGCGGACCAGCGCCCGCTTCAGCTGTTCGACCGTCGCCTTGAAATCCTCTTCCTTCACAGGGTCCCAGCCCCAGTTCGCCACAGCGCTGCCGAAGCAGTTGATGCCGACGCCGGATGCTTCAAGCTCGGCGGCGACCGCCTCGAACTTCTCCTCCGGCAAATCGTGGATGTTGACGCCGTCAACCGCGCGCGATTCGATCCACTTCCAGCCAAGCTTTTTCGTCGCTTCGATCTGGCCGGTGATTCCCCGCGCCGCTTCGTCCGCAAATCCGGTATAGTACATCTTCCGGAACTCCTTCCATGATGGGTTGCTACTTTGTTAAGCTTGTTAACAATAATTAATGTAACGCATCCTCCGGATTTATCAAACGCCGGAACCCGCAAATTTTTCGAAAAAACAGAGCTCAGCGGATGCGCGGCAGGTGCACGAGCACCGCCGCCCGCCGTCCGCGCGACAGATGACGGCGGTTCAGCCTGAAGATGATGACGGCTCCGACCGTGAAGGTCAGCAGCTCCGAGACCGGAACCGCCGCCGCGCTGCCTGGAATTCCCCAGACCCGGAAGAATGTCCAGACCAGCAGGAGCGGCAGCAGCATGCCGCGCAGCCCCGCCGTCACCAGCGAGCAGAGCGGCTTGTGCAGTCCGGTGAAGTACGAAGTGAAAACGATGTTGACTCCCGCCAGCAGGAACATCCAGCGGAATCCGTGCAGGAACTCCTGCGCGATCTGCAGCGCGGCCGCATCCTCGGGCAGGAATGCCCGCAGCAGCGGTTCCGGCCACAGCGTCAGCACCGCGAACAGGAGAGCGCCGATGCCGAACACGGTCAGGCACGCGGTCAGCAGAAACGCGGTCGCCCTGCCCCGCTTGCCGGCCGCCATGTTGCAGCTGACCAGCGGACTCAGGCTGTCGCTGAATCCGAAGGCGGCCATCATGCCGAACACCAGCAGATAGCTGATTACCGCAAAACCGGCCACGCCGCTGGCGCCGGCCGCGCGGATCATGATTCCGTTGATCAGAAAGACGATGAATCCTCCCGAAATCTCGTTCAGGAGCTCGGAGGAGCCGTTGTAAACCGCCCCCAGGAAATCCCGCCAGCACCCGAGACGCCGGGTCAGCCTCAGCCGGCAGTCGCGGCGCGGCAGGCGGCAGCAGGCGACTGCGAGCGTAAAGACGAACGACAGGCCCGTCGCATACGCCGCCCCGGCCAGCCCGAAGCCGAAAACGGCCAGAAAGAGCCAGTCGAGCAGGATATTGAGCACGGCGCCTCCGGTCACGGCCACCGAGGCGACGGCCGGACTCCCGTCCACCCGGACGAAGAACGACAGCCCGAATCCGAGGATCATGAAAGCCTGAAACGCGGCCGTGATGCGCAGATACAGCCGCGAAAGTCCGTACAGCTCCGCATTGACGCTGAGGACATGCAGAATCCCATCCGTAAACGCAAACGCCGCCAGCGTGAAAAGCAGCGAAAAAACCGTCAATACGATCATCGACTTCGTGAAGATCGCAGCCGCCTTCTCCCAGTCGTGCTCCCCGGCGTACTTCGCATATTTCACCACGCTGCCGGTTGAAATCACCGTGCTGATCCCCCCGATCAGGGTGAAAAGCGGCATGACGAGGTTGACCGCCGCCAGCGCATTCGCCCCGACGAAGTTGCCGACGAAAATCCCGTCGACGATCGCAGCGGACGAGCTCGCCATCGTCGCCATCGTCCAGGGCAGCGCGATGCTGAAATAGGTCGGAATGACCGGATTGCGCAACATTTTCGTCGCCGGGTCCATGATGCTCAAAACTCCTTCATTGATCAAATCCGGTTAATATAGCGGGCATCCGTGAAAATACAAGTTCCGGCTTGCTTTTCCGCGGCAAACGGGGTAAATTAACGCCGTGTGCAGGTTTCGGGAAAGCTCCGGCTTCCCCCACGGCCGCTCCGTCGTCATGGGAACCTGCACGCGGCGTAATCTATGAAGAACGAGGAGAATCATGAAGATCATCGATGCACATATTCATTACGCGGGCTGGGACGGGTTCAACGAAACCGCCGCGGAGTCCGGGCAGGTCAACACCGTCGAAGGCGTGGCCGATAATTTCAGGAAGAACGGCGTGGTCATGGCCGTCGCCATGGGGGCCGGCCGGAACGGCGGAGATCCCGCCGTCTGCCGCCCGATGACACCGAATCTGGCCGGAAACACAACGCCGGAGCATTACGGGCAGCCGGACTATATCGCCTACTGCGCCGGAGTCGATTCCGGAGCGATCACGCCGGAAAACACGACACGGTCGCTTGAAGAGTTCGAACGGTATTTGCAGACCCCGCAGTGCGTCGGGCTCAAATTCTACCCGGGGTACCACCATCTTTATTTGTCGGACCCGCGCCATTACCCGTTCTTCGAGCTGGCGGCAGCCTGCGATGTGCCGGTCGTCATCCACACCGGGGACACGGCCGGCACCCGCGGGCATGTCAAGTACGCGCACCCGCTCACGGTGGACGAAGTTGCGGTCGACTTCCCGAAAACCCGCTTCGTGCTCGCCCATTACGGGAATCCGTGGATCGTCGATGCGACCGAAGTCGCGGCCAAGAACGAGAACGTTTCGATCGACCTCTCCGGACTGGCGGCCGGAACCATCGACGCCGCCGTATTCCTGAAACAGTTCCGCGGCTATCTCGAACATATGAGAGTCTGGATGGATTACCTCGGCGACTGGAGCCGTTTTCTGTACGGTTCGGATTATCCGCTGGTCAACATCGGCGAATACATCAAGGTCATCCGCGCAATCGTACCGGAAGAGCATCACGAAGCGGTATTCTGCAATAATGCGCTGCGGGTTTTCCCGAAACTGAAACCGCTGCTGAAAGCGGAGGAGGAGAAATGATTCGGATCGGACAAGGCTACGACGTTCACCGGCTGACGGAAGGGCGCAAACTCATTCTCTGCGGCGTGCCGGTGCCGCATCCGACCGGGCTGTACGGGCACAGCGACGCCGATGTCGCGGTCCATGCGCTCATCGACGCAATCCTCGGTGCGCTGGCGCTCGGCGACATCGGCCGTTTTTTTCCGGACACCGACCCCGCCTACAAGGATGCCGACAGCCTGAAACTGCTCGGCGCCGTCATGCGGGACCCGCGCCTGGCGGACTGGCGCATCGGCAACATCGATCTGACCATCGTCGCCCAGAAGCCGAAGCTGCTCGACTACAACCTCGCCATGCGGACGAATCTCGCGCGGGTGCTGACCGTGCCGCTCGACCGGGTATCGGTCAAGGCGACGACGACGGAGAAACTCGGCTTCGAGGGGCGGGAAGAGGGCATCAGCGCCATGTGCGTCGCTCTGCTCGAACGCTGATCCGGCGACAGTCAGTTGCCCTCGTAAAAATAGCGGTTGAACTGGGACAGCCGGTTGTCCCAGTGCTTCGCGACAATCCCCGGAGACAGGGAGGCGACGTGACCGTCGAAGAAGCCGGCATTCAGCATTTTGCGGTGGCGGTAGATGATCCGGCCGTTCGGGATCTCATTCTCCTGCTCGGTGAAGCAATTCGAATTCGTCGTCGCATAAACGCCGACGGCGTCGAACCACGCAGCCGCCCCGGACGGCTTTCGGATGCGCGGCAGGCGGAAAGCGTACCGCCGGTAATTCTCCTCGGAGAGATTGTCCAGCGTCACGCCGTACGAAAAATAAGCGAACGGCCGGTTGAACCGCACGGCGGACGACTCGGGACAGAGCATTCCGGCCGGAAACGCGGACTCGGCGTTCTCCAGACTGTTCTTCGGCTTGACGGACGCCCCGACCAGCCGCCGGAACTCAATCCGGTCGTACCATGCCGGATTCGCCGGAGGAATCCAGTAATCCGAAAAACTTTCGGCATAGAGGGCGCCGGCCTGGGTGAAGCTTTTCAGGTTGCCGGTGCATTTGATCTGCCGGGCAACGGCCCGCGCACCGGAAAGAACGGGAATCAGCATGCCGGCCAGAACCGTCACGATCGCCACCACGGTCAGAAGTTCAATCAGCGTGAATTTCCTTACGCACTTCACTTGGTTAATCATAGACTTAATAAAGAAAATTTAAATTGATATTATCGATCTTTCGATCACAAAAAACAAGAATCACCTAATTTTATGTAATAATAAAATTAACAGAAATCACGAAACAAAAATCGCAAAATCAAACACGTAACCACATAACAATAAACATGTTACGAGTCAAGAACGCTTAATTTAACGTACCAGTGGAGGAAAGTCAAATCGAAAATGGCGCTTTATTCTGAAAAAACACCGTGATGAGAGTGAGATTTCCGGGTGCTGACGGCCCGCGGCCGGTCGGAGCGGATTCGATAAAGCACGCCCCGCGTACCGTTCTCCCTCCTCGCGTCCGCGCGGAAGCCGGCCGGATTCGGGTCAGGCGCGCTTCACGACTCCGTATTCGGGACGGGAGAGCCTCCGGCACACCCAGTAGAGATAGAGACCGTTGGCGGCAGCCGTCACCGCCCACGTGATCGGATAAGAGAGCATGAGATTCCCCATGGTCGGGTGCAGCGGAAAAACAGTGCATACCCAGACCACCCGCAGCACGCAGACTCCGATCAACGTGATGACGGCCGGCATCACGGAGTGTCCGAGTCCCCGCAGCGCCCCGCTCACCACATCCATCATGCCGCACAGGAAATAGGTCGTGAAGAGAACCTTCATCCGCAGCATCCCCCATGCGATCACTTCCGGATTCGAATTGTAGACGGCGAGCAGGCGCCGGCCGTCGAGCAGGAATCCGAACCCCATCACCAAACAGACGACGCTCGAACAAGCCATGCAGTAAAGAATGCTTCTGCGAATCCGGTCATACCGGCCGCCGCCGAGGTTCTGGCCGACGAAGCTGACCACGGTCTGGTGAAAAGCGTTCGACCCGATGTAGACGAACCCCTCCAGGCTGGAGGTCGCCGTGTTGCCCGCCATCGCCAGGGAGCCGAAGGAGTTGACCGAGGACTGGATCGTAATGTTCGAAATCGAAAAAAACATTCCCTGAATACCGGCAGGCAGGCCGATCCACAGCATGCGTTTCAGGATGACCGGGTCGATCCGCAGATTGCGTCGCCTCAACCGGCAGGCGTCCCTCGCCTGCCCGAGACACCGCAGCACCAGCCAGGCGGCGATTCCCTGCGCGATCACCGTCGCCAGCGCCACTCCTGCGACATCCATGTGGAACACCAGGACGAAAAAGAGATTCAGCGCGACATTGACGATTCCGGCGAACAGCAGAAAATACAGCGGGCGGCGCGTATCGCCAACAGCCCGCATGATGGCGCTGCCGAAGTTGTACAGCATGATGAACGGCATTCCGGAAAAGTAAACCCACATGTAGAGGCAGGCTTTGTCGAGAACGTTGTCCGGCGTCCCCATCAGCGTCAGGAGCGGCCTGGCCAGGACGACTCCCGCTCCGGTCAGGAAAATGCCGCCGATGATCGCCGTCAGAATGGCGGTATGGACCGTGCGGCTCACATTCCTCCGCTCCTTCGCGCCGTAATAGTTTGCAACCAGGACGTTGGTTCCGATGGAGAGGCCGATGAACACATTGATGATCAGCCCGGTCAGGGAGGAGGTCGCCCCCACTGCGGCGATCGCCTCGTGGGGCGCGAACCGGCCGATCACGACCAGATCAGCCGCATTGAACAGCAGCTGCAGAATTCCGGACAACATCAGCGGGACGGAAAAGAGCACGATCTTCCCGAACAGCGGCCCGCGGCACATATCGATCTGATACTTATTCCCTGCCCCTGCCATCGCACATCAACCCGGTTCCAGATGAAATCGGAGTCTGCCTCCGAATATATCGAATTCAGATAATATAGACAGTTCCCGGGCAAAAATCAATGACGCAAATGCAATTCAGCCCGTTTTCCGCAATCCGGGCCGGAAAGCCGGTCGCGGCTCGGCTGGATGGCTTTGGTTCCATCCGGACTGGTTACGGTCTGACGAGCCACACCGTTGCCGAGCCGTTCCCGCTTCCTGTGGGTTGTCTCGCCGTAGAGGTCGGCACTCCCCACCTTTCCGTCAACGCGATATTCATCCCATCCACCTCCCAGTTGCGGGAGAAAAGCTGCCCCTTGTAAGCCGATTACCGATTCCGTCACAGGCATACGGGAAAATCACCGTCCGGCGAAGAAGCGGATCAGTCGGGCAATGTAAGCGGCGCAGTCATCGATGACCGGCTCCATGAACTTGTCAACCGGAACGAATTTCCCGTCAAGGGCGGCAAGACTCGTTCCGGCCGACTTCAGGAATGTGTGCTGAAACTCGGTGGCGACGTTGATCTTCGCAATGCCGTTCCCGATCGCCTTGCGAATCTCGCTGAGCGGAGTTCCGGAACCGCCGTGCAGCACGAGCGGCACATCCGGCAGCCGTTCGGCGATGGCCCGGCAGCGGGCGATGTCGAGCTTCGGTTCGCTCCTGTAATAGCCGTGGGCGGTCCCGATGGAGACGGCCAGCGCGTCGACTCCGGCGGCCGAGGCGAACGCTTCGGCCTCTTCCGGTTCGGTCAGGGCGGTATCGTCGCCCATGGCAACGTGCCCGATCTCGCCCTCGATCGACGCTCCGGCGGCTTTCGCGAGTTCCGCGCAATGGCGGGTCAGCCGGACGTTTTCGTCATACGGCAGCCGCGAACCGTCGAACATGACGGAGGTGTATCCCCATTTCAGCGCATTTTCGACCTGCGTGACGGAGTCGCCGTGATCGAGGTGCAGCGCGACGGGCTGGCTCGACCGTCCGGCCATGCGGATCAGCATTCCTGCCAGGTCATACGCCTTGTCGGAATTGAAGAGCCGCATGTAGAGCTGGATGATGACCGGCGACCTCTCCTTCTCCGCAGCCCGGACGACAGCGGCAGCGGTCTCGTAGTTCGCCACGTTGAATGCGCCGACGGCGCGCCTCTGCTTTCTGGCGGCGGGCAGCAGCTCCCGCATGGTGACAAGCGACATCGATATGGGCTCCTTTCAAGTATCAGACAGGGGCGGCGAATCCGCCCCCGCTTCCCGTTACAGCGACTTCGCCGCAAGTTCTTCGAGCGTCAGCACGTTCAGCCCCGCCCCGGCAAGGACGCGCCGCGTGTACGGCGACGCCGTGACCGACAACTCCTCCCCGGCGCGGGCCGCGACCTGACCGGCCAGCAGTTTCGCAAGCTGCGGATTCAACAGCGGCAGCACGACCGCGCCCTCCCCCGCCGTATAAGATTCTTCATCGTTCGTCCCGAACGGCTTGCAGACGACGCCGAGCTGCTTCAGAAGTTCGGCCGGATACGGGTAGTTTTTCACATAGTTCTTCAGGTAGTCGCTCTCCAGACAGCAGACCGCCTCGCCGCATTGCCTGAAATCCAGCTTCAGCCCCGCGATGAATTCGGAGCTGTGCATGACCTTCACCTTCAGGCCGATGCCGTACTTTCCGTAATCGTTGACCAGTGCATCATACGCAGCCGGATTCGAAACCACAAGCGCCTTTGCGCCGAGCCCGTTCACGAATGCCGCGAACTTTTCCGCAACCGCCTTCGAGCGCGCCGCATAGCCGAGCACGCCGAGCGCCTTGCCGATGCAGCCGCCGGTGACCGTGCGGTACGCGATGCGTCCCCTTGCCGCGAGCTTTGCAAAACTCTGCGCGACAGCCGGAATCTCTTTCGTATAACGGTCGACGAAATAGAGCACGTCGCCGGAGCCTTCGGTTTTCCATTCGGCAGTCGCCTCGAGCTCATCGGCCAGCTTTTTCACACGCTCCGGCTCGGCTCCGGCTTCGACGATGTCGCGCCGGAGCGCCAGCTGAAGGCCGATTTCGTCGTACCCTCTGCCGTCATGGCAGCCGTCGCAGTGAAAGCGGTTCGCGCCGGAGAGGTCGGAGCGGTAGACGGCATCGACGAAATCGGCGTCGGAAATTTTTTCCGGATGCATGCGGACCGTGTCCGCGATCAGCGCCCGGCCGCGCGGCGTATCCGCTTCGCGGCAGCCGGCCTGCCCGACCGCCGACAGATGACGGCACATGAAGCAGAACCGGCAGGCGGAAATGACTTCGGCAAACGAATCGATATTCATAATGTTAAACTCCTCTGAAACCCATCTTGCCGGGGTTCATGATATTGTTGGGGTCAAGCTGTTTCTTGATGTCCTCGAGCACATGCATCGCGGGACCGTAGAGCTCTTTCATCAGCCGTCCGAGCTTCAGGCCGACGCCGTGGTGCTCGTTGATCACGCCGCCTTCGCGGATCGCCGCGCGGATCGCAAGATCCCAGACCCGGTTATAGAGTGCGGCCGCCTCGGCCGGGTCCTCCGGCGCCTGTTCGAAGATGAAGCGCGCATAGAGCATGCAGCCCCAGTCGTACCAGTGCGAGAAGTGCCCGATGAACGTCGCCTCCGGAAAATTCTCCTCGACCGTCTCTTTCATCGCCCAGTAGACATTCTCGATCCTGCTGAAGGTGGCAACCGTGTCGAGCGTGCCGAACGCCTGCGGCATATGGAACATGTAAGGAGGATAGAAAAATTTGTAGCGGTTTTTCCACCATGCTTCGCCCGACTCGGAACCGAGGTCCTCCTTCGGCCCGGCCGCGCGGCAGATTTCGCAGGCGCGCTCCATCTGGAGATCCACGATCTTCTCCGGGCCGTCGAAGCCGAAGACGAGGTACGCCCCCTCGCGGTCGATGCCGAGCACGCGCCTGATGAGGCGGGCGGTCTCGGGACCGTCGTAGAGACGGATCGCGCAGGGCTGAAGCCGGCTGTGCATAAGCCCCGCGCCGGCGGTCATCGCCGAATGCATGTCGGGGAAGAGGAACGCGTGAAATTTCCGCGCCTCCGGAATCGGGTGGATTTTCAGAGTGACTTTCGTCATCACGCCGAGCGTGCCCTCGCTGCCGAGGAACAGCATCATGAGATCCGGGCCGGACGCATGACGCGGAACCGGCAGCGTATTGATGATCTCCCCGGTCGGCGTCACGACCTCGAGCGACATGACCATGTCTTCGATCTTGCCGTACTTGGTCGAGAGCACGCCCGTGCCGCGGTGCGCGAGGAATCCGCCGATGGTCGCGCAGGCGATGGAGGCGGGGAAATGCATCGTCGAGTAGCCGGCCTTTTCAACCGCCCATTCGAGATGCTGCGCATTGATGCCGGTTTCGCAGGTGACGGAGAGTGTGCGCGTATCGATTTCGACGACCCTGTTCATGCGTTTCATGTCGAGGACGATGCCGCCGTAGACCGGCAGCGCGCCGCCCTGGGAGCCGGAACCGCCGCCCCACGGGGTGACCGGGATTCCATACTGGTTCGCGATCTTCATAACCTTGGCGACCTCTCCGGCCGAACCGGGATGAACCACGAAGTCGGGCCTCTGCGGCTCGCGCCCGCGGTCGTGCCACATCTCCGGAATCCAGTAGTAGTCGATCGAGTGTCCGAGGGCGTCCGCCGCCCCGGAATTCACGAATTCCGCTCCGACCGCGTCCATGAGTTCGCAGCGGACCATCTGGTACATGTAGTTGTCTCTGGCAAGTTGCATTCCAAAACTCCTGACGGTTTGGTTGATTGACATCTATCGGGCGCGTGAAGCCGTTCCGCGCTTCCGGTAAACCGGGGCGAGCGCGTCGTGAATCTCCCGGTAGGTTCGGAAGAGCTCCGCATATTGCGCGGCGCGCTCCGGATCGGGTCTGAGCTCGCGGTCGATCCGGAGACAGCGTTTCACGGCGTCGCGGCTGTCGGGGAAAAGCCCGATTCCGGTTCCGGCCAGCAGCGCCGCGCCGAACGATGCATCGCCCGGGGACGGAACCGCGACCGGCAGGTTGAACACATCGCAGACGATGCCGCTCCAGAGCGCGCTGCGCGCCCCGCCGCCGATCAGGAAAATCCGCTTCACCGGCAGTCCCATCTCCTCGATGAGCCCGTAACAGTCGAGCAGCGAGAACGCGACCCCTTCAAGCAGCGCGCGTATGAAGTCGCCGCGCGTCGACGCGATCGAAAGCCCCGTGAAGCTGCCGCGCAGCTTCGCGTCCCAGTACGGCGAACGCTCTCCCTGCAGATACGGGTGGAACATCACGCCGTTCGCCCCGGCCGGTGAGACCGCCGCGCGACGGTCCATCAGGTCAAACACCCTGCCGGCGCTCACACCGGCTTCGGCCTTCTCCGCATCTCCGAAAAGGTCTCGGAACCAGCGCTGGCAGAGCGCCGCCGCATTCGTCGCGGAAACCGTGTACCACATGCCCGGAATCACATGCCCGTAGGTCAGCGTGGACGGATACGGACAGGCGGAAGCGGTCATGACATTCACGTTTCCGGCGGTTGCGAGCTTCACGATGCAGTCGCCCGGCTCGACGGCCCCCGCGCCGTAATCTTCGACGGCGGAGTCCGACGTGCCGCAGATCACCGGCGTCCCGGCCGGAATCCCGGTGTCCGCCGCGGCCTGCGGCGTCACGCTTCCCAGTCGCGAGGTCGGCTCGACGAGCTCCGGCAGCGCCGCGAAATCGAAGCCGGTCAGCGCGAAGAGCTCCCGCGACCAGGCGCGCGCTTTCATGTCGTAGAAAAGCGTCCCCTGCGCCTCGATGCAGTCGGTCGCCGCGACGCCGGAGACGAGGAAGCGGACGAAATCCTTCACGAAAAGGATATGCTTCGTCTTTGCCGCAACCTCCGGCTCATGCCGCTTCAGCCAGAGCAGCTGCGGCAGCGTCCAGGTAGGCGTCGGCATCTGGTACGCGATTTCGAAAATGCGCTCCCCATGTTTCTCTTTCAGGGACGCGCACTCTTCGACGCTGCGCTGGTCGGTCCACATGATCGTGCGGCGAATCGGGCGCATCGCGCCGTCGAGCAGCACAGCATTGTGGGTCGAGCCGTCGAACGCCACCGCGCAGAGCTGCGTGAAATCGACGCCGGAAGCGCGCACCTGCGCGAGCGCTCCGCACATCGCACGGTACCAGTCGGCCGGCTCCTGCTCGGACCAGCCGGGGCGTTCGTAGTAAGTCGGGTACTCCCGCGACGCCTCGCCGAGCAGCCGCCCGGAACCGTCGATCGCGGTGACCTTGCAGCCGCCGGAACCGAAGTCGATTCCGAGCAGCACGGCATCCGTCCGCGCCATCTTACTTCACCCAGCCGTGCTGCGGGTCCTTCGCGGAGATCAGTCCGCGGTTGACCCTCCCGGCCATCGTCCAGAGGTAGTACATCTCGTAGCCGGGAGCGCCGCAGAGCGGATGATAGCCTTCCGCGATCGCAACGGTGTCGTTGTTTCTGACGGTGTAAGTTTCGTCGATGCGGCCGTCGGACGTATAGACCTTCTGAATGCCGAACCCCTGCGGGGGATTGAAGCGGTAGAAGTAGGTCTCCTCCATATCGATCTCCTCCGGCGGATTGTCGACGTCATGGCGGTGCGGCGGGTAGCCGGACCAGTTGCCGGAGGGAATCATCCCCTCGCCGATGTAGAAGTGTTCGGAGTCGAAGGTCTCGTCGATCATGATCGTGGCCTTGCGCGTGAAATTGTCGCGCCCGAGTGTGAGTTCGCGGGTCATCTCCGGCGTGATCACACACGGTTTCGCCGTATCGCGCGTCGCCGGCGAGGCGTTATACGCGATATCCGCATCGGTGACCGCCGCGATCTCATATGCGGTGCGGCGCGGCAGGTAGACCGTGTGCGGCCTGCCGTCGAAAACGTTCCTGCGGGCTCCGACCTCCGCGAAGTCGAACGCTTCGCCGCGGACCGTGCACCTGCCGCCGAGCAGCACGAGCGCAACCTCGCACTCCCCGGTCGAAGCCCGGTAAGAGCTCCCCGCCGCAAGCTGAATCACGCCGAACGCGGTCAGCGCCATATTGTGTTCGCCGCGGTCGAACACCTTGTTGTATCCCTGCTTCAGCTCGAGATGGATCAGAAGTTTTTCGCTGTTCATGGCTGTTTCCCTTTCCGCTTATTGAACGACCGCAGGTTCGATGTCGAGGATGCGGCAGATGTCGAGCAGTTCCGGAACGATGTCACCGTAACTCAGCGCATAATGGTGCTCCCACCCCTGGCCGATGACGACTTCGCGGAGTTTGTCGCACCCTGCATCGAACCGGATTCTGACCGGGTTGCCGCGGACGAAGAGTTCCGTATCAAGCGCGTCGCCCGTGGCGATCAGCATGCGGAAGCCGTCGCCGTCGCGCTTCTCCCCGAGGCGCGCCAGCGTGACGCGCCCCGGCTTCAGCGGAAATTCGCCGGTGACGCCTTTTACGCCGCCGCCCTCGACGGTCGCGCTGCGGCAGAGCTGCGGCCGGCAGCCGGGCCGGCAGAGTCTGCCCGGGGCCGCGCCGCAATGCCAGGCGACGCCATAATCCCCCTCCATGACGATCATGTCACAGAAGAACGGCAGGTCCCCGGTCAGTTCCTGCGCCATGCGCATCATGACCGCGCCGTAGGCGTCGCCCTCGCAGGCGGTCAGAAAGCCGTGATTGGTCAGGTGGCCGATCGTGGAGCAGACCGCGATGCCGTAGAGGTCGTCTGCGATGAACTCCGGCCAGCAGCGCATCGCGAAGGTGTCGACGAGGAACTTCTCCTTCATCTTGCCGACGGCGGCGAAGAGCGCGGCGGATTTGCGGAGCTGTTCGTCGCTCGGGCCGTCGGTTGGATGGACCGTCGCATCCGAAAGGATGGTTTTCATGGCGGAGTCGAGCTCCTCCGGCTTCAGCTTGCGCGCGGTTTCGATGACCTCGTGTTCGGTGATGAACTTGACCTCCGGGCCGATCTTCGTGCGCAGCAGCATCTCGTCGCAGCTCGAAGTGAAGAAACCGGGGACGCGCCCGCCGATCACGCCGATGCGCATCCGGCCGAGCGTATTGACGGTCTTCGTCACGCGGATCGCCTTTTCGAGTCCCTGCTTCGCGGGTTCGGAGCCGACCTCCGCATGAACGTGAAAATAAGGCACATGCATGCGGTACAGAAAGTGGGAATTCATATTCGCCGCGCAAAATGAGTTGTTCTGCAACCGGCCGCCCTTCGGGTCCGGCTCCTTCATCGACCAGAGGACGACCGGAACCTTCAGCCGCTGCGCGAACATCGGCACGATCACGCCGAGCGAAAAGGTCATGAAGTGCGCCACGATGAGGTCGGGCCGCTCCTGCTTGAAAAAGCCGAGCTCCCGGACCGCTTTTTCCTCAAAGTCAATCATGCGGTCCCCGCCGACGACTTCGACGCCGGGGAGACTCTGCAGATACGCCCTCGCCTCCCGGCGGGCCGCCTCGAGCGTTTCGTTGGTCCAGTTTGCCTTGGTCAGGGGGAGATAGCCGATCTTGAACTGTTTTGCCATTTTCTGTTTTCCTGCCTTTTCCGAAACTCAATGATTCCTGAGAAACTCATCAACCTCTTTGCGGGTCGGGAGTCCGGCCCGTGCGCCGAGCTTTCCGCATTTCAGCCCGGCGAACGCCGACGCGAAACGCATGCATTCGCGCAGGTCGCCGGTTTCGAGATACCGGACCCCGAAGCCGCAGTGGTATGCATCCCCCGCCCCGGTCGAATCGACCACCGGCAAATCGCGGAAGGCGGGACAGCGGAGGATCGTTCCGTCCTCCGCGATCAGCATCGAACCCGCGCTGCCGGCCGTCACGCCGGTCACCCTCGCCCCGAGCGTTTTCAGTCCGGCGAGCGCTTTTTCCAGTTCGCTTTCGCCGCTCCATTTGCGCGCAAAGAATTCGGAGGCGATCAGGATGTCGGCCAGTTCCAGCAGCTCGCCGATGCGCGGCGTGAAGGTCCCGGCGTCGAGATTCACGAGCACGCCCGCCGCTTTCGCCGCGCGCGCCGCCGAGACGGCCGCGTCCGGGTGGTGTCCGTCGAGGTGCAGTATTTTCGCACGGCGGATCATCTCAAGCGGAATCTCATCGCTTTTCAGGAGATCGAGGTTGTTTTTGGTCCAGGCGACGCTGCGTCTGCCGTCCGGCGTGATCCAGCAGCAGGCGACCGGGCTGCGGCCGCCCCTGCGGACCCGGATGGCGGAGGTGTCTACCTTTTCCGCCGCGAAATCCGCGAGAATCAGCCGTCCGTCCATATCGTCGCCGACGCTCGTGACGAAGGCGGCGGAGAGCCCGAGCCGCGCCGCGCCGACCGCGGCATCCCCGGCCGGACCTCCGCCCTGAATCCGGTATTCGGTCATCTCGATTTTGCCGTCGCCCGGAATCTCCGGAATCCGGCACAGATGATCGTTGCTGCAATAGCCCAGCGCGACAAATTCAGGGGTGTTCATGGCGGTTCATCCTCCCGTGTTTACTGGAATTTCAATGTTCAATATAGCCAGCCGCGTCTCCTTTGTCAAGAGTTGAAGTGATAAATATTGATATATTTTTGAAACAATATGATACAATTTAATACAAATATCATTTGCTTTTTCAGAAAGGCAGCGGTATAGTAACCGTATCATGACGAATCTACGTTCCATACAGCTCTCAAATTATATCAGAGAGCGCGGCAGCTGTACCATCGCGGAGCTGAAAGAGGCGTTCAAGGTCTCGCACGCGACGATCCACCGCGACATCGCATCGCTGGTCGGCGAGGGCAAGCTTCGGCGCGTGCGCGGCGGCGTGACCGCGCTCCCGGAAGCGGAGGCGCAGAACGCCGAACACGCAGTCTATTCGCGCTATCAGGACCGGATCGACCGGAACCGGGAGGCGAAAATCGCCGTGGCAAAAAAAGCGGTCAGACGCATCGAGGACGGGGACATCATCTTTCTCGACTCCTCGACCACGGTCTATTATCTGGCGAAGGAGCTGCAGGCGGCGAGCTTTTCGAACCTGACCGTCATCACGAATTCGCTGCTGGTGATCCGGGAGTTCCCGCTGTTCCCGACCGGCTACTTCCTCGTCGCGCTCGGCGGCAACTACGACGTGCAGCTGAATGCGTTTCTCGGGGCGGCGACACTCGCGGACCTCGACCGGCTGAAGATAGGCAAAGCGTTCCTGTCGGCGCTCGGCGCGGCGCCGGCCGGCTTCTTCTCACGCCATGAAAACCACTCGTACTTTCTGCGCCGCGTGCTCGAAATCGCGGACGACTCCTACCTGCTGCTGACGGCGGACAAGTTCGGCAAATCCGGCCTCTTCGACATCGGGCCGCTGTCGGCGCTCTCCGGCCTGATCACGGACGCAGAGCCGCCCGGATACGTTCCGGCCCGGCTCTGCTGAATCGACCGCAACTCCGGGCGGACCGCCGCATGTCCCCACAATCGCCGACTCCCGTGAAAGCCTCGCCGGACTCGCGCCGGCCGCTCATCCGCCCCGCATCGACAGCCGCAGCCGCCGTCAAAGCCTTCCACTTCTCAGGAGAGGATGATCATGAAAAAAAGCAATCGTCCTTGCGCCGGTCCGGGTTTGCCGGGGGAGCCGCGCCATGCCGCGACCGGCCGTCTCCGTCACTTCCGTCAGAGACTTTCCGCCTGTGCGCCCTCTCCGCAAGCGGGATGCTTTTCCAGAATATCGGCCATTTTTTTCAATGCTTCAACGGCCTGCTCCCGCTGGCCGGGCGACTGGAACAACTCTCCGATCCGGTCCGGGCTGAGCGCGTCGAAGAATTCCGCCTGCCGCACGATCGCATCGATGCCGCTGCGGATCATGCCGTAGGAGAGCTTCCGGACCTTCGGCGGCGAGGGCAGAATCTGGTCCGCGACCTGCCGGATGTTGGCTTTGCTGGCGGGCAGCTCCCGGGATTTCAGCTCTTCCAGCACCCGAACCCTGTCGTCGGTATTCAGTTTGCCGAGCGCGCAGGCGCTCTCAACCGAATCCGGCAGGTCAAACGGCGGAGGGTCGTCCTCTCCGGCCGTCACGGAGGCTTCGACAGAACGGGCGGCACGCAGCTTCTCCCTGCGCTCCTCGACCCGGTCGGCCAGTTCCATGCGGATGTCCGCGGCCAGTATCAGGCTGCCCGCGTACGAACGGCGCAGGTGCCACCTTTTGTCCAGATATTCGGTAAAGCTTGCGTACGAACCGTACCACAGCCGTTTATCCCGGACTTCGGCAAGCGCGATGCCGACCTCCCAGAAGGTTTTCAACCCCGAATCGATGGCGGTTTCGCAAATCTCCAGCCGTTCCGCCTCTTCCGGCGACAGCCTGCCGCCGGAACGTCTCCGTATTTCCATAAATCGTCACTCACATTTTTCGTTGTAAAACGGAAAAATACCACCGGTTCGCCTGTTTTTCAACCTGCCGAAAGCGAAAATACCGCCGGTATTCGTCCTGCGCCGGGCAGACGCCCCGGCCGGCCTCCTCCCCTCCCCCGCCGTTCGCACGGCGATCAAATGCCTACCCCCCCATCCCCTGAACACTCCCCAGCATTTTACGGATCTTTTCGAGGGTTACGGGCTTCAAAAGGACTCCATTGAAGAATTCAAGGGGGAAATTGTCCCTGGCCTCCACGTCCGCCGTAACGGCCAGAATCGGCATCTCCTGAAAACGCCTGTCGGCACGGATCTTTCCGGCCAGAGCCGCACCGTTCATTTCCGGCATCCACATATCCGTGAGCACCAGATCGAAAGAGTGCGCTTCAAGCAGGGCCAGGGCTTCTTTTCCGGACAGGGCGGTTTCGATTTTTTCGATTCCCGCCTTGCGGCAGAGCGCCTTCATAACCTTCAGATTCATCGCCACGTCGTCGACGATCAGAATGGAAAGCGCGGAAGCCCGGCCGCAGGCAGGAGCCTTGTCTTCCGACGGCTCAGCCGGCTTCCTCTCCTTCGATATGCGGATATGGCGCAGCGTCGCCCCGAAAACGCTCCCCCTGCCCGGTTCGCTCTTCAGCCAGAGCGTGCCACCCATTTTTTCGATCAGCCGCCTGGAGATGGTCAGCCCCAGGCCGGTTCCGCTGTTGCCGGCGGCAGCCCCCCGGATGCGGGAAAGCTGAACGAACGGTTCCATCAGCCTGGCCTGATCTTCCGGCGCAATGCCGGGCCCCGTGTCGATTACCAGAAAGGTAAACTCGCAGGTTCCGTCATGATCCGGCTGATACTCCGCCTTCAGGGTCACCGAGCCTTCGCAGGTGAACTTCACCGCATTTCCGATCAGGTTGAACAGAACCTGCCGCACCCGCAGCTTGTCCAGTTCCATTTCCGGCAGGGGCGGCATCTCGACGCGAAGCTCGATCTGCTGCTCTCCGGCGCGATATTGGAATACCTTCATGACCTCTTCGCCGAGCTCCCGGAAATCGATGGGAGCCGGTTCGATCTTCATCTGATCCGCCTCCAGCTTGGAGAGGTCCAGCACATCGTTGATCAGCTGCAGCAGCGCATTGCCGGAATAGGAAATCGAATCGAGATACTCCCGGGCTTCGGCTTCCGGTATGCCGCCGTCCCGCAGCAGGTCGGAAAAGCCGATGACCGCATTCAGCGGCGTGCGGATTTCATGGCTGACGCCGGCGATGAAAAAACTCTTGGCCTTATCGGCCGCCTGCGCCTTCCGCATGGCGTCCACCAGCTGATCCTGCGACTGCCGGCGCTGCAGCATGATCTCGATAAAATGGGCGGACGACTGCAGGAGCTGAAGGGCTTCCTCCTCCGGCAGGCGGGGCCGGCGTTCATAGATCAATCCGAGGCAGCCCCAGATATGCTTATGGACGATCAGGCGGGCCGCGCAAATCGAACCCATGTCCGCCAGGCCGATTTTCCGGTCCCGCAGCCAGCCGCACTCCTCCGCCTCCGCCCGGGAAGCGTCATCGATGACAATCGTCACACCTGTCCTAACAAACTTTTGAAGGGGTGAAAAAAGTGGAGCCAACTTGTCCGTAATAGTATATTACGGTTGCCTAAACCACAAGGAGGCTCCGTAATGAAGAATACATCAGTCAGTCTTTTTCGTCAAGTGTTGGATTTGATACCGAAGCGAGAATTTGAAGAAATAGTCATGAAACACAATGGAGACAAGCGAAAACAGTCCTTTGACAGTTGGGCACATTTTGTGTCGATGATCTTCTGCCAGTTGGCGCAGGCCAATAGTCTGCGAGAGATTTGCGGAGGTTTGAAAACCTG
>ENA-UERG01000110-UERG01000110.1-human-gut-metagenome-genome-assembly--contig:-NODE-110-length-74957-cov-34.307051_pt1 | contig 74957 bp, 75 predicted proteins | sample MGYA00242954_ERZ507954 | MGnify/ENA primary metagenome ERZ507954 (study PRJEB26167, sample SAMN06115478) | human gut metagenome | host: Homo sapiens | place: China:Sichuan | collected 2015-01-21...
AAGCTAACATCACTAGAAAAACAGCAATAATTCAAAAAAACGATGGTTCAACTCAAACCTTAACAGCAACTTTTTGGAATACTGATTCTAAAGATATAACAATAAGCGGATGGTATATTATTAAAGAAGCATAACCAATACGAATAGTTTAGAACCAACATCTATACTAAAAGGGCGAGGATGAGCCGATTTTCGGCTCATCCTCGCCCATTTTTTTCGTTCCGTTTCCACTCCATGCCCTACGGCGTGTCAAGCGATCGCGCGCATATCTGCAATGACAAAAACAATACGGACTCATAAGTGTATTAGGGTATCAGTATTGTTTTTATAGCAACGCTATACTTTTGATAGCACGGAAAGTCAACCGCTTTAAGAAAAATATATTTTATAATTGAATTTGATTGAAAAAATGTAAAATAGAATTGTAATGTAAAAAAAGGAGAGAAAGAAATAGCATTATGCACCAAAGCGGAAACTTAAAACGATAATAGAGCCGCCGTCGCGAATTTTCGCGACGGCGGCTTACGTTTAAGTTTGTTTAATTTACGCGATATATTCGAGCATGTATTTGGGAAGTTGTTCCTTGGTGGCGGAAACGGTTACTTCCAACGCTACGTTATTTGCGTCGCAAATCTTCTTAATCTCTTTGAACGGTTTTTCGAGTTCGTCGAGATTCGCGTCGGTAATTCTTAAAATTCCGTCGATAAAGATATTTTCTATATCGTGGTTGCCCGCGATAAGACCTTTGACGAAACCTTCGAAGCCGTCGACGGTGTTAATGCCGTATTCTTCGGTATAAACGCATCTGACGTTGAGATTGATTGCAACCGAGCACATTCTTTTATCAGTAATAAATACAACGTTGCCCTTTGCTTTCTCGGCGGCGGCGTTGACGTCGTCGAGCATAATCTTGGTTTTGCCGAAGCCTTTCGGGCCGTAAACAAGTTTTATCATAAAACGATACCTCCGTTTTTTCTTCTTGCTACTATTGTATACTAAACCGCGTAAATTTTCAAGAGTTTTTGAAAAATATTTCCGATTTTTTTTGAAGGCGGAATTTTATGCCGGGCAAAAACAATACGAACCTTACCAAAACGCCGAAAAACGGACAATCCGAGCCGACTTTGACCAACCTCGTAAAATCGGCGGCTTATTCGACGTTTCGGCAGAGTATCTTCCCGGCAGAACAGATTTATAAGAGTTCTTTGACGAAGCGTTTTATTTCGGCTACGCCCTTCACGATCTCGTCTGCAGGGAGCGTGTACGAAAGTCTTATCGAATTATCGTCGCCGAAAGCCGCGCCGGGGATAACCGCTACGCCGAAATCGAGTAGTTTTGCGGCAAATTTTTGGCTTCCGTCGATAACTTCGCCATTGAATTTTTTACCGTATAAGGCGGATACGTCCGCGAAAACGTAAAACGCTCCGTCGGGAACGGCGAAAGTTATTCCGCGTACGCTCTTTAACGCCTCTGTTAAAACTTCTCGTCTGCGGTCGAATTCGCAACGCATTTCGTTTACAAACCCGCCGCCCTCTTTAATAGCCGTAACGCTCGCGTACTGCGCGAAAGTGCAGGCGTTGCTCGTCGTATGACCTTGCAGAGCCGACATCGCCTTTGCCGTTTCGATCGGCGCGCAGACGTAACCTATACGCCAACCCGTCATCGAATAGGATTTCGAAACGCCGTTGACGGTTATCGTATGCTCTCTCGCGTAGTCGGACAAAGCGGCGAACGAATAATGTTTTTTACCGCCGAAAACGAGATTTTCGTAGATTTCGTCGGAAATAATTTCCAAGCCGTGTTTTTCGCAAATTTCGGCAAGCGCGACAAGTTCGCGTTTTTCGTATACCGCCCCCGTCGGATTACACGGCGAATTTATAAGCAACGCCCTCGTCTTTCCGGTTATCGCGTTTTCAAAGTCTGCCGCCGTTATTTTATATCCGTTTTCTTTTTTCGCGGGAACGATTACGGGAACGCCGCCGCAGAGTTTAATCTGCTCGGTATACGTTACCCAGTAAGGCGACGGAACGATTACTTCGTCGCCCTCGTCTACGATTGCGAGTACGGCGTGATACAAAGAACTTTTCGCGCCGTCGGAAACCACTATATTTTCCGCGCCGCAATCTATACCGTTTTCGTTTCTGAATTTTTCGGCTATCGCCGCTCTGAGTTCGGGTATACCCGCAGACGGGGTATATTTCGTAAACCCCTGCTTTAAGGCGGTTATCGCGCTGTTTACGATAAAATCGGGAGTGTTGAAATCGGGTTCGCCCGCGGTGAAGGCGATTATTTTTTTACCCTCGCTTTTCAGGCGTTTTGCCTTTGCCGTTATTTCGAGCGTCGCCGACGGCCGAACGCCCGTCGCCTTTTTCGACAGTTTCATTTTAATTTCTCCGTTGTTTTTTCGTTTTAATATAAAGTCGTTCGTACTCCGATCTTCGAGTATGCTCTCCCGTTGAAGCGGGAGAGGTGGCGCGCGCAGCGCGACGGAGAGGGGGCGACCCTGCCTAAGGTCGCCACGCTACGCTCGCTATGACGGTAAACAAGTACGTCATTGCGGGCGTAGCGCGGCAACGAATCGTTATAAATCCGAAGATTCGGCAAGTTTCGCCTCTCTGTCGGCAACCGCAAGGGCGTCGGACAATTCGCCTATATAGCCCTCTAAAAACTGTTCGAGAGTGTAAACCGTATAACCTATTCTGTGGTCGGTTATTCTGCCCTGCGGGAAATTATACGTTCTTATTCTTTCCGAGCGGTCGCCCGTTCCGACGAGGCTCTTTCTGTTCGCGTCGTATTCGTTGCGATAGCGGGTGTTGTAATAGTCGTATAAACGACTTTTCATTACTTTCATAGCCTTTTCGCGATTTTTAAGTTGCGAACGTTCGTCCTGACAAGTAACGACTATCCCCGTAGGTATATGCGTCATACGAATACACGATTCCGTCTTATTTACGTGTTGCCCGCCCGCCCCGCTCGAACGGAATGTATCTATTTTAAGGTCTTTTTCGTCGATATTCACTTCTACGTCTTCGGCTTCTGGAAGCACCGCCACCGTAACGGTGGAAGTATGAATACGCCCCTGCGATTCGGTGTCGGGTACTCTTTGCACCCTATGAACGCCGCTTTCGTATTTAAGTTTACTGTAAACGCCCTTGCCGCTTACCGAAAACACGACTTCTTTGACTCCGCCGAGTTCGGTGTCGTTTTCGTCGATAAGTTCGGTTTTCCAACGATTTTTTTCGGCGAATTTAAGGTACATTCTGTACAGTTCGTAGGCAAATAACGCCGCCTCTTCGCCGCCCGCACCGGCGCGGATTTCCATAATTACGTTTTTATCGTCGTCGGGGTCTTTCGGAAGAAGCAGAATTTTAAGTTCGTCGGTTAATTCCGCCAACTTCTTTTTGCAGTCGTAATACTCGTCTTCGAGCATCTTTTTCATATCGGGGTCGGTTTCTTCGGCGATTTCTTTTTCCGCCGCCTTGCCGTTTTCCTCGACTTTTTTATACTCTTTATAGACGTTTGCCGTTTCTTCTATATCCGACCTTTCTTTTGCGCATTTTTTCCACTTTTCCATATCGGAAAGAGTGGCGGGATCGGCGAGAATATCGCCCAACGCCTCGTAGCGGTCGAGAATCTTTTCGAGTTTTTCTATCATATCTTCACCGCCGCGACGACGCGATCGTTACCCGATATGTCCTTGAACACTTTCGCGGTAAAGCCGTTTTCTTCGAAAAGATTCTTCACGGCTTCGCCCTGCTCCGCGCCTATCTCGGCAAGCACCACTCCGCCGTCGAACAAATGCGGTTTGGACTGCGTTGCGATTTTACGGTAAAAGTCGAGTCCGTCTTCACCGCCGTCGAGCGCGATTTTGGGTTCGTAGTCTTTGACTTCCGTCTGTAATCGCTCTATATCCTCGCTTTTTATATACGGCGGGTTGGTTATTATCATACTGAATTTGCCGTCGATATTCTCAAACAAATCGCTTTTTATAAAGTTTACGTCGGCTTTAAGAGCGGCGGCGTTTTCTCTCGCCAAAGCCAGCGCGTCTTCCGAAACGTCGCTCGCCGTAACGCTCGCGTTCGTCTTTAATTTAACGCTTATCGCGATACAACCGCTGCCCGTGCAAAGGTCGAGAACGCAATCGTCGGCGGTTAAAAGCCCGATAGCGGTTTCGACGAGTTCTTCGGTTTCGGGGCGCGGGATAAGCGCGCGTTCGTCCACTTTGAATTCGTAGCCGTAGAAATCGCAAGTACCTAACACGTACCAGAGCGGTCTGCCGCTTTCTCTCTCTTTCGCTAAGGCGTTTATCTTGTCTATCTTTCCGCCCGAAACGGATATATTACGATCCGAAAGTTCGCTGCGTTTAACGCCGCTCACACACGACACGAGCCATTCGGCGTCGGCTTCGTCCTCTATGCCCGCCGCCTTGAATTCTTCTTTTATTCGTTTCGTAACGTCGGCAACTTTTTCGGGGAAGACGAATTTACATTCGGGTTCGGTTTCGTCGGCGTCCATTTTAAGTACCTTGTTGAACGAGGTAATGGCGACTTCTATCATACCGTCGTCGGGTTCTCTCGTCGTAATTCTTTGAAGCAGTAATCCCGGCGCTTTTAAGGGGTATACGAGCGGACTGTCCGTTTTTGCGAGTAATTTAAGAATCTCGTAAGATATACCCGCAACGACCGGCAGAAGCGCGAGTTTGCACAAAAGTTTTACCGCTCCGTTCATCTTCGGCGGCAACCATATACTCACGACGGAAAACACGAGTATGCTTATAACCATTACGATAAACATAAAAGTCGTTCCGCAACGGTCGTGAACGCGGCGGCACGCGCGGACGTTATCCACCGTTAAATCCAGCCCTTTTTCGTAACAGGTAATGGTCTTATGCTCCGCGCCGTGATACATATACGTGCGGCGTATGTCCTTCATTAAAGAAGTGAGCAGAATATACCCGACGAAAATGAGTATACGCAGAACGCCCTCGAAAAGATTGCGGCAAAGTTCTTTATGCGGAAAGTCGGGAGTGTACTTTACGAGCACTCTGCCTAGCAGATCGGGCACGACGAAAAACAAGCCTATCGAAAAGGCAAGCCCTAAAACGACGCCGAAAAACAACGCGATATTCATTACGTCTACCTTGAAAGTCTTTGAAAGCCACTTTTCGAATTTTGAAGGTTCTTCGGTGGTTTCGCCGTAGACTTCGGCGGAACGCATTAAAATTTTAGTACCCGTAACGAGCGAAGCGAAAAAACTTATCGCCCCCCTTACGAACGGAATTTTAGAGGCGACTTTCGCCGCTTTGGACGGGTGAAGCCGTTCGGCTTCGAGCCTTATTTCGCCGTCCTGATCCCTTACCGCCGTAGCGATAGAGGTTTTGCCGCGCATCATAACGCCCTCTAAAACCGCCTGTCCGCCGATGCTCGTCTTTCGAGTTTTTTTATTTTTAGCCATAATTTTCAATTAAAAAAAGTACGCTCCGAGCCGCACGGCTCGGAGCGTGACCGCGACTATGCGGATATTCCGCCAGCCGTTAAGTTCAGATGTTATATCTTTTCTTGAATTTGTCAACGCGCCCGCCGGTATCGACAAGTTTCTGCTTACCGGTAAAGAACGGATGACATTTGCTGCAAATGTCTACCTTTAACACGTCAACGTTCTTGGTGGTGCCGGTCTGGAAAGTCTCGCCGCAAGCGCAGGTAACGGTAACGATCTTATAAGAAGGATGTATATCCGCTTTCATACTCTCACCTCACAGTTAGTATTTTAATCGACGAAAAAAGCGAAAATGCGCCGCTCGCCATTAAATGCTAAACCATTATATACCTTTTCTTCATCGCTGTCAAGCGTTAAAGGGCTTAATTTTGTGATTTGTCAATCGTTTTTCAGTAATTTTTAGAAATTTTTTGAAAATTTTTTTGAAAGTTGTAAAACACCACGAAAAATCATAAGAAAAACGCCCCTATTGATTGATATTATAACTCTTTTCGATAAAGAAGTCAAACACATCTAATAGAGGCGTATGAGAAAAGACTCCGCTTGCGTGGAGTTTCTATATATTATGTCGATAGTTTAAGCAGATTTTTTGAGGAATCGGATTTTAATCTCCTTATCGTTTTCGTCCTTAAAACCGCTTTTAAGATAATCTTCCATTAGTTCCGCCCTCTTTTGCAGCGGAGTCAACCAAACTCTTTTCCCTGCCCTATTCCGCAAAGACGAGTGCGGACGATTGTTATATCTATTAAGCCATTCTGCCATTTTCTCTTTCAGTTCTTCGTAAGTAGAATATTGCAAATGGTCATAAAAACATTCTTGGTCGGTTCTATGAGAACGCTCTACCTTTCCATTGTGTCTCGGCGTGCGCGGTTTTATAAGTTTATGTTTAATTCCGTATTTAATCAAAAATCTATCTACGGCGTTAATCGTCGTTTCTTTCGCATTTTTTGGCGGAGTAAATTCCGTTCCGTTATCCGTTTGGACTATTGCAGGAAGATAACCGAAATATACAAACGCTCTCTTTAAGAAGTCAACGGTGGAGTATGTGCTTTGCTCTTTATAAGGATAGATAAATCTTTCTCTTGTCGCCTCGTCTATTATTGTATACTGAAAGTCCTTCTCGTCTTTATATTCGCCTATCTTACATTCTTTCGGAACGACCTTCACGTCCATTTGCATTTTGATTGCGAACATTTCGGGCGTACTATAAGGTTTCTCAATATATTTTTCAACAACATCTTTATGCGGACGGATTCCGCTTTTGACGACGAATCTCCAAAATCCGAAGTAAGTTCTTGAATATGCACAATCCGTTCGCAACTTTCCGAACGCTTCCGCGTAACTTATATCCGGGTGTTCATTAAAAATTTTTTTAATATTTTCAATTTCTTTTTTAGTGTGAGATTTCGGATTAGGCGTATGCGGTCTCGATGACTTATTTTCAAGACTCGCAAGCGTTCCGTCATAGAGAGATTTCCAATGCCAAAGAGTTCTCTCGGTACACTTCATTCGATGTGCAACTAACGTTATGTCGGTGCTTTCATTTAGCCACATTTTGAGAGCGCGTTCTTTTTCTTTTGCCGTAAATCTCATACCTTTCATCGTTGGTTTTCCCCTCCGTTTTTTCCTACTTATATTATACCATACTGTTCAACATTTTTCAACACTTTACTCGAAATTACTTGCGAAAAATCACTATATATGATATAATATTTTTGACGATTAGGAGGCGTGTTTTATGTTTGTTAATTCCATTAAAAAGTCTACCCCCCCCCCCGAAAATTTTAAGTTATCCACAATAAAAAGACTTATCACTTGTATAGCATTTTTAATTTTCATTTTCTCGTGTATATTCTTAACCGCGTGTAGCAGCCAAGATGATAATATAGAATATGAATCTATCCCCATTACAAAAGAAAACTACGCTGATTATATAGCAATCAATATGTATTATACCGATTGTAATGCTTATTTATCGGACAAGACAAACGACAACTTTACATACTACAAAATGTACTGCATAGGGCATATTGAGACGTCTCGCAAGCAAGATTGCTACTTCAATAATGTAACCATAACGTTTTCAGTACAACCCGAAACATTGTGGCAAGCATATATGTCAGACTCTCCAACTTCAAATCTTGATTATCAAGGTTATTCTCATTGCTCATTTACCATTGAGTATAGGAGCGATAGTTTTCAAATTTATTTTCCCGATTCAAACCCAGAAAATATCGGTATCAAGTCAATAACAGGAACTGTTTTTGTACGCAAAGGGAAGTTCGCATAACGCATAAAAAGACGAGGAATCACTCCCCGTCTTTTTTGTTATGTTTATCTCGAATTTTGTCTACGATTTTCCGAACGCCGAAAGTTATTGCAAGACATAGCGGAAGAAACGGTGTAAACGGCGCAAGCCAAAACGTCCAACAAGCCGAGCCGATTCCCCACCACCACTTATTCCCGGTTATTATCGCCAAAAGATATGGAATCCACACTTCCGACGATAAAACCAAGAACACGATGATAAAAATCAAAATGTTTGTCTTGTCTTTAAGTTGCTTCAAAATCCACCTTATAAAGGCTTTGCATTTCAACCACAACTTTTTCATTTCTCGTACCCGCTATATTTGAGAAGTTTTTCTTTCTCCGATTTCGTGAGATTGAGACGATTGATATACGCTTTGACTTGCATTTCGCCCTTCAAGTTACTGAATCCGAGATACCCCATAACCATATACTTTTGGGCGGCGGAAAGTTTAAGAGAATTTACATAGGCTTGAATTTTTCTCTTGCGAGTTCCGCTAATCGCATTTCCTTTTTTATCAAGGTCGGCAGTTAAGGAATTAGCCGTCGCAGCAATAATAGCAAGTTTTTCCACATCTATTGCTTCCGCAAATAAAACAGTCTTTGTTTCAAGGTCTTCTCCAAGCAAATCTTGAAGAGCGAGATTATAGTATACGTTGTAAATATACTTAATCGCCTTTGCTTTCACTTCGTCGCTTGCGGATTCGTATTGAGACAACTTTACAAGGCTTGCAACCGCCTTATTAGCCACGGAATAGACTTGCTTGAACTGCTTTCGCTGACCGCTCGTCAAATTGATTTCTTCGCCGTTATAGGTTATCTTTTCTCCCACGCTCCGAGGGATTACGTCAAACCCTTTCGTAACGAGAGAATTAAGTTCCTTGCTTACGGCAGAATCACCTATATCACCAACTCGTTCGTCGGTCATAAGTTCGACTATTGTCGCAATCATATCGTCGTCGCCTCGTGCGATAGCCTTGTTCAAATCGGAAGTATACTTCTTATTGTAGAAAGCCGTGTCGATTTTGTATGCGGTAGACAGACTTACTCTTTTCGTTAATCCGTAGGCGACATTATAAACATTTCGTGCCGGCAGCCCGAAAATTTGCCCCGCCGCGTAGACCATATTCTTGATATTTTTAGCCACCTCTTGCGAAGTAACTTCCCCAGAGACAATATCTCCACACATCTTGAATATGTTATCCGCGCTATCAAGCATATCGTTTATCGCAGAATATGCGTAACCGTCAATATCATATCCTTCTACAAGGCGAGAATAAATATCCTTGAAAATAGGGAGTCCGCCAAAAAGATTTCCGATAGCGTCGGTCGCCATATTTGCTACCACGTTGTCTTCTTCATCGTCCTTATTGTAGAGAGTCCTGAATAACTGCGCGACAAGAGCCATAAACACAGCCGAAGTTATAAGCGAAGCCGTAGACTTCGCAACTTTTTTTGTCGCTTGTTTGATTTGTTTGTCTATGTTTGCAATTTCGTTAGCGTCGGTAAGAATTTTTTTCTTTGATTTTAACGCGCTTAATTCTCCGATAGAATCTACAACTCTTCCTATGACCTTCATTGAGTCGGCGGAAAACATCGTTATCGTTCTCATAAACTCGCTACCCGAACGCATAGCCGAAGACCTTTCGGTTGCCATTGAGTTCTGTTGCGTTTCGAGAATTACGCGTTTTAAGAGTTCGCCCGCTTTAACCTTGTTTTCTTCCGTGCCTATCTTCAAGCCGTAGTCTTTTTGAACTTGTACTTGACACGCCCCGAAAAGTTTCGTTATAACGAATCTATCGACCGTTCCGATAGGTTTCATAAGCACATTGCCGACTTTATCAATCTTATCAAGAACACCTTGTGCCATAGCGACCGTATTGTCGTTATTACGCAATTTTGCGAGTTCGCAATAAGTATCGACGTCGCCCGCCTTTATCCCTATGCCTTTGACGATAGACGAATAATCCAAAATACTTCCGGCAGCAAAAAACGATGATAATTGCGTTACCCACACCTTCGGATTTGCGCCGAGTTGGAATTTTGCATAACCGCCCCTTATAAACGCCATAAACTTGATTCCGTCGCCTTTCGTAGCGGGGATTCCTTGTATATCGCTTATAAGTTTCTTGAAGTATTCATCTCCTTTTGCCCATAAGTTACGACTTTCAGTCGATACACTCACGGGTTTGTTGTTATCTTCTCCCGTGTTAAGGCTGAACAGTTTATTATATTCCTCGATTGCGGGAGCGAGATTTGCATATTGAGCCACCGCGCGAATATGTCTATCCAACACAGTATCAATCCCGTCCACTCGGAGTTCGCCTTTTGCTCCTTTTACTCTATCCTTTGTAAAAGACGCGTTACTTGCTCGATTTACTTCATACTCGAAAGTGCTTGTATCAACGTTTTTGGCAATATTCGCCCTACGAATAGGCACATAGTCTCCCTCTTTCGCATTAGTATAACCTTTGAGAATGATACTTGTTTCCGAGAATCTCTTACGGCAATCCTCGTTGAAAATTTTCCTTGCGATTTCGATATACTCTTTATCCGCTGCCGAAAACTGCTTTTCAAGCGAAGTTTGAATTTCTTTCGCTATTATTTGCATTTCCGCAATTTCAACGTCTTCATTAGCCGCGAACCCGTCAATTCTTACGTCCGAATTTCCGTCGTTAAAGACAAACCCAGACTTTGCAAACGAAGGAATCGTATCTACGTCGTTCATCGCCATATAGACATACATCGCTTGCAGTAACGGAATATCTCGACCTTGATATTTTACAGTCATTTTTTCGGCTTCATTAAAGTATTTCTTATTCTTTTTGATAAACTCTTCGATAGGTTCGCGGATATTCATTTCGTCGATTTGTGCTTTCGTTGCGCTTTCTCGCAAGGTTGCCAACATCTCCGAATAAAATCCGCTCTCGTATTTATCAAAATACCGAGCAACCGTTATCGGGTCTCCAAAAGTGGCAAGATATTTTTCAAAATATTTTTTAAGCCAACCAACTTTTACCGATTGATTCCGCTTAATCACGGAAACATATTTTTCAGCGATAGGTTGAGCCTCTACATATTTACCGTTACGATAAACCTTGTTGTAAGTCTCGACAAAGTGTTTGAAGTAGTCTACCACGTTTGAAAGGTTTCGGAGTTCTTGTGTAGAGAGTTTTCCCTCGCTCGTTGCGATGTCATCGAGCATTTCGGCAATTTCGGAATCATAAACTCCTTCGAGAAGCGGATTAGACTTCGAGTACCATTCTTTAAGTCCCGAAACAATATCTCGCGTTCCGCTTTGATTGAGGTCGCCACGAAATTTAATATTAGCCAACTTGTCGATAGACCTTTTGAAAATATCAGTCTTATATTGTGAAGCATTAAGGAATGTTCCCAACTTCCAATCTTTAACTTTTTGAACTCTATCAAGAAGCCGATTGACAACAGAGTTCCTCGTGCGTTCGTCGTAATACTTTTCTTTCCAAGTCAACGCTTCTTTATGATACTGTTCGAGTATCTTCGAGAACGTTGACTGTTTTCCGTTCTTGTCAAACGCTATCAAAACTTCTCTTGCAATATTGTTTTTAAGCGTTTTTCTTTCTTCCGTAGAGAGTGCCGACGAAAGCAATTCTTTTGTCTTTTTCTTCATTGCGGCAACCGCTTCTCGATACGCACTATCCATACGGAAAAATATGTCCGCCTCGTTATCCGAATCAATAAAGAACCCTCTCTCATCGAGTTCCATTTTGATTTGGTCGGCAGTTAAACCTTTTTCGCCTTTTCTTTTACCCCACAACAAATACGCACTATTATCGTTGTCGAACTTATATTTTATCTCGCCTTTCAATGCGGAAAGGTCAAGCGAGTGAAGATAAGGCTTTAAGGCGTTTATCGTGTCAATATAAATCGAGTTTTCGGAATCTTCATAAAGGTTTTCCAAAACGGAATTTTGTATTATGTATTCCGCCACATCGAGAGCAACTTTCATCTGCTTACCCGGTTCGGCAGTATTAAGTCCGCGCCAAAGCATTTCGATGACTTCCGATTTTGCCCTACCCGTAAGCGAACCGTATTTCTCGCCCACACCGAGGGATTCCGAAAGAATAGTGTTTATTACCTTTTCGGATTCAACTTTCGAGTAGACTTTTTTCATCGTTTTATCCGCGATGAGTTTTTTAATTTGCCCGTCCGAAAGTTCGTAAAAATACTTTTTCGACGGGTCGCTTTCTTTTAAGTCGAAACGAATATCTTCATTAGCGGTAGGATTAAGATTATCGACGTTTTTGATTTGATTCGAGTCGAAAACCATATATTGCGTATTGTTTTCGCCGAAAACATTTGAATCGAAGTTCGTATGAATTATTAGTCCGTCATAACCTTGTTTTTTAAGAGACTCAACAAACTTCGCTTTTGTTTCGGCAGCATTTTTTAATGCCATACCAACACCGCCGATATTTGCGTCCTCGCTTGTTTGCCCCGCAATTTTATATAAATCCGCTTTGAATTTTTCGTAGCCGTCGGAAGTATAATGAAGTTCGGAGATTTGCTTTCGGATAGTTCCTTCTTGCGTTTCTATCTTTTTATACTCGTCAGAAGCCGCTAAAACTTTTTGTCTCTTATCTTCGCTGATTTTATCGAGATAATACCCTGCACTTTGAGGATTATCGATAAGCATACGAAAAGCGTCCCACTCGGAAACACCCGTTATTCCATTCACCCTATCAACGTCATAAAGATACTTATTCGCTATTTTAGCACGTTCTCTATGTAACTCTCTTGCTTTTTCGATTAAAGAATTCGTATTATTGTTCGTAGATTCGTAAATTTTAGGATTGTCCATTTTTAGATAAACGGGCATAGCCTTCCCTTTCTCGGAATCGCCCCACCACGAATTATCCGCCCAATTCAACGCTCCTTGCTCGTCGGCAACAAACCAAAAACCTACGTCTGCTATACTGTTCGATTCTCCGCCTTTCGCTCTATCGAAAACGGTAAAGTCGGATTTCGTTCCGTGGTAAACCACGAGCAACCTTCCTTGCTCGTCTACAACTTTGCTATCTTTGAAAAATTCCTTTTGACCTTCGGATAATTGCTTCCCGGTAGAATCTTCTTTGAGTGAAAATTTTATATTATCGAGTTTATTGATAATATCGGAACGAGTATTGCTATCGGAATAAGTTATATGTTTTATCTCTCGCTCATCAAGTGCTTGTATAAGTTTTTCGCTCGCATTTTCCGGAATAAGCACATCGCGGATTTCCTTAAACTCTACCGCCCGACGAGGCTTTGATTCAAAATAATCCGTGTCCGTCATTTGACGAACATAATCGAATAATGCAAGAATTTTATCGCCCACTTCTTTCGAGTATTTGTAAGAGGTATTCTTATATTCTCGCGTCATATAGTCGGCTATTTGCTTTTCGGTGGTAAAGCCGTTATCGGCAATTTCTCCGATAAGCGTAGACGCTCCGTCAAGCATTGTCCAACTTTGTATACTATTGTCCGCTTGCGGGACGAAAAGGCGTTCGATTTCACTTATCATCTCCCTCGCAGTATCTATAAAATTGTTTTGAATCTCTTGGTTAAATGTTTTAAGCGAATCGGCGTTTTTACGAATTTCCGCAACGCTTTTGAACTCTCTTGACAATTTGGCAGCCAAAGCATTGACATTTAACCCAACAAAACCCCCGTCGCCTTTTATCGGCGCGCGTTTCATCGCTTTAATAATATTATCAAGAGTATAACTGTCGTGCGTTGCTTCAAAACTACGCCTATTCCCGGACGGAGTAAAAATATCTTTATCGTTTCTTATACCCGTTTTTTCTTGAATCCCCTCAAATAAAGAATCTACCCACGCGCGATATTCTTTTTGCGGAGTCGCTTCACGGATAGCCTTATTCGTAGCCGAAGAATCAAATTCGCTTTTTGTAGTCGTTGCACCATTATTGATAAAATTCCGCGCGGAGATTACAAGCCTTAAAAGGTCGATATCCTTAAAATCTTCAAAAACTTCGCTCGTATTCTTATAAATTTTCCCGTCAGCCAAAAACTCCGCAATTTTATCTCGATATTTTTCAGCGTAATTGTGCCTATGCGTAAATAGAGATTCCCCGTCTTTCGGCGTAATTTCCAAAATGGCTTCTTTCCCTAAATGATTGATTAAAGAGTTTAGATATTCAACCCGTTCTTTGGGTAAAGATTCCGTTATTTCTTTATAGACGGGTTGAATTTTCTCCTTCCCCGAATCGAGGAGATATAATTGCATAATATCGGTGTCATTGTAAATTTGCGAGATTGTTGCGAACTCTCCCGCATTATCCTCTAACACCCTCTCCATATCATTTACATACTTATACAACGGGCGAGTCGTATCATAACCAAATTTCTTGGAGAGTTCATAGTATTTCTTCGATATTTTCGATAATACTTTATCGTTGACTTTGTAATCTATTTTCGGCACGGTTGGAGTATAACCGTCTCTCGAATAAACCTTATTTCTTGAATCGACTTTCGGGTCTATCGTCTCTCTACCGAATATAACCGTAATATCTCCGAATTGTTCGTGTCCTAAATCGGCACGAGTTATAGCAATCGAAGGCATAGGAAACCCTCCGAGTTCCAAAACTTTCATAAGTTTTTTCTCGGAGAGATTATGAAGTGCAACAAGATTTTTTCTTTCTTCGCCGTCTACGGTTAAGTTTTCGTTACCGATTTTAAGAGAATATTTTACTCGCTTATTTCCGTCGCCTTTTCCAGTATTTCCGATTCGCTCGCTTTCGGATTGTCCGATAGATAATTCGCCATTTCCGCTATTTGCTCGCCTTCCGGAATCATAAGCATTATTCCGACTATCGTTTCTTGACTTATTTTTAAGAACTTCAAGCACTCTATTAAGTTCGCTTGTGCTTCGGATAACTGATTCTCCATTTGATTCTCCTATTTTCGCTTCGATAGCGTTTATGTATTTTATTTTATCATCGGTTAAAGCGATTTGCTTTAATACACCAAAGTTCCCTTCGGAAAAGTTTTCATATACATAGAAGTAATTCGCGCTTCTTGCGGTGTTGTATCTTGCAATCTCTCCACCTTTCGCCATAACGCTTGAATTGTCTTCCATTATGCGAGAACTGATAATCGCATATTCTTGTTTGCTTATGTTGAGATATTTTGCCTTCTTATTATACTTGATTTCGGCGGAAACGTCAATTTCTTTTTCAAGGTCAGGGTTACGAGAAAGAATGAATTTTACAAGTTTCATATCTCCCGCTTTTGCCGCCGCTTTCAAATAAAGTTTCTCGGCTTCGTGAATTTGTTTGTAGGCTTTTCTCGCTTCTTTGTCTCCGACTCTTTCAAAGGCTTTTCTCAAATTCTCAATCTTTTGTAAAAACTTTTTCGCAAAAGACGAGTCTCTCGCTACGATTCGGTCGATAAATTCTTCATTACCGAGAAGATATTGCGTTTCGTGCGCTCCAACTTCCAACATAAAGTCCTTAAAATATTTCTGTTCATCTGCGGTCAATTCTTGCTCGTTGGCGATTTTGTCGTGGATTTCTTGGATTTTCTCTCTATCGAAACCGTAATTTTTGTCAAATACAGATTCTTGCCCTTTCTTCCAAAGTTCGACCTTTCCGCCGTTGCCGTCGTCCACCAAAACGTTATCGGACGACAAGAAGTCTACCAACTTGGCGTACTCTTCCGACCCCTCGGATAAGTGGGTATATTCGTGAACCAAAGTTTCCGCCCACGTTCCTTTTTCAAATTGGTCTTCTCCGATATACATCGTCCTATCGTCGATGACTAATCCATTGAAAGCGTCGTTGCTTTCGGTTACAACAAATGAGAGATTTGCCCCCGATTCCTTGTTGAGATAATTGAGAGCCTTATTGAATTTATTACGGCTTTGCTTTGCGTTATCGGACATCTCGCCGTCGAATACCTTTACTTTACCGACTTGCTCTCTCGCTTGCTCAATGGTAATATTATTCCCTTTCTCTTGTTCGGCAGCCATATACTTATTAGCAAGATTTTCCGATATGGCGTCAAGGTCGGAAGCGATAGTTTGTTCTTGTCCTCGGAGATTAAACGAATACGAGTCTTTTTTAAGACTTGCAAGTTCATTTTGAGAGCCGTCCGACACTTCGGCGGATTCTCCGACGGAATTAAACCACGACGACAACCGACCGCTCATAGAGCCGTCAGTATTGAACGCTTTATCGAGATTGAATTTTTCAATAAGTTTCGAGCGTTTATCCTCCGAAACGCCTTGAAGAACCTTCTCGATGTTTTGATAATTCTTTTTGGTGGTATCGGCTATCTTTTGTTCGTTCACGCCGATAAGTTCGCCGTTTGCTTGAAGATTATTTGCTTTCTCTTTGAGTGTAGCAATTTCCGATAAAGAATCCGCAATATCGGCTTCTTTCCCAACGTACCCAACACCGACTTTGGATAATCCATAACCGACCGTACCGCTATACGCAAGCGCGGTTAAAGAGCCGACGAGACCAGCCTCTCCGACTCCTTTCCAATAATCTAAATTGCCGTAATCATTGAAAGCCTCCGAGCCTTTATAGATAGATTTCAACGCAGGATTTGCGAGTTCGGAAACGACTTCTTCAAAACCCTCTTCAAGTGCGTTCTTTGCAATTCTCTTTATGCCCGTATCGGCAACCGACCTTGTTACGCCGTCGAGAATACCCGCACCGGTAAGAGCCTTCGTCGCCCCACCGAACATCTTTTCCGTTCCGACTTCTACAAGACCCGAAGCCGCGCCGTAACCGAGACCCGCCCAATAATCCGCACCTTCTTGAAACGCTTCTTCGGTAGAAGTACCGGCAGCACTAACGCCCAAAGTGGCAAGCGAGGCGGCTTGTGCTACCGCAGCGGGCGCGCCCGCTCCCGCCGTTGCAATCGAAACAACAACGGACGGAAGCATTTGTCCGATTCCGCTTGCAACGTTTTCAATTATACCGCCGTTAGTGGTATAAGAATATTTTAACGCCTCTTGAAGAGCGTTTCCGAAAGTTTCGCCCGTCCAATCGTAAGCGATAGCGTTTTTTGCTCTTTCTTGAAAATCCCCGTCAAAAATTCCGCCTATACCGCCAACCAAACCGATTCCGAGGTCTACGATACCTTCAAGACCTTTTACCGCCCCTGTAAGAACATTTGCAACGATATCTCCAACAGTAGACAAACCTCGAACAAGAAAAGACTGATTCGCCTTTTCTTGTTCCGCTTGCAGTTCAGCATTTCTTTGAATTTGTTGTTCACGCTCTAACGCCGCTTTTTTTTCTAAATAATCATAATAAAGTTTGCGGTTTTCACGATTCTCACGGAGAGATTGCGCTCTTGCTCGTCTTTCGGCAGGAGTTAGAGTATATGCCATATTTACGCTCCTTTAATCATAATCTACATTTACCGAGTTTACAAGTTCTTCCAAGTGCTTAACGCCCCACCAATTCCACGTTCCAAGGAAGTTTGGCGCGTCCTTTAAGTATCTTAAATTGCCATTTTGACAAACTATAACGATTTGTCCGGCGTAATAACACAAGTCGCCCGCTTGCGGTTTTCTTCCGTATGCGGAGTACATATATTTCTTAACATCGGCTTGTTCGGCACTCGCAACCGTATCTCCAAGTTTTACCCCATAGATATTGCCACCGGATTCGAGTTGAAATTCAAGGTTTTTCGAGTCCGCCGGCTGAACATTATATCGTGTACTAACATCGCGCAAAGCCTTAATATCATTGCCGTTTGAGAGTTTATTGATTTTGAAATAATCTTTTATCTTACCCTCGTCAGCCTTTTTCAATTTAGACTCAATGTTCGTCATATACGAATTATATACTTGCTCACCAAGAATATCTTTGTTGGAATCGAGATATGCTTTTGCCTTTTCGTAGTCTTCCCCGGCGATAAGGTCTTCGACTGTCGCTTGTGCCACAACGAACGCATTTTGTCTATCGGATTCGGTTTTAGCCGTAAGGTTATCGCGAAGTTTTCCTTCTGCTTGTAATTTAAGAGCGTTAAATTGAGACTCGGTTACTTGCCCGCGATATTGTTCAAGGAATCTATCAAAATCATCTTGCGTATAATAAGTCGCGCTTGCAATCGCCGTCCGCGCATTTTCAAATGCTGAATTTTGCGATTGCTCGGTTTTAGCCACTTGTTCCTTATCGTAGGCTTGCTTGTTTGCTTGCGCCACTTGTTTCGCTTGTTGCGTTAAGGTAAGGAAATCACTATCGGAGAGGCGGTTTCTAAACTGCTCGATATATTTAAGAATTGCGCTCTCATCTTTTTCCGAACTTTGAGACACCGTATTATAAGCGTCTTGATATGCTTGTTTTTGATTATTCTCAAATTGAGTTTTATATCCGTCAAAAATCCCCGATACGCTATCTTTGGAGGTCTGCCAAGATTGAAGATTATCTTGTGCATAGGCTTCTTCGAGACTTGATTTTCTATCCTGATAATCATTCTCTATCGCGCCCATATCCGAAGAATAACTATTGTATGCATTGAGCAAACTCGATTCGCTTACACCAAGTCCGCCTAATCCTTGCGCTTTTATTTGCGTAGGAAGATACTTTTTTAATTTATCGAGAGTGATACTTGCATTTTGTTGAGACTGCATTTTGCTCTTATCCAAAGCCGAAACTCTCGATTCATAATCGCTTTTGCGTTGTTGGTCTTTTCGATATGTATCATAAAGACTGTTACCGATATCCCAATCAACGTCGGACATTCCGCTTTTACGCGACAATATCGTCGAAGGGTCGTATTCTTGTCCGTAATTCGCTCTATACCATTCCAAAAAGTCAGTCCCTTGATATTTAGCCGAAAATTTGTTACTCGGCGTAGTTTCGGTTGTACTGCTCGACGGATTCGTCATCGAAGTGCTTGTAGACGGATTCGACGGAGTTGGTATCGTAGGCGTCGTACTCGGATTCGTCTTTGGCGCAGTCGGTATTGTCGGAGACGTAGGTTCGGAATTTTTAGGGTTATAATCTCCGACCCCGCCACGATTTGAGCCGTCTTTTATCGTTGGAAACTTTTCGAGATTCGGATTGCCTATAATCTCCCCCTCGTCAGTTACGCCACCTTTTTTACCGCCTGAAAATCCGCCTCCCACAGTTCCGACGACTCTACTATCGAAAAATTGATTTTTATCAACCGGAGCAAACCCTTTGTCTTTATCAAAAGGATTTGTCGGAATAGATGAGGGCAGTTTCGGATTTACCGCCAAGTCAGGGGCGGAAGGCGTATTCGATTCTTTTATATAATCGTTATAAATATCGAGCGGATTCTTACTGTCCGTGTTTTTAGAATTTCCGGGGGACGCCAATGAGGGCGGATTCGACGGTTTTACCACTCCTACACCGCCTACATCTCCGTATTTTTTGAGTTCGTCCTCCCAATATTTAAGCCTATTCGTCTTTTTCATTTTCCACCTCCAAGGTGTTTATATTTTCTTTTGGAAGATTATTTATGTAATTATCGAACTTTTGAAGGTTGTCAATTTTCTTCCAAATTCTTCCTTTATATTCGTCTGTTACGAATAGATAAGAGCGATACATTTTTATTACGCCCATTACAAGAAATATCGCGACTTGCAAAGTCGTCCAAATAAGATTTGCATAACTGAAATCCTTGATAAGTTCCACTCCGTATACGCCGAATATAATTGCCGTGCCAAACTTTGAAATAACGTCGGCTAAACCCCTTTGAGTCTCATATTGAGCCTTCGTCCTTCCAAAATAAAACGGGTCTTGCTGCTTGCCTCCTTCGCTTGTGAGTTCTCCTCCCGACAATGCGGTAAGTTTTAAGTTGACCGCTTTGTGATAACCGCGAAGTTTTTTAAGTTCGGTTATTCGCAACGCCCTATCCTTCATCTTCTCTTTATCCACCGTAAACGGAATCGCCACGCCGTCTTCGTCGAAACAAGAAGAATACTTTAATCCAACACGAGCAAGAATTTTCGTCCGTTGCGTTTTGTAGTTTTTTGCATTTTCATCTTCACACCATTTGTCGAGTTCCTCAATATGCGGAGAAATTTTCATAACGATTTTCGAGTGTTCGGCAATAGTGGCTCTTACCCCCTCTTCTCTATCGCCGCTCATCATACCTTGCAAGTCAAAAGTGCGGTTGATGAATATACCGAGAAAAAAGCACAAAGAGCCGTCCGCAATAATCTGCGATATGGTCTTACCCGTCTTATCAATCCGCAAAAAGGCAGTTAAAATATACACGGCACACACGAAGAAAATTATGAAATAGCCGATATTTTGTTTAAAAAAATCTCTTACTTTTTCACCCATAATCAAGTCCTACCTATGTATTTTTTTATTACTTCCTCTACTTGCGCGGTCGTAACATCGGCAGTTTTCCCGACAAACATATCTTCTTTGGTCTTTTTAATTGCTTTTTGAAAAAACATATAATCTATAAATTCTCCGAGTAGCGCCATTCCCGTAAGCAGGAGTATATCTTGCAATACTGCTTGTAATAAGTATGCCATAACAAAAACGATACCGAACGATACAATTCGCCTCGGCATTTTTAATTTGCCTATAACCTTCATAAAAACAAGCATTGCAAGTATGATTCCGCCGAGCGATAATTTAACAGTATCTCCGGGAGTTTTGGTATAATCGCCCCAATTAAACGCAAGACATATAACGAGCGGAGCGATTGATACCAAGAAACTGCCTATGTAGAGAAAAGCAAGTCTTAATTTATAATTCGGTTTTTTCTTCATTGTCCGCCCCCACTTTTGCTATTTCGGAAGCATAACCGCTTTGGACTAATTCTCCCATATTACAAAAGCCTATCCGACACATTTCTTTGGTTGCTTTCGTATCTTTTTCAACGGAAGCGATTCTTTCGTTTATGGTAGCAAATTCTTCCGAAATCCGTCTATCTTGCTCGTTTAACGCCCCTTCGGTTTTACGCCCGTTTTCAGCCGTTTCGTTTACATCTTTCGTAGCCTTGTTGAAATTATCGACCGCACATTGAATTTTCGCTATAATCGGTAATGAAGCGGTTGCAAGTCCGCCGATAGCGGTTAAAGCAAGTACGGCGTTAGGAATAAGTTTTGTTTCGACATACTCTTTCCACGCAACTTCCCCAACAGTCAAGAAATACACTCCGACCGCCGTCAATGCGCCGAGAATAAAGCCTATAAGAATCGCAAGAAATATCTTAATTTTTTTCATCTTCGTCTCCTTCATCTACGAATCCGAAGGTTACGGGTTTGCCCTCGAAGCAGTCGTACCACTTTCCACAAGGCTCATCGCAACCTTCCTTTTCGCAAATATCGCAAATATTTTCGACGGTTATTGCAACCATTCTTCTCTTACCTCTACGCCCATAGCCGTAAGTTCTTCTTCCGTTTTGCCGTCAAGGTCGTTTACCCAACCGTCCAAAGCGTCATTCACTTCTCTCTCGGAAAGAACCTTCTCCTCGATTTGAGCGTTAGCAGATTGCAACCAAAGTGCCTTTTTGAATCTTTTCATTTTCTATTGCCTCCAATAATTTTTTTGCGTGATTACTCACAATATTTTTAAGTCTTGACTTCGGAGCGTAGGGATATATCTTCTCCTTGTAAAACTTCCAAGCGTTTATATGCGATAGCCAGCCGAGCAAGGACAATATCCCTTGTGCTTGATGAACGGTTATATATCCGCTCTTTCTAACATTCCTTACTCGGCGGCAAAGTCGAAAAAAGATTTTCTTCCTTAATACCGTTTTGTCTTGATAAAATCTAAACCCAACAAAGTCAATCGGTCGGCTACCAACCTTCCATACTTGATAGTTTCTTTTTAGTTTCAACCCTATCTTATGGAGATACTCGTCCATTCTCGCGATAGCCTTGTGGAGTTTTCTTTTGTTCGTATCGAGGAGAACCATATCATCAACGTAACGAACGTACTTTTTTATTTTCAATTCCTCCTTAACGTAGTGGTCGAATCCTTCGAGAAAGAAGTTTGAAAACCATTGAGAAGTATAATAACCGATAGGTAGGCAATCTCCGCCGTTTTCAAGAATCGCATTGATTAGTCTTAATACTTTCTCGTCTTTGATTTTGTTCCTGAACATTGCCATTAAATACTCCGGTTTTACGCTATTAAAAAACTTTGAAATATCTAATTTTGCCACATATCTTATCTTCTCGTCTTTTAACGCACGTTCAACGTATCTTTTGGCTTCCATACCTCCACGAGTAGGAACACTTCCGCAGTTAAACCGATACATTCCTTTCGTTAGTATCGGTTCAATTACGAGCATTACTACCCAATGGAGTATTTGGTCGGGAAAGAACTTCGGAACTGTTATAATTCTTTCCTTACTGCAAGAGCGGTCGTATATTGTAATTTGACGATTCGGACTCAATTTCACGCTTTCGTTTACAAGCATTTCTTGAATCCTTAAAGCGTAAGCCTCTTCATTTTGTAAAACTTTTCTTATGTAATGCTTATAAGTTTTACCTTGTGCCGCTTTTCTTATAGCGTAGCGAATAAGGCTTAAATCGCACATCTTCTCATATAAATAGCCGACTCTCTTCATATACCTTTTAATCTCCTCACGGGTTTTCGAGAAAAACCTACTAAACCGTCCTCTTTTCGGATTATTTTTTGCCAAGGGGCAAGGATTGCGTGTGCAATGAATAAATGTTTGATTAAAATGCGACCGCCGATGTTGCCGTTGGCGTTGGACGAAGAATTGTTACCATTCCAATTCCACAAACCGGCATTGACACCGTTGTTCCAATTCCCACCGCAATTCAGCACGGGCGGCACACGCTACCCTATATTTTTAGTCCAAAGGGAGAAGTATCTCCCTTTTAATCCCTCTCTTAAAGAGGTTTATAACAAAGGCGACCGCCGAAGATGCCGTAGGCGACGGACGAAGAATAGTAACCAGACCAACGCCACAAACCGGCATAGACACCGTCGCTCCAACTCCCACCGCAAACCAGCACGGTACCGTTTGCGTTGTAATAGTAGTAATCGGAATAATAAGTCGTACTCCCTGCACCCGTCTCCGTCGTAAATCCAAGCAGCGGATTTTTGTCAAACGGAGTAATAACTTTCGTATACCCCTCGCCTTCTTTTCTGTCTCCCATATACGAATATGGAGCGTCGTATTTATCGGAAGCATAATCTTCCGGGGATTCACAAACGTAAACTTTCTTGCCTTTGAAGTTTATCCCGTCGCACCAAGTCCAAGTATTACCCCAAGGATTTTCGATTCCTCTATACTTGCAAGCGTGTTTGCCGTCCGTATTACAAGTAGCATCTGTCCAAGGGTCGGTTTCAAGGTCGTGGTTATTATTATACGAACCCGAAGGAGTTTTGATATTGTCGGTATGCCCCGTTATAAGAGCGGCAGTATTCTCGCCGTTTGTAAATCCTTGCATAATTGATTGAGAGTTTGTGGTTGCAAACTCAATCATAAACAATTCTTTAATGATAGCGTCGATTAAAAAATCATACTGCTGATAACCCGCTCCCACCGCCTTACAAGCCGTCCGATAATTCGGAAGCGTAATAGAGACTTTAACCGTTTGACCGCTCTTCGACATCATTCGAGAGTTCGTGGAGTCATAACTTCCTTCGTACTTGCCGATAAGAACGTAGTCGAGTTCGTTTCCTTTGCCGTCTACGAACAAAGTCCCGAATCCGTCGTACCTACAACCCGATATTTGATGTTTATAAGTTCCGTTCGTATTCTTTGTAATTTTCGTATAGAACTTTGGCACACGAATGAAAACGTTTCCGAACTTGTCCATAACTTCTTTCATCTCGCACCAAGGGTAACATCTATCAAAGTCGCTCTTAATTTCGCTTTGACCGACCGTGTAGCCTAACCCCACCGCCGAATCTGTTCTCGTAAGAGTTGGCGAGGATTGCCCCACGCCGTCCACTCCGTAAATTTTTGTTTTTTCTAAAAGCATTTTAAGCCTCCTTATTTACTTTCGAGAGCGATTATTCTCTCGATAATTTCCTTAAATTGTCTATCTATCGCTCCGCCTTTAATATAACCGCGCGACTTTTCAGCCTCGTCGGACATCACGGCGTAGCCAACGACTTGATGTTCTTCTATTTCAACTTGCAACTCTTGCTTTGCGTTTCCGATAAGATTCGTCGTTTCCGTCCGATTCCAAGTTTCGTTTTTCCCATACGCTCCTACATCGCCAGCGGATAAGGTTATATCGTTTGCAAGTGTTTTTCCGTTTATCTTTCTCGTTTCGGGTACAAGACCGCTTACAAGCGATGAAATATCAATTTCCGTTTTATCCCCGCTTTGAAAGGTAAGTGTAAGTTTTCCTTTTGAATAACTTGCTTTCGTTATGAGGCTCTCGATAGGTAAATCTACCATACCTTCGCTTAAAACAACGCCTTCTTTGTTCAAAAGTTTTATCGTCATTTTGTAGTCTTTATCGACCGACAAAGATATGCGCGTTCCATTCGTCGCTTCAAGTTCTCTAAACTTCTTATCTGTTCCGCCGCCCTTCGTGTAATTTCTCGCCGTTTCCGACTCTTCGGCGTGGAAAGCGGCGAATCCGTAAATCTCTTTTTGGTCAACTTCTTTTCCGAGCGCAGTTACGTCTTGATTTGTGTCGTCTATTCTTCCGTCAAGTCTACCCACCTCGGAATCAAACGTACTTTCGCTCACAAGTCCGCTTATAAGGTCGGAAATGTTGACTTCAATAGGATTGTTATCCATTGAACCGTCAGCAGTCTTGATGTTGAGCGTGAGAACACCGTTAGCATAACTCGCGCCAAGAATCATACTTTCAAGCGGAAGGTCTATCGTCCCAGAACTTAAAACTTCGCCTTTTTCGTTTTTCAAAGCCACCGTAACAATATAAGTGGTCGGGTCTATTGCAACACTTACTTTTGCCCCCATAGCCGCGAGTCTATCTTCAAGGTACTTTTTCGGCGTAGAGTCTTTATCTGCTTTCGGACTTCCGACTTGCAAAGTTCCGTCTGCAAGATATATAGGAATTTTCCCTTCAAGAGGCGTTGGCGAAATATCTTTCGTAACGTTCGCCCCAGTCTTTCCGATAGAATAAAGCCTCTCATATTCGCTTGTATTTGTTACCTTTGCAAGTTTGTCTCGATACAAAATAACGATGTCGTTCGCATTATTGATTATCGTATCAAAGCCTACGAGCGTTTTCTTATAACTTGCAAGCGACGACATATAATCTCCCAAATATTCCTTCGGAACTGAAAAAGCAATCTTTCCCGAAGTAAAAGCATTTGCTTCGATGTTTCGAGTATATCCCAAAAACTTTACGACAGTTAAGACATTGCAACCATAAAACGCTTTTGAGTAAATACTCGTTATCGAAGACGGGATTTCTACGCTTTTAATATCCTTACCCTTAAAGGCTTCAAGACCTATTACCGTAACGGGGTAATACACGCCTTGATAGAGTACAGAGCAAGGTATCGTTATATCGACTGCATTCCCCTCGTAACTTGAAATAAAAAATTTGCCGTCTTGGAATTTATACACCATTCCGTCCGAGCCGTGATAGTAAACGCCCGATACAGTTCCGATAGAATCGAGTGATTTTTCGGAATATCCAAGAACTCCGTTTAATTCCTCAACTACTCTATCTATCTCGGTTAGAGCAGAGTTTGTGATGTCTATAATCGGTTTATAAAACGCTCTACGAATATCGTCGGCTTTGTACCCCGAATCCGTAGGATTGTTCGGCAAGGAATAAGCGGATTTTCTTTGTATTGCCGATTTTACTTCGGCATTGATTTTTTGGACTTTTGCCATATCATCTCACTCCTATATTAGATTTGTTGATTTTATAAATGATAGTGAAAGTATTCACTATGCAGTTGCTATCGTTATCGGATATAAATCGGAATATAATGAAGTTAAAGTTACGCTCATTGCACTTTACGGAATAACTGTTTGCAAACCCTGTGTCAAACGAAAAGTTTTCAAACGAGAAATTATCAAACGAGAATACGTTTATTCCTTTTGCATTGATGAGTTTGTTTACGTTTCTCGTCTCATATCCGAACGAGAGTTTTCCATTGACTTCCGGCTCGGTCGAAATAACCATTTTGAGAAGAGTTTTGCTTGACTCGTTCGTTCCGAGGTCGAATATAGGAGTATACCATTCGGCAACCACGTTTCTCGTGTGGGTAAACCGCGCGAGCGGATTCGTCGGAAGAGTTGAATTATAATTCGCAAGAATTAAAACGTTGCCGACTTTGTAGTCTTTGAGTTGAAAAGAATCTTCGGTTACGTTCGCAAGATATAACTCTATATTTGAAATAGCCTTATAAAGATTAAATCCGCCGCTTGCGATAGAAACTTTGTTCCCACTCTCATCTTCAAGAGTAAACGAGCAACTTCCGTTATCTACATCTCGAACGTAATACTTTGTGTTTATTACAAGACCGCTCTCCCCCACCATATCGGCATAGACCTCCATTCCGTCGTGAAAAGATATAATTTTTTCTTCGTCGGAAATGATTCGGTCGTTTTCTACAACCGCATTATTTGCGATAAGTGCGTAAAATCCCGTCGTCGAAATAGTCATTCTATCGCCTTCGGAAAGTTCTATGCCGATATTTTTGTTGTAAATAACCTTGTTGTCCGCTATATCGAAAGTTAAATCCCCGGAAGTGCTATCTTGATAAGTCCTATCGGTATATTCATTATCAAACACGCAAATTTGTCCGTCCGCGCTCCCGAAATATAAAACATTGTCGATATTTGCCCATACTCTCACGGGGCAATTATCCCAATACCACCACTCATAGTTATACGAATTGTCGATGTCGTCGTTCGAGGTGTATTTATATCTCGAATCGGCTATATAAACCACGTTATCCACGGCAAGGTAATAACGATTTTGATATACAATTCCGACCGCCTCCGATAAATCGGCGTGTGTCTTTAACTTCTCATTGATTGACCGAGAGCGTTCTCTCGTATATCTTTCGGTCGTCGCAACGTTATCCGCAAGAACTATTCCGAAAACGCCGTTTCTCGAAAGTATTATGTTGTCTCCCGCAAAGTTCGCACAAGCATATCTACTTATAACTCCTTCGCCTATACTTCCGGCGGAAGTCGGAAACACGCCACGAATACTGTCAAGGTTTCCACTTGAATCGTAAGATTCCTTATAAGTTCCCGTCCGATAAAAAATACTCGCTTCTTGACTCGTTTCGGATTTGTATACAACGAGTGTACTATCCGAAAGCCGACCGTACCCGCTTATCGGTACTGAATCGCTACCCATTGACGATGTATTTAAGTCTCCGAAGTAAGTGTAATCGTCTGCTTCCGAATGGAAATCTATATTCGGATATTCAGCGTTGCCCGCAAGAAATAGTCTATCGGTATTTCCGCTAACGCCAAACAATACCCCAAAATTACAATTTGCTATCCTGTCAATATAACCTTCAACCGAGTGTTCAAACGTAACGAAAATATTATCTCTATTTTCTATTTGCGGTGTCGTAGCAATTGAGAACGTTATTTTCCCATTTTCAAAATCTATCGTTCCGACTTGCGTTGAGCCGTCATATAACTTTGTTTTATCGCTTCCCGTGTTGGAGATTTGTTTTGTAACCGCCGCCCCGTTTGACATAGTTTCCAATTTTATATCCACGGTCGTTCCGTCATCAATACCTCCCGAATCGAGAGTCCAAGTTTTATTCGTTTCGGGAGTTCCGAGAAGTTGGTTTATTCTACGAGACGAAAGGCAGTTTACGTCATCGAGACTTCCCCTCGTATCATCGGACACGCTATCGTTATCAATAGATATTGTCGTAGTTGGAATATATGTATCTGTGTTATTCGCCACTCTACGCAATTCGTAACTTGTACCCTCGTTCCAAGTTCCGTATACAAGATAATCTCCGCAGCCGATTATATATGCTCTACCCTTATTGAAAAAAGCCTGACTTCTTTGGTCTTTGATTTTGGCGGTATCAACTTTCGACGGGGTGTATGTCGAGGTCAAAGTTATATCTACTACGGAATATCTTCCGCCGTTCTTAACGAGTCGATAAAATCTTCGTCCGGCGTGGACTAAAACTTCTCTACGACTTCCGTTCACGTACTCAAAAATTCCGTTTATTCTTTGAGATTGCCCGCCGTATTTGATTTTAATAAGTTCGTTCCAACCGTTTCTTTTTTTGTTTACTCCATATTCGTTTATGAAGTTTCGCATATTCGAGGCACGGTCTCTACGAACGCTTAAAGCCGAAGACGAAAAATCTACGCCCTTAAAATCGGAAAGTTGAAGAGTTCTTCGAGTCTTTAATGATATATTCGTACTTGCTCTCATACTTACTCCGTTTGCGAGTAAACAGTCTTAATTCTGCTTACCTTGTTCGTTTTCCTTAAAAGAATTTCTTCGATACCCGATTCAAACCAATTCCGCGCCTCGCTCGCTTCGTTCGGCTCATCGTCTCGATATAAGTCGCCTTTTACGAAATACGGGATAAGCGAAACAATGTTTTCCGGTATAGGCACTTCCCACTCGTTATCGGTAAGGGATTCAACTCTCGGAATCGTCGGACGATAAAGCACAGTATAGGTTATATCTTCGTCATCGAAACGTTCCAAAACGAGAGTGTCCCCTTCTATTTGATAATCACAATCTCCGCAATACTCGCCGTCGGCAGTTTCGCTCACTACACGGTCTATATCACAATAATTATCAATTATCGACGGAAGGTCGAAACGAATAAAAGCACCGCTTGCAACTCCCTCCAAAGCCGTCAAAGCCTTTGATTTAGACGGAAGAACGCCTTTGCTTTCAAGAGCGGAAAAACAACGATTTATACTTCCGGGCATATTCACAAGATAAGCGTTATAGGTATCGTCTTGCTCGTATGTTTCAAGTTTATCTATCGTAATATCATCGCCCACATTGACAAACATCAATTTCAACGCTTCGATTTTTATATCTCCGTATTTCATAATCTCTCCTTTGGCAATTTGGAAGAATCGAACTTCCCATTTCCTAAAATTGCATAAAAGAGCCTACCTACTGTTAGATAGGCTCTTGTTTTGCTTATACGAGAGCGGCTACGCCGACACTCGGAGTTCCCGCCGACTTAACGACGATTTTACCTTTGTTCGCACCGGAAACAAATTTGAATCTTCCGCTTTCCAACTTCACAAGGCTAATCCCCCTCGGAGCGGAAAGCGTAAGGTCTGCTACACCCTGAATACCGTTGCCCGCCTTAACCGTGAGAGAAACTGCGGAATCTCCGCTATTGCTTATGACGAGAATCATTTTCGCGTCGTTCTCGCTCCAATCGAGAGCCTTTTCGGTATTCGCCGTGAGAGCGGTAAGCGTAGGGGTTGCGATGTTATTTCTCATAGTAACTTCCATTGTCTATGTCCTCCTTTTACGCGTATTTAACGTTGATATTGATAACTTCTTTCGGTCTTACGACTTTTGCGTCGAAAAGAATGTAACCCTTTACCGCGTCGGCAAACTTCTTTTCGGGACGATAAGGCTCGGTGTGGGTCAAAGGCTTTGCAAATGCAAGCGCTCTTTGAGTCCTTATCATAATGTTGTCGGTCGCGCCGCTATCCGTTTTGCAAACGTTGTTCGACATCTTGACGATAACGCTACCGTATTTACCCACTCTGCCGTTTTTAAGAATTTCGGAATTATCGGTGTCTTTGTCTACATACTCTCTCTTGAAAAGCGTGTAGAATCTCGGAGAAACGGTAACAACCACTTTCGTAGTGGACTTAACGTCATTCTCATAGAGTTTTTGAATTGCCTCGTCAAGAATATGAAGCACGTTCTTTTCGCCCGTACTCGCCGTTCCCGCAACGACCTTGACAGGCGAGGCAAACAGTTTTTGAACCGAGTCGTCAACGGCAAAACCCGCGACGTACTTATCAACCTCGTCCGCAAGACCCTCCGAAGTTTCCGCTTCGAGCGCGTCCATTACCCCGCCTACGGATTGAGCCTTGTCGATATCGCCAACCATATAGTTGAAGTAGCGGATTTGATTGATGTACATAATAACGGAAGTATCTTCGACTTCTTCGGGAGCGTCGATATCGTTATTACGATTTGCCTTGGAAAGGGTCTTAATGGTAGGTTTTCCTACGCCGAGAATCGTTACCGATTCGCCTTTCTTTTTAACTTGTCCTTCGTACTTGCGGTTGCAGTCTTCTACAAACACGCAAAGTCTTTCGAGTTCTCTTTCAATCCCTTCGTTCCAAACGGAGGGGATAAAGTTTTGATATGCCATAATGTTTGTTTATCCTCCTATTTAATATTTCCATTTCGACATACTCGCACGAATCTTGTCATAGTTCTTATGGACTTCCTCTTGGGTCATCGCTTGAACTTGCTCTCTCGTGTAATAGCCACTATCGTTCGGATTCGTGCTTGACAACGACCCCGGAGACGCTTTCTTGTTTGCAAGCGTTTGTTTTACCATTTGTTTGGCTTTCTTTTCGTATTCGCTCACAAAACTTATAAAGTCATCGTATATGTCCGATAAAGGTTGCTTGCCGACTTTTCCGTCCGCGAATTTTTGGAATTGTTCGTTTGAGATAAGCGACTGAACGTTTACCTCCGGGTGTTTGGTCGAAAAATCGTTAAAGTCTTTTCCGTACCATTCCTTTTCTTCCGTTTCTTTCGCGACCTCTTCGGCTTTCTTCCTTTCTTTTTCCTTTTGGTATTTGGAAAAATCGGACAATGGGTCTCCGCCGTTCTTTTCGATTTCCTTCATCAAAAGATATTCTTCTACGTCGGCGTGGTCTTTCATCGGCTCGTTCGTAAAAGGATTCTTTCCGTTAAGGACTTCGATAATGGCTTTTTCTCTCGTCTCCGCCTCTACTTTTTTAAGTTCGGCTTGGCGTTCTGCCTCACGCCTACGACGAGCGTTTTCGGAGTTTTGTTCCTTCGTTTGGGTTTTCGATTCTTCCTTCGGCTCGGCTTTTCCTTGCTCACCGCTTTCGGAATCGGTAAATTCAACGTCGTTCTCGCCCTCCGTATTTTTGCCGATGTCAGCGTGTTCATCGACCTCCGTAGTTGCTACGGTTTCTTCCGCTGATTTTTTATTTTCTTCCGACATAGAAGTCTCCTTTGGATTTTTGCGCGTTCCTGCGTGATATTATTGTATAGTAATAGGTTTAACCTACTTGCTATCGGTTTGAGTCTTTACAACTTTTTTATAATTCGGACAAGACGGCTTTCGGCAAACGTAAACCGTCGAGCCTTTTATCCTTTCAACTCTCATTTCGACTTTGCATTTAGGGCATAACATTTCCGCCGCCTCCTTGTAATCCGTTGTATATGGTTTGCGCCATATCCGTTGCGTCCTTCGTGGTCTCCGCAAGTTTTGCGTTGCCGAGTTGGATTTGCTTGTTCGCCTCGGTTATCTTCCCCGAAGCCTCGGTATAAAGGTTTGCAATATAGGTCTTTAACTCGTTGTTTTCTTTGATGACCGAGACAACTTTATCGACTGTTTCCTTCTGTTGTTCTACAACCTTTGCAAGTTCAATGTTTTGTTGCTCCGACTGTTGCAGTTTTTGCGTTAGTTCGGCTACTTGATTCTTCTCGTCTTCCTCTATTCCTTTTAGAATCTCCGTTCTGTTCGACAAAGCGTCTTTCGGATAGGCTTTTAGATAGGTTTTCATCGAAATTAACCCCTTCGCAAGAAGAACGTCAAGAGCGTTTATATCTCCCGCTGCCGAAGCCTTCGTCCCCGAAGTTGCCTCTACAACGACTGAAAAATCGGTTCGTCTATACTCTTCGCTATTGAATACGTCCGACATTTGGACTTCTTCGTTATCCGCTATCCCTTGCATAGGTTGACTCTCGTCATTCGGAAGCGTTTCCGTATAGGTAAATTCCTTCTCCGTGTAATAGAGTTTGAAAAATTGCGCAAGAACCTTACCTTGTTTTTCTTTGACGAGCCAGAACGAATCTTTGAGTTCTTCGATAGGTTGTGTCGCTTGCGACTGTAATTGTGCGATTGCCGCTCCGGACATACCCGCGCCGAGAGTTTCTCCCGTCATTACTTCCGTAGACCCCGTAACAACTCTTGTAAGTTGCGTAAGCGTATCTATAAGTTGTAACGGTTGACTTTGAATCGCTTGCTCTGACATCTTCCGTATGCCTTGTCCCGTACCCGTATAGTCAACTATGACTTGCCCCGGTTCATTCGTTATCACTTGTCCTTTGAGAGCGTTCGGCGCGACAATATACTTTCCCCACGCAGTCTCTTGGTTGTTAAGAAGAGCCATAGCAATATTGAAGTTTATCGCCTTTTGGTTCGGTATAAGTCCTTCAACTTCTCCGAGTCCGTAAATACATCTCTCCTTTACTTCGTAGTTCCCTACGACAATAGGATATAGGTGTGCCTTCGTAGTATCGGGGATAAGCGATTCCGCTTCGGGTTTATCGGGCGTGGCGTTATTCGGAGCGTCCTCTTCTGCAAACCCGAGTTCCTTTGCCGCACCTTCAAGGTCGGGAGTAATAGCGAACGGTTTATTGATTACAACGCTTTTCGTTGCCTTTTCGCAATACACTTCGCCGTCCTTGCGGAAGTATCTCGTAAGTACCGTACATAATTTGTCGCCGTCTTGTTCTACAATCCCGTACTTGTTGTCCGATTCATCGGAAACGATACTCTCGATGTCTACGTCTCTATCGCATTTCGCTCTAACCGACTTAACGTTTTCACGCGAGGCAATCAATATCCATTCTTGCTTTTGCTCGTCAAGTTGTGTAGGGTCGGAGAAAAAAATGCTTAAAGGGTCGATTATCTCACACCTTAAACCGCCTTCTTTTGCTCCGTTCTTACCTTTCGCCTCCGAATCCCAATAGTAATGGTAAAAGTAAGAGCCTTTTATTACGCCGTCGTTTATCGCCTTTTTATCAAGCGATTCTTGACCGATTTCTTTTTGTATGTAGTCGGCAAAGTTGTTGAAGCGTTCTACGTTCGCCATTTCGTCTTCCGCGCGGTAAATTATCCTGACAGGAGTTGAAAGAATCGCACTCTTCTTGTTTCGGCAAATCATCTTAATGATATTTACCACGGGTCTCGGAAGATTTTTCGTGTTCTTTGTCGGTGCTGCCCATTGGTCTCCTTCATAGAACTTAACGAACTTCGGAATCTTTTTCGCTAAGCCGACGGAAGACTGATAAGCGAGTCCGTTTTGATAATCGTCCCATAGCGATGTAGTCTCGGAATCGGTCGCATATCTTTCTTTAATATCCATTGTCTTCCTCCTTCCCGTTCAACCACTCGTCCATAATTACACTCACAGTGGGCGGTTGGTCTTCTTCCATAGTCTTTTGAGATACTGTACGCTTTTGCAGTTCGTCAATCTTCTTTTCCAACGAGTCGACCCTACTTTCGAGTTGTTTTATTCGTTTTCTATTGAACATTAAAAATCCTCCCATTGCATATAACCCGTATTTCCTTCGATTTCTTCGGACGAGAAATTCTCTTCAATAAACTCATTTTCGTTTATCTTAACTTCAAGCCACTCTCTCGGTTGCTTCTTTGCTACAAAATGCCCGATAGCGCAAGCCATAACCAAATCGTCGTGGCAACCGTCCAACGCTTCCATTTTGCCGTTGTCTTTTCTTGTGAAAGTCGTCATCTCTTTCAGCGTAGGCACGTCAGGCTCAATCGTTGGGTCGTTTCTCATAAGCGTTACAAGTTCACCTATGATTATCGGTTTCGTTCTCGATGTTGTCTCGAACCCGTAGTCCATAACGGTTTTATCCGCCGCGCTATCAAACCGTTCTCGCATATAGAGACTTGTGTAGCCGTACTTCTTTTGGAGGATTCTCGTCGGTTGCCTTGAATAGTTTATCTCAATTCCGATAAGTGCTTCGTGATAGTAGATACCGAGACAATACATTTGCTCGGCGTAAAGGTCTTCGTCTATGTACTGTTTATGCAAGGTTGCCACGGCTTTATCGTCGAGAGAACATATAACCTTTGCCGTAAAAAAGTCTTTACCCGTTCCGGCAGTATCTCCGCCGATTGCGTAAGGTGCAAGACCTATCACTTCTCCGTCTTTGTTGTATCTCTTTCTCGGCTCTTCGTGAATCGTGATATATCCGTCCGTGCTTTCTACGAATCGGATATTTTTTATCTTCCAATCAAAATCCTCTATTGCACCATTCTCGTCTTTAATCGGAATTGCTTCCTTGTCGTAGACAAAATAGCCTTTTTTAACCGCTTGCAAGGACGAAGCACGGATTATTTGATTATTGATTGATTCTTTATCGAACACACACTCGCCACTCGAAACAAATGCTTCCGTAGGCGTTATCGGATATTCTTGCTTAATCGTATTTTTATCAAGGTACGAATCGTATTTTTTGCAATACCAAGCAATTTGCTCTTTGTCTAACCCCATTGACTCCAAGAGTTTTTTTCTCTCCATAAGCCAAGAGTCTTTCGTATCGAGATAACTCAAATCCTTTATACGATATTCTTTCGTTCGCCACCAACCATAGAAAAGGTTATGGCAAGCACCTGAATCCCAAAGGTCTTTCGCTTGATTGAACCCGTTCGCAGTAGTCTCGTAAACAACGATAGCGTCGGCAGTTATTGCTTCGCCTATACCCGCTTGAATAGCCGATAGGTCGCACTCGTAGAACGCAACTTCCGAATAATGCACGAAGTTAAGCGTTCGAGAACGCCCCACTTGCTCCGTCGCGGTTGCTATACGCCAAGACGAATTGAGTTTATCGAAGAATAACTCATTTCTTGAATTGAACTTCTCGGAAGGTTTCAGTTCTTCCGGGAGTCTTTCATACACAACTCTTGCTTTATCGTTAAATATGGCGGCGGTATTGTCAGCACGGTCAGCCATAGTAAATCCCGCAAAGTTCTTCCTTACGATTGAAAACGATAACTGAATTGCCGTTATAAGACTCGTAAAGCCTTGTTGTCTTCCTTTCAAAACGAAGAAAGGCTTACTCGTTCCTTTCGTCTCTAACTGCGCAATAAAGTCCTTTTGCACGTCGTTAAGAAAAAAAGGCACAGTCTTTCTCTCTTTATCTACGATATAGAAAGCGACTTCTATAAGCAAATACGGTCTCGCAATTACTTCCGAAGATAACGACGGCGTAGAGAGTATTTTAATCACGCTCGCCCTAACAAGTTGCTTGTCATACTCTATATCGTGCCGTTCTTCCCATATTCGCTTACGCTTTTCAATAATGTCTTTTATAGTCAGCATTAGAAGTCCTCGAATTTCTTAACCGTTATATTACCTTCGACGATTGCCGTCGCCTCCTTGTTTGCGAGTGCTTGTTTGTCGTAAAGCGTTCCCAAGACAACCGCCAACTCTTTCGCTTGTTCAAGTTTAAGAGACTTTATCCTTGAATAAAGAGCCTTTCTCTGCTCGTTCGTAAGGTCTTTATTGTCGAGCCTACATATTTCTTCAACGAGTCTATCGAGTTCATCTTCGCTCTCTATCGCCCTATCCAAACGCCTTTCGAGAAGTGTTTTCGTCTTGTCGATTAGTCTCCAAGCGTCGTTTACGAACTTCTTTTTGTTTTCATTACGAAGTCTTTCAAGGTCAAATTCACTCTCCGACTTCGTAACTTCGTAACTATCTCCGCCTCTCGCCCTCTTCTCGGCTAACTCTTTGCTTTGCTCTAAATACTTCTTCTCCCAAGTCTTAACGGTTGTATATTTGAGTCCGAGTTGCTTCGCTACGTCCATAGCGTTGTTATTGCAAGCAAGAAGGGCAAAGGCTTTTTCCTTTATATCGTCGTTATACTTCTTGCCTTGTGCCATAACTTACCCCTATAAAGAAATGCAACGATTTTCAAACTTCTTGTAGGCGTCAAAATAACACTCTTTTTTATCGCCGTTATAAGTCAACTCATAATACATTCCGTCGCTAATGGTGGTACTTAATAATGCTTTGTTGTTTTGGAGAGTTTTGCAAGACCAAACAACATAGACATCATCTCCGTTAATTCTTTTACCCTCGCTTTTATCCAAATGCTCGTTGGTATAATCGCAAACCGCCTTTTTACAAAATGCAATAAACTCTTGATTCGTCATCAGATGTGCCTCGGATTTAACTCTTCATCGGTCTTACCCCAAATCGCAAGCCGATGTTGCAAGCATATAGCGTAGTCCGACATATACCGCAGTTGGTCTCTCATTGCGTTTCTCATCTCATACGAAATATCCTCCGCAATAGCCTTTTCACTATAAAGAAAAGCCGAGAGTTTTACAATTCTCTCTTTAAGTTCTTCAAGTTCATATTGAACTCTTTCCTTTGCCGTAAGTTCTACTTGTCTTTCACAACAATCGTCCATAATACACTCCTAAAAATGTTTTGGAGAGTTACAACCATTTTACGCTACTTATCAACTCTCCGAAGTTTTTCGCAACTTCTTACGAAGAACTTAATGGGTTTTGGCAGCAGAGGTTAGACTCGAACTAACATATAAACGGGTCAAAGCCGTTCGCCATTCCTTTTGGCTACTCTGCTATGGTTGCGGAGGACGGAATTGCACCGCCGACCTCTTGTTTATGAGACAAGCGAGATTCTGCTTCTCCACTCCGCGATATTGAGGAGAGATAGTCTCATAACCTATCCGCCGCCCGACCACAAGAACGCCGTTTCTCCTCTTCATCATAGATTATTGCATAAAAAAAACGATACCGGGCGATACACTTTTGCCCGATATCGAATTTTTTTATAGAAGACTTGCCAACTTTTCGATTGCTTTTTCAACTCTCTTACGGATTCCGACTTCGGTATATCCTATGTCTCGCCCTATCTTCCAATATGGCTTTCCATTTATGTAGCCATCGATAATGATTGTTTTATCAAAACCTTCCAACTTGTCTATCGCTTCCATATAGGTTGCTTCGAGAGTCGTCGCTTTCTTAATATTTTCTTCGATATGAAGCGAGCCGAGAACCTCTTCAAGTTTTCGTATCTCTTCGGTATTGTCTTTTGTTGCAATTTTACCACGAAGATATTCAAGTCGCCGTTCGTGATTTTGCTTACACTCCATAGCAACGGTTATGCTATGCGTTATCTTTCGGAGTTTCCGAAGGTCGCTCTTGACTTTCTCCTTCTCCATTCTTCCCTCCTTTGTCGGGCAAGAACTTTAAGACCTTACTTCTTGCGATGACGTCGTTCCCTTTACGAAGTTCAAACCAAAAGATTATATTACCCGTTTCTTTCTCTATCATCGAGAAATATATGAGTTGTCTCCCGTCTCTCGCAAGAGCCTTCTTTAACTCATATTGTCTTTGCTTTGAAGTCTTCGCTCCTTCCGTTTCGTAGCCGTTTTCTTTCAATAACTCATAGCCGATATCGTCTATACGTTCAATCGCCTCTTGCGGCAATAAATCGAATATATCAATCTTCTTTGCCATTTTTCCGTCTCCTGTATTTCATTGTTTCTTTGGTCGGTTGCAAGTTTCCTCTATCCATTTTTATGAGTCCTATACAAACCCACCAACTAAAAGCCGTTATAACGCCAAATCCGATTATAGCGTTTAAGTAACCACACACTCCGAACCAATTTATAACGACTACGCCTTTTATCAAGCATAAAAACTGTACCGCCGTTAAAATCGTTAAGAGTATAGGAATGATAATTTTCCGAATTGTTTTCATAACTCCAACTCCTCTAATTTTTTTATCCATTTTGTCTTTATAATTTTTTCAAGGTATTCGGCATTGTATTTCGGCGTTGATGAAATACACGAAAACGCCCTGCCGAGTTCCTTTTCCCGAACGGCTTCCGTTTCCCGCATTTTGTCTATCATAAAGGCAAAATTTTCGGGATAATACTTGCAAAGATACGCGAAATTTATAAAACTTGCCATAGGACAATACATACACCCGCAACGCTTTTGCACCTCATAATAATGGTTGAATATCGGTTGCGTTTTTGCCCACGCCCAAATCGTTTCTTCTTTGATACCGTTTTCAACAAGCGGGTAACGTTCTATTTTTTGTAAATCTACCCGCTTTGCAAAACGCTTTTCTTCGTCGGCGCAATAACCGATATAAAAAACAGTATAAAAGCCTTGTTTTTTCATAAATTCTTGCAACTGCTTTTTCGCCGTTAGTTTGTACTTATCATTACACCACCGCGCAACCCTTGTCGGAAAACCGTATCTTTCGTAAAGTTCGCCCCACGATTTCGTCGGCTTTATTCTTACAAACCTTATTCCGAATCGTTCGCATTCCGACTGCATATAATCAATTACGTTTTTTATGAACGGATAATCAATTTCGAGTTGAAAGTGTACAACGCCGTCAAGCGGGTATTTATCAAGGTTATGTAAAATGAGATTGAGCATAAATAAACTGTCTTTCCCGCCCGATACGCTCGCCCAATATGACGGGCGCAATGCTAATTCTGTGCTTTGCATAATTCCTCCACATAGCACCACGACTGCGGCGGGCGGGTAATTTCAAATTTTTTTGCCCACGCGTCATAATGGCAATGAGTATTCGGATAAAGATTGAAAAGCCACTCTTCTTCCGTCATAAAACCCGATTTTCTAAATTCGCTCAATTCTTTCGGTTTGTCGTAAATCTTTAAGTCGGATATATGCCAGCCGTAGCCGTCTTTGTTGCCCAAATAACCAACCATATCGTCATAATCAAGGCAACTTTGACGGGCAATCTCGTTTGTTACGCCCTGTTCTTCGTTTGCCACAACAAAACTGTTGCCTTGATTTTTTATCGAATAAACCTTATCGCAGATAAACTCGCCGATAACTTTACCCATATCTGTGTAGTGCGATTTGTTTTTAAGAAACGACTTGAATCTATCGTTTAGATAGCGCATTTTGCTTTCTTTTGTTTCGTAAATATAAGCCTTAAAAGGAACTTCTTTCGGAGCGGTTTTCCGAACTTCGATTGTCTTTTTGCCGCTTGCTATTTTCTCAACCCATTTCGGTCTGATTGATATTAAAACTGATTTCATCTCATACCTCCGGCAAGTCAATATCTACAATTATTGCTTTTACCCACGGGAGATTTTCTATTTTTTCGCGAGCAAGTTTCTCAATACCTTCGTAAATATCATCTGCCCCTAATTCGTCAGCAATTTGCTCTTCAAAATATTCTTTGAGAACATCTTCATCGTCATCTCTTGTAAAAAACCTTTCTTCGCCGTAATAGGTCAAGCAAACATACGAGTCAACACGACAATCTCCGAACGAACCAAGCCACGAGCAACAACCGTCATCACAAACGACGTTACTATCAACCATAGGAACAATAGAAATGTCTGGGTTTTCCCTTACAATCCTTAAAAATTTTTCAATTTTCGTTTCAGCGTCTTTAAGGTCAAACACTATCCCTACACAATACTTTTCGCCGTCTTCCCATACGTCAAAAGTTTCGTGCGGTATCTTTGTTTCGTATGTAAAACAAGGATTACCTTCATCGTGCCATATTGCTTTAAGATTCTTCTTTCCCGGCTGTTCATCATACCCAACATCGCCATAGGTTACAAGGTATTCTCCGCCTCCGTATGCTCCGCGCTCATCATCAATCGCTCCTCTAAACTCAATAAGGTCATCGGAAGAACCAAAAACAATTACAATATTATTTTCAATCGCCTCTCTAATGATATGTTCGGGTATTTTTACCGGGTACTCCAATTTTAATGCGTTAAGCCTTAACGCTATTTCGTTTACTTTGTTCATATTCTACTCCTAAAATAAATTTTTGAATATTGCCATAAGGACATTGACAACGATTGAATTTCCCGCTTGTTTGTAAAGTTGAGAATTACTCACTTTCTTCTCTGCACGAGAAAAACTTTCATCATCAAAACCCATAAGTCTCCAACACTCTTTTGGCGTGAGTTTCCGAACGCGGATTCCGTCTATAATCCCATTATTCCCGTCTTCGGTTGAAGAACATCTTACCGCGGGGAAAACTTCACTTTCGTTTACTCCGCCCTTATTAAAGCCGTGTGGTCGGCTATACTGTTTTGTTGTTTCTATAATTCCTTGACCGTTTCGCTTTAAGTCTGCCCCACAATTTCTTGTGAGTGTACCTACACACGAACTATCCTTCCTTATAGATTGATTGAATCCGTCCCATACTATCGGCTCTACAACCCGATTATTATGTTTCGGACTACTTCCGTCGGTTGTCAGCGTTCCGACTATTCCGTCTTTACGAAGATAACCGTTTTGCTCGTCTAATGCCATAGGCTCAACTACTTTTAACCCTTCTCTTCCACTACGCAAAGTCGGCACAACTTCCTTATATTCTCTCGGCTGCCGAGACTTATAAAAATCTTCGAGAATTTTCGGTTCTAATCCGCCACCCTGCATTGTCCGTATCGTCGGGCATAACCCCTCTGGGGAGTAGACTCTATTAGCCATTTCAAAATCGCCTTCGAGTTGAGCGATATGTTCGCACTTGATGAAATTGTCGTCCATTCTACTTCCGGCTCTCGTTGTAATAGTTTTTCCGACAACGTTCCCGTCTGTGGGTTCAAATCGAAACCCATTCCCTTTCTCAATGCTTTCTTGCGTATGTTGGATAAAGTATTTAATAGTTTTTTCGGATAAATAATACTTTTCATCAACCGAAGGCTCTAAAACATCTTTCAACCTAACCACAAGCGGCTGTTTGTGCGGAAAATCGTAATAGTAATCTTCTCCGAGCCAACTTAACATAAAACATCTTTCTCGATTTTGTGGAACTCCGAAGTCTTTCGCGTTAAGTATTGCGTACTTACTCGTATATCCTAATGATTCAAGTAATTCGCACCACGAAAAGAAGTCCTTGCGATTCTTCTCGGAAAGTACGTCAGGTACGTTTTCCATTAAGAGAATTTGAGGCAATCGCCCCCCCTTCTTCGTAATTTCAATAAGTAGCCTCTCCACTTCCCACAACAAACCGCTACGAGTTCCGCTATCCCTGCTCATTCCTTGTTGCTTGCCCGCCTTTGAAAGGTCGGTGCAAGGAAACGAGTATGTCATTATGTATTCGTATTTATCGGTTCCGACAATGCCGAGGTCGGCGGCGTGAATTTTAGTTATATCACTCGTGGCAAAATTCGTTCCGTGGACTGCGTTATAACTTGCAACCGCGTACTTATCAAATTCGCATATTCGATAATGTTCAAAGTTTACGCCGAGATTTTCAAGTGCTTTCGCTTGCGCTCCGATTCCCGCAAAAAGTTCTATAAGTCGTATCGGTTTCGTAATTTTGAGGGGTATTACACCGTCAAATATCGACCGTTGCAATCCCATATCTCTTATCGTGTTTCCCATACTGCCACCTATATCCCAAGAGATTTCGCTATATCGCTTTTTACCTCTCTTGCGTCCTTACGAAAATCGTCGCCTTCGAGTTTTATAACTCTCGTTGACATCTCGTTTACCCTTTCTACGATTGCTTTATCGAGATTAAGAACGGAGGCAAGTTCCGAGATTGAATAATTAGACGAGAATATTGTCGGTCGTTGCGAGTTGTATCTCGCATTAAGAATTTCAAAGAGTTTCTCTTCCGCCCACTTTGCACTCCCTGCATTAAATTCCCTTCCGAGAAACTCCTTTCCGAAATCGTCTATGAAGGCGAAAGCGTAATTTTGAAGTCTATCCAACATCTCACACTCACCCATACCGTTTCCGTCATAAGAACTCCGAATTTCATTGAGAATAGAAGCGAGATTTGTATAAATACACCGATACCCTTTCCATACCAACTCATTACAAATGCAAGCCGTCAAAAATGTTTTTCCCGAAGAATTGTCTCCGTAGATATAAAGCCCAATATTGCTATCTAAAACTTTATCGGCGTTTACGACGTAATTCTTGCACTTGATATAAGCCTTTTGATTGTTATCGGTTATCATTGCGTCTTTGAACATAATGTTCTTATATCGCTCTCCGATAAGCGACAACTTCTTACGGGCGTTGAATTTTTCAAGCCTTTCTTTTGCTTCTTTTTCCGCCTTTTCTTTCCGATATTTTTCGGTAAGGCATTTACACGCCCCACGCATAGCAAACTGTTTATCGTCGGAAGTAAAGAATCTTGCTGTCTTACAAGCCTTGCAATAAGGAAGTCCGTCGTCTCCGAGATACTCATCTTCTTTAAGAACCTCTTCTCCGCTTGTAAAGGCTTGTTTTAATTGTTCGAGCGTTTTACCAAACATCACTCGTCCTCCCGATTATACTTTGAAGAATCCGCCGCCTTCCTCGGCGTTTCTTCTCTTGCTTCCCAAGTCCTTATGCAAGCCTTCCAATCTTTCATCGGTTGGCTACCGACTTTCCAACCTTTTGATTCATAAAAATCATAAAAGCGTTGAGCATTGACTTTGTTGTTTCGTTCCTTGCAATAACTTTCAATCTCTTCTATCGAAGGTTTTGAAAACCGTTTCGGTGGAGGGAGTGCGCTTCTCGCACTCTCTATATTATCCTTACCTAACTCTATACTATCCTTACCTATACTAACCTGTGTCTCCGAATCGGAAGCATTATGTATACATTCCGTATACGCCTTCTTTGAATCAAGCGTTAATGTTGCTTTTTCTTCGGTATAAGTAGTCTCTTTGAATCGGTCGGCTTGTATGTAGTTGTGGATTTTCCAATGCTTAATAACGATTATTCCGCTTTGGAAAGTTAGTATAAAACGCTTCGACACAAGGATTCGGCAGTCATCGTCGCTTGCTCCTATCATTCTTTGAATCTTTTTCGGATTGCCGACAAAACCCTCATCATCGGCTCTCATCGAAAGATGAAAATATAGTGCTTGCGTTGAAAGGGGCATATCGAGAAAAGCGTCGCTATCAATTATCGCTTTCGCGAACATTCTTCTTTCTGCCATAATCTCTCCTTAAAACGGAAGATTGTCATCGTCAACTTCTTCGAGTTTCTGTCTTTCCTTTTTTGTCGGCTTTTCATCGCTTTGCGATTTCGGCGTTAAAAACTCGACTTCATCAACTTTGACTTCCGCAACCTTATGCTTGTTTCCATTGTCGTCTTCATAAGTCCTGAATTGAATACTCCCGACGATTCCTACTTTATTGCCTTTACGGAGATACCTTGCACAAAGTTCCGCACGTTCTCTCCATACAGTAATATCAAAAAAATCCGTTTCCCTCTCGCCGTCCGAGTTTGAATAATTTCTTGTAACGGCGACCGCAAATTTTGCGTAACTGATTCCGCTTGCAGTTTCAGCAAGTTCCGGGTCTCGCGTAAGGTTTCCGATGATAACGAGTTTATTCATCTTTCTCCTCCGAGCAACATCGCAAGCAGCACTTCCGCCGGTATGCTTTCTATCATCTTTTTCTTCATATCGTTTACGCATTTTTCAGCAGTATCAATGGTATTTGTAAGAATTTCCGTATTGCAAGACGTTAATCCGATTCCTCGAATGTGGTCTCCGTTATAAAACGCGCCGATAATTGCCCTCGTGTCCGAGTTTACAATAGTTTCGTTATTATCGAGATTTTTTATTGTGATGTGGAATCCTTTTTCGAATTTTTTGGTGTTTTGAGTTTTCATATTTTTATCTCCTAAAAGTTAATTTTTCTTTATCCCAATTCGGGTATTTTGATTTTAAGTAGGCTTCGATTTTTGCACCGATTTCTTCTCTTTCTTCGTGTGTTCCGAAGTCATATTTTCTATGACACTTATTTTCCGTGAACTCTGTACAAAGAGTAACTATATTCTCTTCAATACCGAGTCCACCTTTCGAGCGGGAGATGAAGTGTGCGTTTGGCATTACGTTTCTACAACAACCACATACCACACACCGTCCCCCGTCTCGTTCCCATACCGCTTGTTTTACCTTTTGCGGTATATCCGTTGCTTTACTTCGTTTTGATTTCATCGACCATATTCCTCTCTTGCAAGTTCTATCTCGCTATCCACGATACCGAGTTCGGCAAGTTTATCGAGTGTCGCCTCAATGAGTTCCGTCATCTCTTGTGTGTTGAATTTTGAAGAGCCGATAAAGTATTGATACATATTCAACTTCTTCCCGTTTACAATTCTTTCGTCAACTTTGCGGACAACTCTAAAAGTTTTTTTGAGTAACGATTCGGCTTCCGGCAACGCAAGAAGATAATCGTATGAAACGTTTGCTTCTTCAAGCATTACGCAATAACACTCTTCGGTAGACACTTTTCGTTTGTTACCGGATAAAGCATTCGCCATTTTCCCGAGCAATGCCCATAGAAGACGATTTTGTTCAAGACTGCGTTGAGATTTATGTATCTTTGTTTCAACCTCCAACTTTTTTTCCGAACCTTGATTTTCTTCCAAGGACAATAAAGCGGATTTTTTATTCTCGCCGCGAACCACATAACACACGATTAAATTGTTGTTTTCGTCTGTCATACGATATACTCGCTCGGCTATAAACTTACTCATCTTGCGCTCCTATTTGCTTTTTCAAAGAGGCTATCAAAGAAGCAAACTGTTCCTCCGAAAGGTTATTTATTTTCGTCGGATATTTCTTTTTTGCAAGCCAATCGCTGACCATATCAAGCGTTATATCGGAATCTTTGATAATTTCGTTTACTTGCGCCCATTTCGATTTTTTGCTACTTGTTGTACTTGTACTACTTTGAGCCTTTTTGCCAGCGGACGTTTCACCTTGTTTCGGAGAGTATTTTGTACTATCTTTATCCCAATACACGTCTGCACCTATTCCTAACGACTTGCAAGCCACGGAAAGGGCGTCGGTGTAGGCTTTCTTATAGCACTCGTCATCGGTATAAAGTCCGCCTGATTCCTTTGACACAAACTTGCTTCCGCCTATTCCGGGTATTGCTTCGCTCCACGCACCGTCAACTTTGATAAATAATTCGATTTCCACGTTTGCGGTAACTTCGTTATTTACCCCACCGTCAAGCCAAGTTCTCACTATATTCGCTTTCCAACCGACTCCACATACGCCAAATTGCTCGGTAAGGGTTTTAATTCTCCACATCGGATTTATATCGGTCATTCCCTTCAAGCGTCCGCCCTCTATTTTCTTTTGCGCTTTCTCGGGTACTTCGCGAACTTTTTCGTAAAGGTCAAGATTTCCCATATTACTTCCACTCCAAATCTTTCTTTATGTAGTAGACTTTTAAGAGAGCCTTGAACATATCAAAGTATTTTTTGATTGTTGTCGGCTTGATTTCCTTGTGTTGGAACGGCTCGTCTTCGTTTCTTCCTATATTGAGAATCATTATTTGTTCAACTTTGTGCTTGTTCTCTTTGAGAAGATTTGCATAAGACGATACTTGCAAGAAGTGTTCATTAAAGATACCTTTGCCACTCTTAAAGTCAACGAGAGTATATTTGCCGTCCACCTTACAGTAAAAGTCGAGCGTTCCGCCGTATTTGAACTTTTCGGAAACGAGTGCTTTCTCGTTAAAAATCGGCTCGACTTTATGTTGTTTCTCCCAATCGAGATATTTATAAAAGCCGTTTTGAGCCATTTCGATTTCAAGTGCGGAATATTCTTCCGTATTTACTTTTTTGCCTGTTATATGCCCTTCAACAAGTGCGTGAATAAGAGTTCCGATTGAAGCGGCTTTGTCAACGTACTTCGTCGAGTCAATGCCTTGAAGTCCGAGATTGTTCGCCCACTTTACAAGCGCGGGTTTGTTCAATAAACCCGTTACAGTTGTTGACCCCGGAACAAGAGTTCCGTCTTCGAGATAATATCTTGTGTGCGCTCTTGCAACTTTCTTTAACTTGTCCGCCATTATTCATTACCTCCGAATAAAACTTCTTTTGCCCTCTTTTGAGCATTTTCGGGCTTGTCGTATTCTTCTTGATAACGCACTTTTGCCCAATCTCTGCTTTGTTCAAGACCCGAAAGAGTCTCCTTTGCGAACTTAACATCGTCGATAAGTTTTTCGGCTTCTTCAACTGACACGTCTTTAAGTGCGACCGCTAATTCGTTGACTTTCTTTTCGTAACCGTCTCTCGCGAGCGCAACTCGCATTTCCGCAATATCTAATTCGTTTTTGTAATAATCCAACATTGTCATAAATCTCCTTGACAAAAAATAATATTTTTGGTATATTATTTGAAAAGCATATACCTTTGCTTTTAATGAGACTTCACTTCTTTGCTTGCCGGCGTGAGTGGAGTCTTTTCTCTTGCTTGTAATTCTCGATATGTATCTTCAAGCCGTTCAAAGCATTGCTTGACCCAATCCGTGATACTTCGATACCCCAACGGTTTAAGTGCCTTATCGAAAAGTTCTTTCGCTTCTTTCGGAAGAGTTGCCGTAAGTTTATAAATCTCCGAGACCTTTTTCTCTTTCGCCACGGTAGCATTTACACTTGCAAGTTGAAGATATACTTCGTGTGGTTCGTATATTTCTTCGACTCGACTACAACCTAACTCTTTAAGAAGTTTCCTCATCATCGACGGAATTGGAAGACACTTATAATTCTCGAACTTGCTCATCATCGGCTCGTCCGTGCCGATTTTTTCGGCAAGTTCTTTTTGCTGCCTACCCTTCGCCTTACGAATCTCTCTTAATCGCATTAACCTTTACCTCCTTCTTCGATTTTTAAGCCGAGTGTTTCGGCTATTTGCTTGCCTTTCTTTTCAAGACTTCGTAATTGATAGAGCCTTTGCCGTAACATATCATTCTCCGCTTTCTTTGCGAGTTTGACATACGGACTACTTTTCAGCCTCTCAATTTCGGCTTGAATTTGCTCCGATGTTTTAATCTGCTTGTCCATAACTACTCCTTATTTCTTTTTTTTGCGACATACTCTTTAAGAGCGATTCTCGTTACGTCGCTTAAAGTCAACTCTTCTTGCTCCGCGATTTCAACGAGATTTTCATAAGTCTCTTTACCGACCCAAACGCCGATATTGACTTTACCGAAACGCTCGATTTTTTTATTCGCCTTTGCTTTTGCCATATCGTATACCTCCTTTTTAGAATAAAAAAATAGACCCACCAATCAAGGTGAGTCTACTATTGCCTATCGGCATTAAAAAAGGCTCATCAATGACTGATGAACCTATTGTATAATATCATAAAGGGCTTAATTTTACGATTTTTAATTTTAGTTAAAGTTAATATTTATCGGTTGCTAATTTCCGAGTTTTGTTATATAATATAAGCAGACGAATTTGCGCTTCGGCAAATTTTTTTGAGGTAATCATGCAGGCTTGGCAAATATCGACGAAAGAAAAAATCGAAAAGGCAGACCGTACCGAACTTCTGACGGATATCGACAGCGTGAAACTGCGCATAACCAAAGCGCTTATCACCGGCGAAGATATAGTAACCTATCTCGGCGAAGACGACAAAGTTAAATATCCGGTTATCCCCTGTACCGCCGCTATCGGACAAATCAACGAATTGCCCGCCGAATCGCCGTACTTCGAAAAAGGCACGCGGGTGTACGTTTCCGCGGTGGACAGTTGCGGGAAATGCCCGCATTGCGTCAACGGTCATCCAGAACGCTGTTACGAATTTTCGGTCGCAGGTAAAAACAAAGACGGATTTCTGAAAGATTTCGCGGTCGTTCCCGCGACGGATGTGTTCGCGCTTCCGCAAAGCATAAAAGACGAATCGGCTATTTATATCGAACTTATCAAACTCGCGCTCGCCGTAATCGACGAACTCAAAGTCGAAAAAGGGCAGCACGTAGCCGTAATCGGCGGAACGATACTCGGCTCGATAATATCGCAACTCATCATATATTATCAGGGCGTGCCGATTTTAATCGACTCTTCCGAAGAAAAACTCGCTCTTGCCGAAAAAGCGGGCGTTTACTACACGATTAAAGCGGATAAAACCGCCGAAAAAGAGGTTTCCGCGCTTACGGGCGGAAGAATGACTATGAAAGTGGTACACGTGGCAAGGTCGGGTATGCCGTTCGATCTGGCGTTCAGACTCGCCGCTCCGACCGCCTCGGTCGCCTTCGCGGGATTTTCTTTCCCCGACGTAAGTCTGTCTTTCAGAAGCGCGCTCGAAAAACGCCTTAAATGTTTTTCGGTCGCGAACGGCTACGGCAACAGCGAAAGCGCGATAAACATGCTTGCCAACAAGGCGGTTGATTTATCCGATTACGCCGTACCCGTAACGCCCCTGAAAGACGTTTCCGCAAACTTCGCCAAAATGGCAACCGCGTTTAAGGAAAACAAAACCGTCGACCCGATTATCGTCAATATGATAGACTAAAATCAACACAAAAAGCAGCCCCGCTGCGGCGTTTCGCCGCAGCGGGGTACTTTATATTCGTTATTCTTACGCGCCTTCGAGAAGCATTTTATCGGCGATTAAAGCGATAAATTCGCCGTTCGTCGGCTTCTCGCCCGCAAGATAGGTCTGAACGCCGAAAAGGTCGTTTATGTTGTTTATTCTTCCCCTTGCCCAGGCGACTTCGATAGCGTGTCTTATAGCCCTTTCGACTTTACTCGGCGTGGTCGAATATTTTTCGCCTATCATCGGATACAATTTTTTGGTTATGTTGTTTATAACGTCGGGGTCTTCTACGGCGAGTTTGATACCTTCTCTTAAATACGAATAACCCTTGATATGCGGCGGTATGCCGACCGAAATGAAGATTCGGCTTATTTTTTCGTCGAGCGACGGCGAATTTGCTTGCGGAGCCCGTCTTTCTTCAGACTTTTCGCTTAAAAACAAGTCGCTTACCCGCTTTACGAGCGTTTTTTCGTCGCACGGCTTGGTTACGTAATACGCCGCGCCTTTTTCGATGCTCGTAGAAATCACTTCGTCGCTTTTAAGCGAACTGTAAATTACGGTTTTCGTATTCGCCCCTACCGACTTTAATCTGTCAAGCACGCCCAGACCGTCAAGCCCCGATAAGATTATATCGGTTACGAGATAATCCGCTCTTTCGCTCAATACGGCTTTCACGCCTTCTTCTCCGTCGGCAAACGCGCCGACCACGTTGAATTTTCCGCTCCTTTCAAACTCGTCCGCCAAAGCCTTTGCCTTAGCGATATTATCCTGAAGTATAACGATAGATTTTTTCATAATCGCAACTCCTTTTTTCGTTCGCTATCGAACGTATATATTATATCATATCGAAAAGAAGCGGTAAATCTCATCGCGTGGGAAATACGGTCGCATTATGGGAAATGCTGTCGCGGAAATAAGAAATTAGTCGAATACTCGCCGATAGAGTAAAAAGAACCGTTTTCCGCGCCGATTAGGTCGATTATTATATTATTATTTACTCCGCGGTAACCCACCCTTCCGAGGACTCATCCGTCGGCTACGCCGCCACCTTCCCTGCAAGGGAAGGCAAGGACAGTATGTCATTGCGAGTGAAACGAAGCAATCCCGAAGATTGGCGTACGAACGATTATACAAGCCACTCCGCCTTTTATTGCGGGGGTTGCCACAGTCGCTTTGCTCTTTCGTAATGACGGTAAATATTACGCTATCGTTATATAACCGCTTAAAACATATAATTTCTTGACAAATACAACCTGCGCGTAGTATAATTTTTACGCTATGGAAAACGTAATAGAAATTAAGAATCTGGTTAAAAACTACGGCGAAACGCTCGCGGTGGACGATTTATCCTTTTCGGTTAAAAAGGGCGAACTGTTCGCGTTTTTGGGCGTAAACGGCGCAGGCAAGTCGACGACTATATCCATAATCTGCGGCACGCTTAACAAAACGAGCGGCAAAGTGTTCGTTTGCGGCAAGGACTTAGACGAAGGTCGCGGGGATATTTCGCGCAAAATAGGCGTGGTGTTTCAAAGTTCCGCGCTCGATAAATCTCTCACCGTAAAAGACAACCTTTTATCCCGCGCGGCTTTATACGGAATTTACGGCGCGGAAGCGAAAAAACGCGTGAACGAACTCGCCGGAAAACTCGGCTTTAAGGATTTGCTTAAAAGAACGCTCGGCAAACTATCGGGCGGTCAGAAACGTAAAATCGACTTGGCGCGCGCGCTTATTCACGACCCCGAAATTTTAATCTTGGACGAACCCACCACCGGGCTCGACCCGCAGACGAGAAAAACGCTGTGGGAATTTATTTCTTCTCTCCGCAAAAACGAAAACATGACGGTGTTTTTAACCACTCACTATATGGAAGAAGCCGCCGACGCCGACCGCGTGATAATACTTAACGCAGGCAAAATCGTTGCCGAGGGAACTCCGCTCGAACTTAAAAATAAGTACACGGGCGACTTTATCACCGTCTATCAAAACGACGAAAGTCAGATTAAAAATTTAGGCGTGCCTTACGAAAAAGTCGGCGACCATATAAGAATAGAAGTGAAAGACACCGCCGCCGCGCGCGACCTTATTATAAAATATCCCGAAGCGTTTACCGATTTCGAAATTACGAAAGGCAAAATGGACGACGTTTTTCTCGCCGTTACGGGCATTAAAGGGGGCGAAGACAAATGAAAACGTTTATCGCGTTGGTAAAAAGAAACGTAAAAATATTTTTCAAAGACAAGGGCGCGTTCTTCTCGTCGCTCATAACTCCGCTCATATTGCTCGTTTTATACACAACGTTTCTGGCGAAAATCTATCGCGACAGTTTCGTTTCGTCGCTTAAAGGCTACCACGTAGCGAACTCTTTAATAGACGGCGCGGTGGCGGGGCAACTCTTTTCGTCCCTGCTGGCGGTATGTTGCGTAACGGTGGCGTTCTGCTCGAATATTATTTCGGTACAGGACAAAGTTACGGGCGCGGCTAACGACCTTCTCGTAAGCCCCGTAAAACGGTCTGCGGCGGCGGTATCGTACTCGGTCGCGGCGTTTATCTCTACTTTGATAGTAACGCTCACAGCCACCGCCGTATCGCTTATATACGTTGCAACGGTCGGCTGGTATATGAGTTTCACCGACGTATTGCTGGTAATTTCAGACGTCGTTTTATTGTCTGCTTTCGGAACGATTCTCTCTTCGGTAATAACGGCGTTCCTTACGTCGCAAGGACAAGTTCAGGCTGTCGGAACGATAGTATCAGCGGGGTACGGCTTCATCTGCGGAGCGTATATGCCCATTTCGCAATTCGGCGACGGACTTCAGACCGCGCTCGGCTTTCTGCCCGGCACTTACGGAACGATGCTTTTAAGAAACCATGCGTTAAACGGCGTATATTCGGCGATGAACTTCCCGCCCGAAGTAATAAAAGGAATAAAAGACGGCATCGACTGCAATATTTACTTTTTCGGCAACAAAGTCGAAATATGGGTCGCGTACACGGTGCTTATCGGTTCGATACTTCTTCTCACCGCTCTATATATTCTGGCATACGCTTTAAGAAGACGTAAAAACAAATAAATCGCCGCATATCCGTCGAAAGACTTTCTTAAAATCGAGAAATCTTTCGGTAACGACGATTACTTTTCCGCAAAACTAAAAAATTTCGCTTTTACGCAACGTAAAAGCGTGGGTTGAAATCTTTCGATTTCAACCCACGCTTTATTTATAATCCGATTTTATTCGCCTTTGTCTTCGGAAGGAGTTTCTTCCGCGTTATCGCCCGCTTCGGCGGTTTCGGCGACTTCGACGGGTTCAACCGTTTCTTCCGTCGTTTCTTCTTTCGCTTCTTCGACGGGTTCGTCCGCTTCGACTGCTTCCGAACTCTCGTCCGAAACGTCTTTGACTTCCGCTTCCGCTACGACCTTTTTAACCTTGGCGTTACTCTTCTTGCCGTTATTATCGGCAGGCTTCCAAAGCGCGACGACTACTATACCTACCAGGCAAAGTACCGCTATACCCAAAAATATGAGAGAGAGCCAGTTGTTCTTAAAGAAGTTTTTAACTCTTTCGTCTTCGAGTTTAAGTTCTTCGACCTGATCCTGAACGGAAACGGCATCCGTTTTAACTTCTTTTACGGTAACGCCGTCCTCACCGCCCTTGGCTGTAACCGACAACCTGAAATAGCCCTTCTTAAGCGGAGTGAAGTAATAAGTTCCGCTCTTGAAACCGTCTTTACTGAATCTTGCTTCTTTGCCTGCGGTGGCGTTCACCCAACCTTCGGCGTTCGCTTCGCCGCTCGTTGCGTTGTACTGAAGTTTTACGAGAGTATCGGAGGCGTTTTCGACGGTGACCGAAAGGTTCTGATACCTTTGCTTTACTCTGCCGGTTCCGCTGTCGCCTTTGACGGTAACGGTTATCTCTTTATTTTCTTTGTTTTCGTAAGTAAAGATGGGAGCGACGAGTGTCGTTGTGTCTTTCTTATACCAACCGTATACGCCGCCGACTTCGTTTTCTTCGCAATCTTTTATCGAAATTTCTTTCTTGACGCCGAATTCGTTACCGTCGTCTGCCAAAACGTAAAAACTATACGTCCCTTTCGCCGAAACGGAAAGAGTGGGAAGATCGCCCTTTTTAGTCGTGGCGGCGCTGAAAGAAGCCGAACCGGGAGCTCTGTAATACATTTTGTACGTAAGTTCTTTTTTGTCTACGATTTCGCTGTTTACGAGCGACGAAATATCGTCGAAAGGAAGAGTAAGAGAGTTACCCTCCGAAACGGTCAATCCGTTGATTTTATCCTGTACTCCGGCTATTTTGACGGCGTCGGCAGCGTAAGACAAGTCGGAGCCTTCGGTATAAACCGTAACTACCGTCGTAAACTCTTTTTTGCCGTTTTTGTCGGCGTCTTTCATAGTGGTTACAACGGTGTATTTACCGCTTTTCGCGGCTATAATGTCGCTGCGGTTGGGGAAAAGAATCGTATTGTCGGATTTATTCCAACCGCCTTTACTCACCTCTTCGCCCGTCGCGGTTTCGCCAAGATATAGTTTTACGTTATCTATATCGCCCGCTACGGCGGTGGCAGGATCGGAGTCCTCTTTGAGTTTAACCGAAATATAGTCGAACGGGACTTCGGTTGCGACGAGTTCTTTCGCCTCGGTAACCGCTATATATTCCTTGGTTACGACGGGAGTATCGCCTTCGGCGGCAGCCGAAACGAACCCGAAAGCCGTAAATACGGATATAACGCCGATTAAAACGGCTATTATGCGTAAACTTTTTTTGCTTTTCATAGTTCTCTCCGTGAAAACATATTGACTGATTATATCCTATTCTACACTTTTAACTTGATTTTGTCAATGCAAAAAACGTAAAAAACTTAACAATTATCAAATATATAAAGGAAATTGCGAAAAAACGATTATAAAAACCCCTTTCAGGCGGCTTTATACGCGTGAAAGGGATTAAAGTTTTTTTATTTTCTGCCCGTCGAGCCGAAGCCGCCCTCGCCCCTGACGGTGTCGGAGAGTTCGTCCTTTTCTTCGTATTCCGCGAAAAGATAAGGAGCGATTACGAGTTGAGCGATTCTTTCGCCCTTCGCGACGATCTGATCGGTTTTGCCGTGATTGTGGAGCGCAACTTTGATTTCTCCGCGATAATCGCTGTCGATAACCCCGACCTTATTTGCGGGAGCAAGCCCGCGTTTGCACGCCAATCCGCTTCTCGCGTAGACGAGCCCGACGTAACCGAGCGGTATTTCGACCGCGATGCCCGTGCCTATAAAAGCCGTTTCGCCCGCGGGGATAACCACGTCGTTTTCTTCCGCGCCGTAAAGGTCGCCGCCCGCGCTTCCGGCGCTGCCGTATGTCGGAGCGACCGCCCTTTCGTTAAGTTTCTTAAAGTTGATTTTCATTTAATAATACTCCTTTGCGAGAACGACTTCGCCTTTTTCGGCGGTCTTTCGTAAATCTATTATTCTTTGATTTTCCGACCCCCTGAACGCGAGCGAGATATTCCTTAAATTTTTATCGTACCTGCCGTCTACGAGAATATCCGCCGCCAAGAGAATTTCTCTTGCTGTCGACAAAGCCGCGCGCGAAGACGAAAGGAGTTCTTCGTAGGTAAACCCCGAATATATCCATACCGTTTTACCCTGCGTTTCGCTTTTCACGCGGCGGATAAGTTCCAGCACGTCCCGCTGATTTTCGGGTTCGAAAGGTTCGCCGCCGAGCACCGACAACCCCTTGATATAAGACGGTTGAAGGCTTTTTATCACTTCGTCTTCGACTTCTTTCGTAAAAGGCTTGCCGTAACCGAAATTCCAGGTGGCGGCGTTGAAACAATCTTCGCAGCGGTTTCTGCACCCCGACACGAAAACGGAAGTCCTCACCCCCGTTCCGTTCGCAATATCGCAATATTTTATTTCGCCGTAGTTCATTACAGGTGCAGAACCCTCTCTTTGATTTCCTGCGTTCTGCCCTGATTCCAGAACTGCGTGCCGATATATCCGCAGGTACGGCGCGCCACGTTCATTTTGGACTGATCGCGATTACGGCAATTGGGGCATTCCCACACAAGTTTACCGTCGTCATCGGTTACGATCTGCATTTCGCCGTCGTAGCCGCAAACCTGACAATAATCGCTCTTGGTGTTGAGTTCGGCGTACATAATGTTATCGTAGATGTACTTCATGAGTTCGAGTACCGCGGGGATATTGTTCTGCATATTCGGCACTTCCACGTAACTTATCGCGCCGCCCGGCGACAGTTGCTGAAATTCGCTTTCGAATTTAAGTTTGGTAAACGCGTCTATCTTTTCGGTTACGTGTACGTGATAACTGTTGGTGATATAGTTTTTATCGGTAACGCCCTCGATAACGCCGAAACGTTTTTGCAGACATTTCGCGAATTTATAGGTCGTGCTTTCGAGCGGAGTGCCGTAAAGCGAGAAGTCTATGTTCTCTTTGGCTTTCCATTCCTTGCACTTATCGTTCATGTGCTGCATGACCGAAAGAGCGAAAGGCTTGGCTTCTGCGGAAGTATGCGATTTACCCGTCATATACTTGACGCATTCGTAAAGCCCCGCATAGCCGAGCGATATGGTAGAATATCCCCCGTAAAGGAGTTTATCGATCGTTTCGCCTTTTTTAAGTCTTGCAAGCGCGCCGTACTGCCACAAAATCGGAGCGGCGTCCGAAAGAGTGCCTTTAAGTCTGTTATGGCGAAGCATCAGAGCGCGGTAGCAAAGGTCGAGCCTTTCGTCGAAAATCTTCCAGAATTTATCTACGTCTTTACCCGAAGACAACGCTACGTCAACGAGGTTAATGGTAACCACTCCCTGATTGAACCTGCCGTAGTATTTGGGTTTTCCGTTTTCGTCGACGTAAGGCGTCAGGAAACTTCTGCAACCCATGCAGGTATAACAATGCCCTTCTCCGTTTTTATCGACTTTGTATTCGAGCATTTTCTTTTCGGAAATATAGTCGGGTACCATACGTTTTGCGGTACATCTGGCCGCAAGTTCGGTAAGATACCAGTACTTGGAATCTTCGGTTATATTGTCGGGTTCGAGAACGTATATGAGTTTGGGGAACGCAGGGGTAATCCATACGCCCGCCTCGTTCTTTACCCCCTGTATTCTTTGAAGAAGCGTTTCTTCGATAATTACGGCAAGGTCTTTTTTCTCCTGATCGTTCCTCGCTTCGTTGAGGTACATGAACACGGTGATAAAAGGAGCCTGACCGTTGGTGGTAAGAAGGGTAACGACCTGATATTGTATGGTCTGAATACCCCTTTTAATTTCGTTGCGAAGGCGTTTTTCGGCTATCTTATTTATAAGGTCGGTGTCGGTGATACCCGCTTCGGCGAGTTCTTCGACGACTTCCTTTCTTATTTTCTGTCTGCTTATATCCACGAACGGCGCAAGATGGGTAAGAGAAATAGACTGCCCGCCGTACTGGTTGGAAGCCACCTGCGCTATTATCTGCGTCGCAATATTGCAAGCCGTGGAAAAACTATGCGGCTTTTCGATATACGTTCCGCTTATAACCGTGCCGTTCTGCAACATGTCTTCGAGATTGACGAGGTCGCAGTTATGCATGTGCTGAGCAAAATAATCGGCGTCGTGGAAGTGAATGATACCCGCTTCGTGCGCGGCGACTATATCTTTGGGTAATAAAATACGCTTGGTGATGTCTTTGCTGACTTCGCCCGCCATATAATCTCTCTGAACGCTGTTGACGGTCGGATTTTTGTTGGAATTCTCCTGTTTGACTTCCTCGTTGTTGCACTCGATAAGACTCAGAATCCGATCGTCGGTCGTGTTCGCTTTTCTTGCGAGTTCACGGGTATAACGATAAGTTATATAGTTACGGGCAACGCGATATTTTTTATGCGCCATTATCTCGTTTTCGACGAGATCCTGTATTTCTTCTACGCTTAAAGCGCGCGAAGAAGCCGTCGCGATTTTCGCGACGTTCGCCCCTACCGCCTTGACTTCTTCGTCCGACAGTCTGTCCGCTTCCCCTACGGACGCGTTCGCTTTCGCCACCGCGTTGACTATCTTCGCCTCGTCGAACGCGTCTTCTCTTCCGCTTCTCTTGATTATTTTCATATCCGACCTCCCCTCGCGGCAACCTGCCGCAATTTTATCGTGAAATTATGTCAGTGCCGATAGTATATCATACGCCGGACCGTTTTGCATAGTGCAAAAGCAACATTTTGGCGCTTTTTATAAAAAACACAATATATAGTATTTTGCACGAATTTTCTGCACAAAATGTAGAAAACAAGAATAGCCTTTTCCGTTTGGAAAAGGCCCGTTATAAACGCAAAAGATTGTGAAAATTTCCTTATGCGCGGATAATCGGAATCAAGCGCGCGTTCCGTCATTTTGTCGGCGATGGATTAAATAACCTGCCCGTTTTCACTTACGCTTGCCGCGGCGTTTAATTTTACCGGTGCAAAGACCGAGGGGCGGGATAAATATCCCGCCCCCGATACAATGGAGAAATAATTGAAACAAGAAAAAACCTGTGTGAGCAATTTTAACTTCTTTGGGTCACCCCTTTGAAGTGTCTTAATTCTACTATACCGTTATGATTGAGGTATGATGTCTGCTTGTATTTATCGTGAAATAATTTTTCGGCACAAAATCGCTTTTAACGCCTGTAAAAAGTAACGGTTATTTTCGTTCCGGCGCCGTAAACCGAAGCGAGATTTATATCCGCCCCGTACAGGGCGCAAACGTGTTTTACTATCGCCAGCCCGAGCCCCGTTCCGCCGCTTTCGCGCGAGCGGGATTTGTTCACGCGGTAAAATCTTTCGAATATACGCGTCTGATGTTTTTCTTCGATTCCGACTCCGTTGTCTTCTACCGTCAAAACGGTTTTATCGTCGGTTTCGGCTACGTTTACCTTGACGTATCCGCCGTCGTTGCCGTAGCGTATGGAGTTTTCGACGAGATTTTTAACGAGTTCCAACGCGTGTTCTTTTTCGGCGTTTATGCGTCCTTTGCCGGAAACCGTCACCGAAATGTTTTTGCTTTCCGCAAGGCCCGAAAGACTGCTTTTTACTTCTTCGGCAACATCGACGAGGTTTATATTTTCGGTCTTCACTTCTCTTTGAGTTTCGAGCCTCGAAAGGTCGAGCATATCCGAAATGAGCGTTAATATCCGGCTCAACTCTTTATCGGTCTTTCTGGTAAACTCTTTTATCTCTTCGTCGTTCGTCTTTAACGCTATAAGGTCGTTAAAGCCCTTGACCGCGGTAAGCGGAGTTTTAAGTTCGTGCGAGGCGTTGGCGAAAAATTCGCTTCTCATCTTTTCGCCTTTTCTCACCGCCGTTATGTCGGAAGCGACCAAAACGACGTATCCGTTATCAAGCGAGTTGAGCGTAATCATATACGTTTTGCCGTCCTCTTCGAATTCGACCGAGGCGCTTTCTCTCGTTTTTACGCATTTCTCTATTGCAGAAAGCACCTTTTCGTCGGCGGTCAAAACCGGATAGTCCTTACCTACGGCGCCCGCGCCGCTGAAAATTCCGTCGGCGACTTTGTTGGTAACTTCGACTTTCCCGTTTTCGTCGATTACGACTATACCGTCCGAAACGTTATCCAATATATAATCGAGCCGTTCCTTTTCGGAGTTGGCTTCTTTTACGCTGTCGTCGAGTTTTTGCGCTACGCCGTCTATTTCTGCGGTTATTTCGTCGATTTCCGAATCGCCCGTAGGCTTACTCTTCGTTCTCGCTTCGCCTTTGCCGACCGCCGCAAGATTATTTTTGACGTCTTTAAGCGGTTTTATAACGGCGTCGGCGACCAGAATACTGGTAACGTACGATACGAACAACGCACTTGCAAGCACCCACACGCACGTGGGAACGATTTTCCAGACGTATCCTTTTACGCTCTCGACGGGGATAGACACCCTGACGATAACGAAAGTTTCGCCCGTCTGAACTTTTTCGGCGTAGTATACCGTATCTCTGCCCGTAGACGCGCTTTTTCTCGTAACGGTTTTAGGCGTACCCGCAATCGCCGCGACAATTTCTTCCCTGTCGCCGTGTTCGCTGCCTATTATTTTATCGTCCTCGCTGTCGTATTTTACGCGGCAATCGGCATCGACTACGGTTACGCGGACGTTTTTAGGAACGTCTTCCGTAATGCGGTCGTTATAGTTCGCAACGTAAACCTTCGTAAGCGTAATTATGTTTTTTTCGGCTTCCGACTTATAAGATTTTTCACTGACCGAAATACCGGTGAAGAACATCACGAGAAGCCCCAGCGTTATGATTAATATATTGAATATGACAAGTTTCTTTTTCATTTTAACGTATACCCTACTCCCCTTACGGTAAATATTTCCGCCGAAGAGTTTTCTAAAATTTTGCGAAGGTCGCCGATATGTATATCGAGCGTTCGGGTTTCGCCGTAATTCGCGCCCCAGACATTATCGAGAAGCCGATCGCGCGGGACCACTTTTTCCGCGTTTTTACAAAGCAGTTTAAGAAGTTCGTATTGCTTTAAGGTGAGCGTTTTTTCTTCGCCGCACACCGTTACCGACCTTTTTCCGTCGTCGACGACTATATCTTTATACGCCACTATCGACCTCTCTTTCGCGCTCGTACGAAGTTTGGCGTTTATGCGGGCAATCAGTTCGAGTACGCCGAACGGCTTGGCAATATAATCGTCAGCGCCGAGGTCAAGCCCCTTTACCTTGTCGATTTCGGTCGTTTTAGCCGAAACCATAATAACGGGCAAAGTAGCCGTAGTCGCATTATCGCGTAGTTTTTTAAGTATCTGATAGCCGTCCGTGCCGTCGAGCATTATGTCGAGAAGCAGCAAATCGGGCAATCTCTTTTCGAGAGCCGTCGCGAGCGAATCGTACCCGTCGAAGGTTTCGACGTCGAAACCGGCGCCCTGCAGCGCGTAAGAATATACTTCGCGGATGTTTTCCTCGTCGTCTACACAATAAATAAGTTTCTTTTCGTCCATACGTTTCTCCTGTTTTTATTCGTTATCGTCGTATGCCCGTAGACGCATATTCAACCCATTCGCCTATGTTCACCGCGTGATCGCCGATACGCTCCAGATATTTGGCTATCATCATAAAGAGTATAGCCTGATCGGCGTTTTTCGGGTTCTGCATTATAAGGTCGACGAGATCGCGTTTTACCGTTTCGAACAATTCGTCTACGCGGTCGTCGCGCTCGTCAAGACCTTTCGCGAGTCCGAGATCGCGGTTGATATAACTCGAAACGCCGCCTTTTACCATACCCGAAACTATTTTAGCCATCATCTCGATGTGTTCGGGTTCTTTTATGAACGCTTCGCCCTTGAATTGAAGAGAAATTTCGGATATGTCCGCCGCCTGATCGGCTATTCTCTCCAGATCCGTTATCATTTTCAGCGCGGCGGAAACGTCACGGAAGTCGCCCGCCACGGGGTGTTCCATAAGCAGAATTTTAAGACAATCCTGCTCGATTTCCCTTTCGGCGTGGTCGACGTTTTTATCGTTTTCCATAACCTCGCGCGCCAGATCGTCGTTACGCGTTTTAAGCGCGGTAATCGACTTTTCTATGGCTATTTCCGCCATGTGGCACATATCGATAAGTTTTACGAAAACTTCGTTAAGTTCTTTTTCGTATTTTGCCCTTATGCTCATTATAACCTATTTGCCTCCCTTTTTCAAGCGTATATATAAAATTTTTAACCGAATCTGCCGGTAATATAATTTTCCGTGCGTTTATCCTCGGGCGAAGAAAATATTTTTTCGGTATCGCCGTATTCGACGAGTTCGCCGAGCAGAAAAAACGCCGTCTTATCGGCTATACGCGTAGCCTGCTGCATGTTATGCGTTACGATTACTATAGTCGTATTTTCTTTGAGTTCTTCGATAAGTTCTTCTATTTTGCCCGTCGATATGGGGTCGAGCGCGGAAGTCGGTTCGTCCATAAGGAGTATGTCGGGATTGGTCGCGAGAGCCCTCGCTATGCAAAGTCTTTGCTGCTGACCGCCCGAAAGACCTAACGCGGATTTGCCGAGCCTGTCTTTGAGTTCGTCCCACATGCTCGCGCCTTTAAGCGATTTTTCCACTATTTCGTCCAACTGTGATTTTTTCTTTATACCGAAAGTCCTCGGACCGTAGGCGACGTTGTCGTACACGCTCATCGGAAACGGGTTGGGTTTCTGAAAGACCATACCTACCTTTCTGCGAAGTTCGTTTACGTCTATCTTATCGTATATATTCGTTTCGCCTATTAAAAATTCGCCCTCTATTTTACAGCCCTCTACGAGGTCGTTCATTCGGTTGAAGCATTTCATAAAAGTGGACTTGCCGCAACCCGACGGACCTATAAACGCCGTAACCTGCTTTTCGGGTATTTCTATGCTTACGTCCTTTATAGCCTGAAAGTCGCCGTACCACAGATTTGCGTTTTTAACGGATACGTTTTTCCCGAATTCGTCTTTTCTCTTATTTTCCATTTTTGCTACCTTTTAATTTTTTATCGAGTTTTTTGGTTATTAAGTTTGCCAACAGGTTAAGCGCGAGTACGATTACGAGCAGCACGAACGCCGTAGCGTAGGCTTCGTTAAGATATTGCCCTTCGCCCGCGAGAGTATACAGCGCGACCGCCAAAGTCGTGCCGTCGCTCATTACGCCTTTCGGCATAGTCGTAAGACAGTTGCCCATCGTGTAGACGAACGGAGCGGATTCCGATACGACCCTGCCCATAGCGAGTATTATCGCCGAAGCGATGCCGGGGAGCGCGCCGGGCAAAACGACTTTGAAAATCGTTCTTACCTTGCCCGCGCCGAGCGCAAGACTGCCCTCTCGCAAAGTGTCCGATACCGATTTAAGGCTTTCTTCGGTGGATCTGACGACCGTCGGCAAAAGCATTATGGCAATCGTAAGACTGCCAGCCAATATCGACTGTCTGCCGTTAAACCAGGCAACGAAAGTAACCATGCCGAACAGCGCGTAAACGATAGACGGTACTCCCGCCAGAATATCTATCGCCGAACGGATTACTCTTACTATTTTGCTTCCCTTTTTGGAGTATTCGTTTAAGAAAATCGCCGTAAACACGCCTATCGGAACGGCTATCACGAGGCTTATCCCTACCGTCATAAGAGTAGTTACGATTGCTGGGAAAATCGAAATGTTTCTTACCGAATGTTTGCCGAATAAAAGTTGCGTCGTAAGATGCGGAATACCGTTCACGCATACGAAAAGTATTATCGATATAAGCCCTATCGACGCGATAACCGCCGCAACGTAAGCGACTATCTTCCCGATTTTTTCTATTTTTATCGCGTGGAAGAATTTTGCAAGCGGCTCGATAGAGCGTTTCTTATGGGTTTTATCCTTTTTACCGCCGCTCGTCACAAGCCCGGTCAAAAGGTTTATTATAAGGATAAACAACAGCAGAACCACGCCCGTAGAGATAAGCGCGCCGAGTTGCAGATCGCCCGCATAACCCATTTCCATAACGATGTTGGCGGTTAAAACTCTGAAACTCTGAAACAACCCTTTGGGGTATTCTACGACGTTGCCCGCAACCATTATAACAGCCATGGTTTCGCCGACCGCTCTGCCGATGCCTAAAATTATAGAAGCGACTATGCCCGACTTCGCTGCAGGGACGACCGCTCTGAAAACGGCTTGTTCGTGCGTCGCGCCGAGCGCCCTTGCGCCCTCGTAATAACTGCCCGGCACCGCGTCTATACTCGTTTTGGAAAGCGATACGACGGTAGGCAATATCATAAGCCCTAAAACGAGCGACACGGCAAGAAGTCCGCTACCGCTGCCCGTTTCCGAAAACACTCCGAGTTTGGGGAGCAATACCACCATTCCGAAAAAGCCGAAGATGACCGACGGAATACCTGCAAGCAGGTTTATTACCGTTACGAACGCGCCTTTGAGTTTTTTAGGGCAGAATTCGGAGATAAACACCGCCGTGAAAAACCCGAGCGCGCCACCCACGAGAACCGAACCGAGCGTTGCGACGATCGTTCCGATAATCATCTTGAACACGCCGTATTTGCCCTTTATTTCGCCCGTAAAGCCGTCGTCTACGTTGGGTTTCCACTCTTTGCCGAATATGAACTCAAAGAAGCCTATCCTTCGAAAGGTCGGCACGCTCTTAATTATCAGAAAGGCAAATATCGCGATAACCGCGACTATACACAAAGCCGCGGTAAATGCGAATAATATTTTGAATGATTTTTCTTTTACTTTATTTGAATTCATAAGTTTTTTTATGATTCCCGTCTTTGCGATTACAGCGCATCGATGACGTGCTTGTTAATTGTCATCCTGAGGTTTACCGAAGGATCCCCTGGAAAGGCAAAACCGTCGGACTTTATTTTACCTAAATATTTACTCCGCGGTAAACCACCCTTCCGGGAGTATGCTCTACCGTTGAAGCGGGAGAGGTGGCACGCGAAGCCTGCCGGAGATGGGGCGACCTGCCTAGGGACTTCGGCTTCGCCTCAGAATGACCGGCTTCAATGCTTTTCCTATCGGAGAAAGTGGCGCAACGCGCCGATAGAGGTCTGCCGAATCGCCACTCGCCGAAACGTATATATTTATTCCTTAATCGCGCTGAACTTAACCGTCTTGCCGGTGTAAATATCAAGCAATACCTTAGCCGTCACGTTCGAGATTTTATCGTTTTTCTTGTTTACGATTATCGCAACCGCGTCAAGGCAAAGGGTGTGTTCTTCGTAACCCGCGTCCGGCTTGGACGAACTCGCAACGCCTATTACGCTGCCCGTGTTGGTCGAATCTTTAACGGCAGTTCTGCCGTCTGCGGAAGAAGGATAACTCTGAACGAAAGTTACGTTCGCTACTTTACTGCCGCAAAGCGTTTTGTAATCTTCTACGAGTGTGGTCATAAGTTTCTTCATCGAAGACGAACCTTTTATCGTAACTTCGCCCGAAAGAGCGGTTTCGGGAACGGTATATTCTGCTCTTGTATTGAAATCGCTCGTAGTTATTCCGTCTGCTTCGATAGTCTTTTTAACGGTCGTACTCATACAATAGTTGTAGAAGTCCTGCGCAGCCGCGCTTAACGCAACGCCCGTTTTGGTGAGCATAAGGAAGGGTCTTGCGATTTTATACGCTCCCGAACGAACGTTGTCAGCCGTCGGGGCAACCCCTTCTACCGTCAAAGCCTTAACGGTGTTATCTACCGCCGTAAGCGAAATATAACCGATTGCCGATTCTACGCTTGCGACTTTCAATTTCATGCCTGCGGTATCCTTTTGAATTTCGCCCGCCTTGATATTATCTGCGGTTACGCCTACGTACTTGTCGAAGGCTTCTCTCGTGCCGCTGCCGTCTTCTCTCGTTACTACGAGAATGTTCTTCTCCGCATTCGCCGATTTGCACCCCGTGAACGCGAACGTCGCTACCGCGGCTACCACAGCCGCAACTACTGCCAAAAATTTCTTTTTCATCTTTGTTTTTTACTCCTTTATTGGTTTTCATCTTTTTTATTTCCTTGTAAACGCTACGGGGTCATCACCCTTTCGCTCTTTACGCCTGTATTATACACCGCCCGAAAAAATTTAACAGGCTATTTTCGGTAAAGACTTTGTAAAGTTTAAGTAAATTCGTAAAGCCCCGAAATTAATGCGATAAAACGGTATAAAAAAGCCCCCGGCGAAATGAAATCCCTTTCGCCGGGGCTTTTAATTCTGAATTATATTATATAAGGTTTATTCTTCCGACTTCAATTCGAAAGTTGCGCCTGCGACTATACTCATACAAAGAGCGATAGCCATAAACGACGAAACTATTACGTTTCTTTTTGCGTTTTTCATTTTTTCTCCTTTCGTACACCCAAAATTTTGTTAGTAGATTAATATAAATTACGAACAAATTTACGATATGATTAAAGCCGGAACGCAAGAAAATCTTGCATTCCGGCTTTTTTGTTTTTCGTATAAACTCCGAAAAATACCACCCTTCCGGGAGTATGCTCTCCCGTTGAAGCGGGAGAGGTGGCACGCAGGGCGTGCCGGAGAGGGAGCGACCTGCCAAGGGACTTCGGCAGAGCCTCAGAATGACATTTGTCATGTTGAGCGTAAGTATGCCGTACAAAAATAATGCGGCGGGAGAAGTAAACTTCCCCGCCGCATAAATTTACGTTATATTAAATCAATCTTTGAATTTTTCACGGTTCGCGTTGTACGAAGTGTGAAGTAATTCGTGTGCCTTATGAGAATTCGGTTCGCCGAGGAACTTTTCGTAAAGTTCAATAATCTGCTTATTCTCGTGCGAAAGTCTGTTCTTCTTCATGCGGTCTTCTTTGTAAAGCGCGGCGGCTCTCTTCTCTTTATAAGTATCGAGAATGTCGTCGTCTTCGTTCGGCATAAAGCACGGCTTTACGTAAGGTTGTCCGCCGCCTGCAACGCAACCGCCGGGGCAACCCATGATTTCGATGAATTGATAAGGACTCTTGCCCGCCCTGATTTCGTCGAGCAATACTTTCGCATTCTTCATTCCGTGCGCGACCGCGACTCTTACTTCGGCTCCGCCGAGATTATAAGTCGCTTCTTTTATGCCGTCAAGACCTCTTACGTCTTTGATTTCGGGGTCTGCGAGTTCTTTGCCCGTGAGTTTCTTCGCCGCCGTACGAAGAGCCGCTTCCATAACGCCGCCCGTCGCGCCGAAGATAACGCCCGCGCCCGAATATTCGCCGACTATGTCGTTGTCGAATTCTTCTTCAGGGAGTCTGTTCCACATAATACCCGCGCGACGGATAATTCTCGCAAGTTCGCGGGTGGTCAGAACGGCGTCGACGTCGCTGAGACCGTTGGTTTTAAGTTCTTCGCGTTGCGCTTCGTACTTTTTGGCGGTACAAGGCATAATCGAAACAACGAACATGTCTTCGGGTTTTACGCCCGTTTTTTCAGCATAATACGTCTTAAGAATCGCGCCCATCATCTCGTGCGGGGATTTGCAGGAAGAAAGGTGCGGGATAAGATCCGCGTAGTTGTATTCGCAGTAGTTGATCCAGCCGGGCGAACAGGAAGTAATCATCGGCAATACGCCGCCGTCTTTGATTCTTCCGAGAAGTTCGGTCGCTTCTTCCATAATGGTAAGATCCGCGCCGAAGTTGGTATCGAATACTTTTTTGAAACCGAGCCTTCTGAGAGCCGCAACCATTTTACCCGTAGCGAGCGTTCCGACCTTGTCGCCGAATTCTTCGCCGAGCGCAGCCCTTACCGCGGGAGCGGTTTGCACTACTACGTATTTGCCTTTCGCGAACGCTTCGTCTACTTTAGCCACGTCCGAAACTTCCATCAACGCGCCCGTCGGGCAGACGGTTACGCACTGACCGCAGAGAATACAGGGAGAGTTTGCGAAACTTCTGTTTTCCGCGGGGGAAACGATAGTGTTGAATCCCCTCTTTTCAAAGCCCAGAATACCGAGTCCGTGAGCGTTCTTACATCTTGCGACGCATCTTCCGCAGAGAATACATTTGGAAGTATCGCGATAGATAGACGGGCTTAATTTATCGATAGTGGCAGGGGTTTTCGCGCCCGCGTACATACCTTCTCTCGCGCCGACGAGTTTGGCAACGTGCAGAAGTTCGCATTTGCCGTTCTTGTCGCACTGCTGGCAGTTCTGATTGTGATTGGAAAGAAGAAGTTCAACCGACGTTCTTCTTGCTTCCGTAGCCTTGGGGGTGGAAATCTTTATTTCCATACCCTCGGAAACGGGATATACGCACGACGCAACCAGCCCTCTCGCGCCGGTCGCCTCCACTAAACACACGCGGCAGGAACCTTGCGAACATTCGCCGTGATTGAACGAGCAGAGCGAAGGGATTTCATAACCGCATTTCTTCGCCGCTTCGAGTATGGTCAGACCTTCTTCGACCTGATAAGGAACGCCTTCGATTTTAATGTTTAACATTTATTACTCTCCTTATATCTTGCTGATCGCGCCGAACTTACACGAAGCGATACACATTCCGCACTTGATACATTTGTTCGTATCGATTACGAACGGTTCTTTACCGACTACGCCGGTAATCGCGCCGACGGGGCATTTACGAGCGCAAAGACTGCACTTTTTACACTTGTCGGGGTCGATCGCATAGCGCATAAGGCTCTTACAAACGTGAGCGGGACACTCTTTCTTCTCGATATGAGCAAGATATTCGTCTTTGAAGTGCGCAAGCGTGGAAAGTATGGGGTTGGGAGCGGTTTGACCCAGACCGCAAAGAGAGTTACTCTTAACGTTTGCGGCAAGTTCTTCGAGAGCCGCAAGGTCGTCCATAGTTCCTTTTCCTTCGGTTATCTTCGTAAGTATTTCGAGCATTCTCTTGGTGCCGATACGGCAGGGCGAGCATTTACCGCAGGATTCGTCGCAGATGAATTCCATATAGAATTTCGCGACGTCTACCATACAGTTGTCTTCGTCCATTACTATCGCTCCGCCCGAACCCATCATCGAGCCTTTCGCCACGAGATTATCGTAGTCAATAGCCGCGTCGAGGTCGTCTTTGGTAAGACAGCCGCCGGACGGTCCGCCGGTCTGAATGGCCTTGAATTCTTTATTATGGGGAATACCGCCGCCTATATCGTATACGAGTTCGCGAAGAGTAGTACCCATCGGAACTTCCACAAGACCTACGTTGTTGATTTTTCCGCCGAGCGCGAAAACCTTGGTGCCTTTGGACTTTTCGGTACCGTACTTGGCAAATTCCGCCGCGCCCTCGCGCAGGATATACGGAACGCAAGCAAGCGTTTCTACGTTATTGATAATGGTGGGTTTCTGCCAAAGCCCCTTGACCGCGGGGAACGGAGGACGGGGTCTGGGCATACCGCGCTGACCTTCTATGGAGTTAAGAAGCGCGGTTTCTTCGCCGCAGACGAACGCGCCCGCACCAAGACGGATATGTACTCTGAACGAGAAACCCGTACCGAGTATGTTATCGCCGAGAAGTCCTACTTCTTCGGCTTGTTTCATCGCCAGTTTAAGTCTGTTGACCGCTACGGGGTATTCCGCGCGGACGTAGAAATAACCGTTCTGCGCGCCGATCGCGTAACCCGCGATCATCATGCCCTCGATGACGCCGAGAGGATTACCTTCGAGTATCGACCTGTCCATGAACGCGCCCGGATCTCCTTCGTCGCCGTTACATACGACGTATTTTTCGCCTTCGGGTTGAGCGTAGGCAAACTGCCACTTTCTGCCCGTCGGGAAACCGCCGCCGCCTCTGCCGCGCAGTCCGCTGTCGAGAATTTCTTTGATGACGTCGGCTCTGTCCATTTTAAGCGCGCGTACCAAACCCTTGAACGCGCCCGCGCCGAGGTTCTCGTTTATATCTTCGGGGTTAAGGCTTCCGCAGCCGTGAAGAGCGATACGAACCTGCTTTTTATAGAAATTTATATCGTCCTGTTTTTTAACCTTTTCCTGCGTAACGGGGTCTACGTAAAGAAGTCTTTCGACCACTTCGCCGCCGATTAAATCCGCGTTTACGATTTCTTCTACGTCGGACAAATGCACCATACGATACAGAGTGTCTTCGGGGTAAATTTTAACGAAAGGTCCTTGCGAACAGAAACCGAAACAACCTACCTGATTTACGGTTACTTTATCGCCGAGATTCTTTTCTGCAATAAGTTTTTCGAATTCCGCTTTGATTTCATCGGAGTGGGAAGACAAACAACCCGTACCGCCGCAAAGCACTACGTGTCTTTTCCCGTCCGCGCCCGTGAATTTGGCGTCAAGACATTTACTGCACTTCGAACTTATCTTTTCGAGTTCCTGAAAATTCTTTATCATGGGGTTAAGCCTCCTGCGCTCTGTAACTTTCTATAATCTGAGGAACGCCGTCAACGGTCATTTTCGGGTAAACCGTACCGTTAATGGTAACGGCGGGGGCGATACCGCACGCGCCTATACAACGAAGAGCGTCAAGAGTAAACAAGCCGTCGTCGGACGTTTCGCCCGGTTTGATATGAAGCAAATCCGAAAACTTATCTATAATCTGTTGCGCGCCTTTGACGTAGCATGCCGTCCCCAGACAACAACCGATAACGTACTTGCCCTTCGGTTTAAGCGAGAAAAACGAGTAGAAAGTTACGACGCCGTAAATTTCCGCAACCGAAATACCCGTCCTTTCGGAAACGAGTTCCTGTACTTCGAGCGGAATGTAACCGTACTCTTTCTGCACGTCGCTTAAAATCATCATAAGCGGAGTTCTTTCATCGACGTATCTGTCGCAGATCTCGTTAATCTTCTTTACCGCCGATTCCTGTAAATGTGCCATTGTGTCCTCCTTGGAGTGGAATAAAAAATTTCATGTTTTGCGTGTATAGCCTCGCGCGGCGGTATTATAAATAACACATAACCGTTATGTCGGCATATAACCATATTATATATCAAAACAGCGTAAGTGTCAACCCGCTTACGCTGTTTTTTGCAATTTTCAAATCATTATTTTTTATCGATAAACCCGAACGATTTACGCCGTTAAAGCCGCAGATTACGCGGTTTTGAGTATTCGGTTTACGCTGAAAGATACGGCGTAGGCAAGAGCCATTTTCGCAAGATCGGGGATGATAAACGGAACTACGCACTTAAGCAATATACCGTATATCTGTTCGGTCGTTCCGTTCGTGTAAATGAACGCGTACCAGAGCGTTCCGAAAGTATACAGAACGGCAAGCCCGACGACCGACGCGCCTATCTTTACGAAAACGTTATCGCGGTATTTACCGAAACAAATCGTAATCAGACCGTAAACTAAACACTGCGCTATAAAGCCGAGTATGTAACCGCCCGTAGGCCCGACAAGCGCTCCCACGCCGCCTCGGAAGCCCGAAAAGACGGGCGCGCCGACCAAGCCCAGCAACACGTATATCGAAACCGATATAAGAGCCTTCCACCAACCGAGCATAAAACACGCCAGAAAAACGGCGAAAGTCTGCATCGTAAACGGTACGGCGGGTATCTGGACGGTGAGCCAGGAACAAACGGCTATTATCGCGACGAACAGCGCGATTCTTACCATATCTCTTACTTTCATATTATTTAACTTCTCTCCTTAAAGCGAATAAATATCCTAAACCTAAAAATACAGCCGAATAGACGACGGGGAACGTCCACGCTTTCAAAACGCCTTCATTCGTCATAGGCAAATCGTTCAAGCCATTCATAGCAGCATCTAACAACCATTGTGTGAGATCGTACGAAATTGCCGTACCTATCCCTATAAATACGGCTGTTAAAATAAACATTCCGAATAAATTAGTTGCGACGGACAATATGGTTTTACCTAAAATTTCCGCAATCCCGAAAAATACGCAAGTAAAACCAAGCATACAAAACGCGTTCAGAAACAACATATACGCAGATTCTCGAAGTATGCGCGAATCTATACGACTCTTTTTAAGAAAAATAACGCCAAGCGTTCGTGTCAAAAATATATCGAACAAACTGAGCATCGCGCTTGCGGCAAGACATACTACAAGTTTTGAAAAGAAATTTTGAGTACGCGTATATCCTTTGCCGTATACCGTTTTCACCGCTCCGCTCGTGTAATCGTCGCAAACGAATACGGGTACGAAAACACTCAATCCGAAAAGCATAAAAGACATTGCGTTAAAATGCGTTAAGTAATCTACGAAATATGCCCCGGCTCCGAAAAACGTAAGAACGTCAATCAAAGTGCCTACGAAAATAAAACCCAACAAACAATAGAACGTAATAGACTTGAACAATTTACGGAATTGATATTCAAGTAAATTCAACATATCACACCCCCGTTCTGTCGATAAAGTATTGTTCGACGTCGCCGTGAAGCGTGGTAAGTTCTTCTACGCTTACGCCGCCCGCCGCCAGCAAGGAGTTGACCGAAGAAGGCTTCGTTTCGACGGGCAACAGAATAACGTTTCCGTCGCGTTTGATTTGCTCGGCGGCAAAGCCGTTTTCGAGTAAAATCTTTTCGGCTTTTTCTCCGTCGTCTACGACTACTTTAAGTCCGCTTTCGACGCGTTTAAGCAATTCGTCGGCAGTAATTTCTTCGATTAAAACGCCGTCGTTTATTATTCCGTAACGGGTAACGATTTTTGAAAGTTCGTCAAGTAAATGACTTGAAATCAAAAAGGTAACGCCCTTTTCGCGGTTGAGTTTAAGCACGCAATCACGTACTTCCTTTATCCCCTCGGGGTCGAGCCCGTTTATCGGCTCGTCTAAAATAAGCGCTTCGGGGTCGCCCAACAGAGCGATTGCTATACCGAGCCTTTGCTTCATACCGAGCGAAAATTTGCCCGCGCGTTTTTTACCCGTGTCGGCAAGTCCGACGAGTTCGAGAAGTTCTTTTATTTTATCGTCGTCGCCGCCCGAAAGAAGAGAAAATCTCTTCATATTTTCGTAGGCGGTACATGTTCTGAACAGTCCGGGGGCCTCTATAAGCGAGCCTATCTTTCTGCGACCTTTATTCAGATCGTTATCGCCGAAAAGAGTGATTTCGCCGCCGCTGGGAACGGCAAGCCCCAAAATCAGTTTCATCGCCGTAGTTTTGCCCGCTCCGTTTTTGCCGATAAAGCCGTAAATATCCCCGCGATAAACGGTCATATTCACGTCATTCACGACGGTTTTTTTGCCGTAACGCTTGGTTAAACCCACGGTTTTGATTATTTCTTCCACTCTCGTTTTCCCCTTTACGTTTCTTATTTCTTTTCTTCGGTTTTATCGGTTTCTTTAACCGCTTCCGCAACGGATTTCACGGCGGGTTTAAGTTCTTCGCTCGCTTCGTTTATCACGGGAACGGCTTCGTTTTTGGTATATCTCATTATTTCGCGTTGGAACGCAAAACCGAGCAACGCCCCGCCTATTCCGAGCATAGGCACGCCTATAAACAACAGCCAGAAAAGTTTGGGCATGCCCTTCATATTCATTGCGGTAGTGAAAAAATCCACCATACCCGTAACGGTACACGCAAGACCTATCGCAAGTACGATAAAGCCGATAATTTTAAGCCTGGTTTTTACTTTGTTATGTTTGTCGTTATTCATTTTTAACTCCCGAAAATTATTACTATAAACCGTTACGCCGCTCTGCCGATAGACGTAAACGCAAGAATAAGTATAATCGCGTACAACCAGACGATAACCCATATTACCGTACTGATAATACCTATTACCAGCCCCGCAATGCCTAACCCGTTACAGGAAGCGTATCTTTTACGCATTCCCATGGAAACCGCGCTTAAAATAAGCCCGACAACGGAGGCTATCGCGTAAAAATATCCTAAACCGAGCGACAACAACGAAACTACGAAGCCCGCTATGGCTAACCCGTTTACGCCTTTCGGCTCGATTTTCCGAGCGTCGGCGGGTTGAGTACGATTTTCGTCGTTCGCGGTTATCGCAACCGATTTTTCGTCGGCGGTTTTCATAATAGAAATGTCTTCCGCCTGCGCTCGTTCGGCGGAGCGTTCTATTTTTTTGCCGCAGTTCGGGCAGAAATCCGAACCGTCGTCGAGTTTACACCCGCATTCTTTACAAAACATACGTTTCCTCCTTTAATCGACCGATGCCGGACAAGAATAATACGTCGGCATACGTCGTTATACGTATATTATATATTGTCGGTCGGTCGGTTGTCAATCGTTTTAGCCAGAAAACACGGCGCAAGACCGAGTTCAAACGCAATAAAAATACGGGCGAAAACCGAAGTTTTCGCCCGTAAAAGATGTTTATTCAGTCGTTATGCAATATTCAGTTGCAGATATTTACCAGTCATTGTGAAATGCCCGCCCCAAAGAGTTTCTTGTTTGCAATAATGTATTTGAATTCTCAATTGAGAGTATTGTGGTATTAAAGTTATATCGGGAATATCCAAAACACAATTTCTCGTGTGATTTTGACCGTTTCCACTATTATACCTCGCAGAAGTCGCGTATACGTTACCTTGGAAATCCGATACTCTGAATTGATATGATACTTTACCATATACACTGAAATATGCATTATAGTTAAGTTGAAGCGTATTCTTTCCGTTTGCGTGTAAATCTGCATAATTCAATATCGGTAAAACCGCCACTTCTCGCCAAGAAGACCATTTTTTATCTAATCCTCCCGACCCGAAAGTTGTGCCGCCATCCTGTCGTACGGTGTCAAGCGAAGTACAACCGTCTAAAACGGTAGAGGGTATGCTCATTGAATGGTCATAGTAAAAACTTTCTAACTTAGTATAGTTGTTAAATGCCCTTACGTCCAATGCGGTTATACTTATATTGTTATAAGTTTTAGGAATAGTAACGTGCCTTACTTCTCTCGACGCGTTCTCTTGCAAACCCATAACCGAAGTTCCATACATATCCAAAGCGACGCTGCTTACCGCCTTATACGCGTTAAGCCTTCCGTTCGTAACGCATAGCCCCTCTAACGGATTTTCGCCGTCTTCATCGGGTATTTCCGCATTGTTTAATATACTTTCTTTCAACTCTTTTGCCGATAAATCGGGATTAACCGACAACATTAAAGCGGCAACACCCGTAACGAACGGCGCAGCCATTGACGTTCCCGTTTTTGTAGTATAACTTTCTGCATAAATAGTACTTTCAATTCTGTATCCGGGAGCAAAAATATCTACGTTTTTACTTCCGTAATTAGATTCGCCCTCACGACTATCAACCAGTCTCTCACAATATTGATCGTGAGCCCCAACTGTTATCATATTAGATAAATTATAATTCCCCGGATAACTCGGCACAGTATCGACGTCGTAACCATAGTTACCTGCCGAATTAACAAATAGCCCAGGATAATTACTTATTGCATTTTTTAATGAATCTGACGATTTATTTCCACTGTTACTATAATTTAGTATATCGATTCGCTCCGTAGTATTCCACTTGTTTTTTGCATAGTTTATCGCACTGATTGATCTGCTTATGGGAAACTCTTCCTCATTATGCACTGATACTTTTAACGGAATCAAAGTAACTTGTTGACATACTCCCGTAACACCAAGACCGTTGTCACCAATTGCACCTATTATTCCTGCGACATGCGTTCCATGCCCATCATCGTCGTCTGTAGACGGATCTGAATCTACAAAATTTTTACCTTCGGAAAGATTTGCAATGAGATCAGGATGCGTTGAAGTTATACCGGAATCTATAACCCCTACCCTCACGTTTCGAGAACCTGTTGTTATATCCCATGCACCTTCAATGCTAATACCATTCTCTTCGCTTAAACCCCATTGATTATCGTAATACCTATCGTTAGCCGTAGCGCAAGCATGCTGAAAATAATTCGGTTCGGCAAACTCAACGCCTGAAAAGGTATTTAACGCTTTTATGGCTTTCAGTACCAAAGGTTTGCTATGTACGGGTAAAGTAATTTTTAGTATCTGGTGGAAACTTTGCTCTTCTTCGTCCAACTCGTTGTAATAGTTGATATAACTATCCGTAGACAAAGTTAAATCTTCGATTTTAGAAATATTTAACTTTAAGTCTTTGAAAAAGTCTATGGGGATAACTTTATTTATCCCGCCGACTAATTCGTCCATAACGATTAAAATTTCATTATCCACGAAGTCGTCGGTTACAACTTCTTCGGCTTCGGCGGTTGTTTCTGCATTCGCCGCTTTTGCGGTTTGCATATTCGGTGTAATAATCATTGTAAAAGCAAAAATCACAGAGAGTAATACGAGTAACAGTTTTTCTTTTGTTTTCTTCATTATTTTTTCCTCCAGACCCAAAATTCTGATTGCGTATACGAAAAGTTATATCCGTCTACCTGAATTTTTATCATAGCCGCTATATATTCGTTAGGACCTTTTATTGTCATAACGTAACAACCGTTGTATTTACCGTAATAACGCTTAATCGTTATTTTTGACTCGTTATTGGTATTGTTAAGATCCATTCCGTAATAAATATAATCGGATTTAATACTTTTTTGTAAATCGGCAGAAATCTTTTCCGGAATCAACGGCTGCGGAACGAAATCTCCTTCTATTTTATCTTCGTTGTTTTCTCTGCCGCCGTTATTATAATACGCAATGCTTTTCAAATCGTTTTCGGTTAAAAAGCCTTGGTCAAATGCTTCTTGCAAAGTATAAAATTTGCCTATCGCCTGCCTTTTCTTACAACCGCTCAACCCCAGACAGCCGAACGTTGTAAGCGTTAATAGAATTGCCAGTAGTCTTTTCATTATCCTTTTCCCCATACTTTTATTTTCTTCCAACTATAATGGAACGTATAGCCCATAATTTCTACGTCGTAAATTGAGTCGTTGTGATGATATCCGGGAGCGGTTGTATAAAGAATTCCGACGTAATATCCGTTGTACATTCCATAGTATTTTTCTATTTTTACCATAGACTCTTTTGCATTCTTTGTTTCTTTCATATAGTAATATATATAGTCCGATTTGATCTCTTTTTGAAGATTTGCGGGAATTGCAGCCGGTGTCTTTATCGGAGGTTCGTAATTTTCTTCCATTTTATCTTCGTTAAGCCATCTTCCGTCGTGGTGGTAATAAGCGATTGCTTTTACGTCTTCTTCGGTAAAGAACCCCTTGTCGCAAGCGTCCTGAAAGTCGTAAAACTTACCGACTGCCACTCTTTTTTTACAACTGCTCAAGCCAAAACAGCCAAGCGTTATAATCGTCAATAAAATCGCAAAAAATCTTTTCATTATTTCTTTCTCCAAACCTTAAATTCTTCTTGCGTATAGTAAAAGTTATAGCCGTTCACCGCAAAAGTCCTTTCATCCGCGGTATAGAGGAACGGTCCATTCAATGTAACAACGTAAGAATCGTTATATTTCCCGTAGTAATGTTTAATTGTAACCTCTGAATCCTTTGTTTTATTATCGAGTTTCTCGTTATAGTAAATATAGTCGGATTTAATACTTTTTTGTATATCGGCGGGGATTGTTTTCGGATTCAACGGCTGCGGAACGAAATCTTCTTCTATTTTATCCTC